>Ga0207416_1001944_pt1 | contig 24450 bp, 28 predicted proteins | sample PaiPotPPM11metaG_FD_184107 | JGI IMG/M metagenome (GOLD analysis project Ga0207416, IMG submission 184107) | Iron sulfur acid spring bacterial and archeal communities from Banff, Canada, to study Microbial Dark Matter (Phase II) - Paint Pots PPM... ... | reverse complement strand
GCGGCGATCATCGGGCTGAGCAGCAGGCCGAAGAATGGGTAGAGGACTCCCGCCGCGATCGGAATACCGAGGGCGTTGTAGGCGAAGGCGAAGAAGAGGTTTTGCTGAATATTTCGCATCGTCGCACGGCTCAGCCGCCGTGCCCGAACGATCCCGCGCAAGTCGCCCTTGACCAGCGTCACTCCGGCACTTTCCATCGCCACGTCAGTCCCTGTCCCCATCGCGATCCCCACCTGCGCCTGCGCCAGCGCGGGGGCATCGTTGATGCCGTCACCCGCCATGGCCACCACGTGTCCCTCGCTCAGGAGGCGCTTGATCACATTGACCTTCTGGTCCGGCAACACCTCGGCCACGACTTCGTCGAGCCTCAGTTTCTTGGCCACGGACTCGGCGGTCGTCCGGCTATCTCCGGTAAGCATGACGAGTCGGAGGCCCTCGCGGTGCAGTTGCTCGATGGCCTCCGGCGTGGTCTCCTTGATGGGGTCGGTCACGCCGATGACCCCGGCTGGTGCGCCGTCCACCGCCACGAGCACCACGGTCTCGCCGTCGGCCCGCAGGGACTCGGCCGTTCGTGCCAGGCCGTTCGGGTGAACGCCCAGGTCTTCGAGGAGGGTCGTGGTGCCCACCGCGACGACATGGCCGTCGACCCGGCCGGTCACCCCCTTCCCGGTTCTCGATTCAAACGCCTCGACGCCCGTGACCGCAACGCCCCGCGTTTGTGCACCCGCCACAATGGCCGCGGCAAGCGGGTGTTCACTGCCGCGCTCGAGGCTCGCGGCCAGGCGAAGGACTGTCGTGTCGTCCCAGCCGTCAGCCGCCGCCACGGTGACCAGCTTCGGCTTTCCCTCGGTGAGCGTGCCGGTCTTGTCCACAACGAGTGTGTCGACCTTCCGCATCACCTCGATCGCCTCAGCATTCTTGAACAACACCCCCATCGTGGCCCCTTTGCCCATGGCCACCATGATCGACATCGGGGTCGCCAGCCCGAGGGCGCACGGACAGGCGATAATGAGCACCGCGACGGCATTGACGAGGGCGTGCGCCAGCCTGGGCTCCGGCCCGACCACGCTCCACACGATGAACGTGAGCACAGCCGCCACCGTGACCGCGGGCACGAAATACCCCGCCACCACGTCGGCCAGTTTCTGGATCGGCGCGCGGCTCCGCTGCGCATCTGCGACCATCTGGACGATCTGGGCAAGGAGTGTGTCGGCCCCGACGCGGTCGGCCCGCACCATCAGCATGCCGGTCCCGTTCACGGTGGCGCCGATCACCCGCTCGCCCGGCCGCTTCTCCACGGGGATGGGCTCGCCTGACACCATGGATTCGTCCACGGCGCTGGCGCCGTCGACGACGACGCCATCGACAGGAATCTTCTCTCCGGGGCGTACACGGAACTGGTCGCCGGGGCGCACGTGGTCGAGGGGAACGTCCTCCTCGGTCCCGTCCGCGTGGACGCGGCGGGCGGTTTTCGGCGCTAAGCCGAGCAGGGCTGTGATGGCGGCGCCGGTCTGGCTTCGGGCTCTGAGCTCGAGCACCTGCCCCACCAGGACCAGCGTCACGATCACCGCGGCCGCCTCAAAGTAGACGGGCACGGTGCCGGTCTCGTCCCGGAAGGACGCCGGAAAGAGACCGGGAGCGATCGTGCCCAGGAGGCTGTAGGCATAGGCGACGGCCACCCCAAGTCCGATCAACGTGAACATGTTGAGGCTGCGGTTGACGATCGAGTGCCAGGCCCGCACAAAGAACGGCCATCCGCCCCACAGGACCACCGGGGTGGCGAGCGCGAGCTCGAGCCATCCCACCCCGCGGAAGGAGGCGAGCCGCTGGAGCGCGGAGCCAGGCAGCAGATCGCTCATGGCGAGGATGAAGAGCGGAGCCGTGAGGATCGCACTGATCCAGAAGCGCCGCGTCATGTCGAGCAATTCAGGGTTCGGCCCCTCCTCGGCCACACCCCGGGGCTCCAACGCCATTCCACAGATGGGGCAGGTGCCGGGCGCGTCGCGAACGACCTCAGGGTGCATCGGACAGACCCACTGCGTGCGCATCGTGGGGATCGTCGCGGGGTCGAGAGCCATCCCGCATTTCGGACAGGGGCCGGGGCGCGTCTGTCGGACCTCTGGATGCATCGGGCAGGTGTACGCGGCAGACGTCCCGGTGGCGGCTGTGGCCGGCGCTTCGGCATCGCGGCCATGATCCGGGCGAGCGCCGGCCATGTAGCGCGCCGGGTTCTGGCGGAACTCGGCCGCGCACCCGGCGCTGCAGAACACGTAGGACGTGCCGGCGTGATCGATCCGGTGGGGCGTGTCCGGGTTCACCGTCATGCCGCACACGGGATCTATGTGCGTTGTGGGCGTCGTCATTGTCTCTTCAGAACATCTTCCAGAGCAAAGCGGTGGGGCTGCAGAGCATTGGACTGAGGGTGATGCTCAGGGCGCCAATCTCGAGCGTGACAAGCCCAATGAGCGCAGACGTGCCAATGGCGACGGGAACGGCGTGAACGCCCTCCCTGGTTCGTTCGGGTCCGGGGGGCCCGGCGAGCCGTTCAATCCGGCTTTCGATCCACTGACCCGCATCGGCAAACGGAAGCGCCGGCTGAACGCTCGGGCCGCTCAGCAGATGCTGCCACACTTTCGCGAGGGCACTGGCCAGCGCCAAGGGCCGGTGTGTCACGGTCACGGCCAAGTCGTCGCAGGCGAGCTCCTTCTCGAGCTGCAGGTGGCGGTAGGCCGCCTGACTTGTCGGCAGGTAGAAGAATGCGTCGCGGAGCACGGTCGCGAGCCAGATCACCGCGTAGTCGTGCCGAGCGGCATGCCCCAACTCATGCGCGAGCACCGACTCGAGCTCGCGGGAGTCAAGATGCTCCACCATCCAGCTGGAGAGCAGGACCGTGGGGCGCCGCAGGCCCCACGTCAGCGCGAGCGGCCGATCGCACCTCACCAGACGCACGTCAGGCCGCGCCGTGCGCAGACGCGCCGCGAGGCGATCGGCGATCGCTTGCAGCTCCGGATCCGCCGGCACGCCGCGGCGCGCCACGACGCGATACATGGTCGCGAGCCGAACTCCCCCGAGCCCGATCCCTCCCAGCGCCACGGCGCCCATGCCGAGGAGCCCGGCGAAGCCTACCGCGTAGCCCCAGGGTACGGTGGTCAGAAAGCAAATGCGCATGGCCACGGCGCGGATGCCCTCAAGCCCCACCACCAGGCTCGACACCGGCGCCGCAAGCACCAGCACCTGGAGCGTTCGGCGGTGCGACCAACTCCGGATTCGGGACAGGCATCGAAGCGCGATCAAGCTGCCCACGAAGACGAGGAGCAGGCTCGACAGGATCATGAGTGGCCCCATCAGGCGTCCTCCTCCGCGGCCCGCCGCCGCGCGATCCGTGCAAGCATCTGACGGGCACGGCCGGCCGCCTGAGGGTCTGAGAGCGCGTTCAGCCCTTCAAGCGTCGCACCCGAGAAACTCACCATCAGGTCTTCCAGGATCCGGCCGACGAAGCGGGAGATAAACTCCTCCTTGGTAAAGGCGGGGCGGTACACATACGCGGGCCCAGGTCGCTCGGTCCGAAGCAGCTTCTTCCGGGCCAGGCGGGCCATTGTGCTCATCACCGTCGTGTAGGCGATCCGCCGGCGCCGGTGGAGGGCCTCAAATACGTCGCGGACCGTCGTTCCCTGCCCTTGCGGCCGCGCCCAAACCAGCTCCATGATCTCCGCCTCGAGATCGCCAAGGACCTTCCGGATCCCCGGGCGATCGGGCCGGAAGACATTGAAATTCGGGTCGGCCGTCACAGCCATCTCCCTCCTTGCTTCGCCGCAACCGACGGTACGAGCCTCCGGGCTCCCCTGCCGAGCGGACTCCCTTGACGCCTCGTCTATCTTAGCATATCATGCTAGTACTAGCGGCAGTAGTAGGCTAAACAGCGTGCCGTGGAGGTCGTCGTGATCATGAGAGTCATCGCGGCAATCGGCATCCTGCTTCTCGGCGTGGGGGTTATCAGCATTGGCGCCGGACGGAGCGTCGCATTGGGGCAAGGACAGATGCCCCCGCAGCGCTCCTCCGGGATGTCCATGATGGGCGGCATGAGCATGATGGGCGGCCCGTTCTCCGCCACCGCCTATCCGATCGCCCCGGACCAAGCCGTTCAGATCCTGCGCCAGTGGCCCGCCGCCCACCATTTGGACGGTCTCGTCCTTGACGAGATGGAAGCGTATACGGAAAACTTCTATGGACAGTTCAAGGAAGCAGCGACCGGGCGGGGCGCCATCCAGATCCTGGTCAGCCGCTATACGGGGCGTGCGACGCCTGAGATGGGTCCAAACATGATGTGGAATGCCAAGTACGGGCGCATGATGATGCAAGAGATGATGACTGGTTCAGGGATGATGAGCGGCGGCGGGATGATGGGCGGTGCGGGAATGGGAGGAATGATGGGGGGCGCACCGACGTCCCAGACGCCCACTGCCCCCTCCGCTGCCAGGGTGTCTCAGGAGCAGGCCCGGCAGGACGCCAATCAGTTCCTCTCAGGGTACCTGCCAGGGGCCACGGTGGGGAATGGAGACGCGTTTTATGGCTATGACCACTTCGACGTGCTCCGTGACGGCCGCCAGGTCGGGATGCTGAGCGTGAACGCGACGACCGGGCAGGTCTGGTACCATACCTGGCATGGCGAATTTCTGCAGAAGCAAGAAGTCGGCCGGTAAGTCACCGCGATCTCTGAGCGTCCCCCATGACAGAATCCCCGGCGGCCCCGGTGCCGACAGGACCTGCGCATCCCCCGGCACGAAAACCCGGCCCGCTTCGCCTCCTGGCCGTGGGGGTGCTTGTTGTGGCCGGCGCGGGACTCGCCGTCTGGGCCGTCCGCAGCGTGTTGCATACGTCCGCCACTGAAGTGTCATCCGGGGGGACCGGCTCACTTCAGCGAGTGGGTGTGGGACCGGGCGCCCCCGCCCCGACGTTTGAGATCCCGGGGTACGATGGGCGGCCGGTACGGCTTGCGGCGTTCAGAGGGCATCCCATCGTCCTGAACCTCTGGGCCTCCTGGTGCGCTCCGTGTGAGGCTGAGGCGGCGACCCTCGAGTCGACCTATGAGAACTACCGCAGCCGGGGGGTCGTGTTCATCGGGGTCGATCTCCAAAATGACACGTGGGGGGCGAGCCGGGCCTTCCTGACACGGCACAAGATCACCTACCCCGTCGGCCGGGACGAGAGCGGCGCGGTCGGGCGCATGTACCGCGTCGTGGCCATCCCGACGACCTACTTCATCGGGCGCGACGGGACCATCCGCAGTCCGGCAGTGACCGGCGGGTTCACGGGACAGGATGGGGGCCACGACCTCGTGCTGCAGATCGACAAACTCCTGCAATAAATGCGGAGGGCGCCGCGGCAGAGCGGGGCCGGATCGGGAAGGGGAGTGACCATTAGATGTCCCGTGTGGATTCTGTGGGGGATACAGACCGCCGCCTTCCTTCCTGGCGTCGGCGGTGGAACACCCTGGTGATCATGAGCCTCCTTGCGGCCGCCGTGGCGGGAGCCGCAGCTTGGGGCGTCACGAAATACCTCAATCCGCCTCGACTGCAAGGCGCCATCCTGACTCCGCCCGTGCACGCGTACGATTTCCATCTTGCTGACCAGGACGGCCGGACCGTATCCCTGTCCGCCTTTCGCGGGAAGGCGGTCGCGCTCACGTTTCTCTATACGCACTGCCCGGACGTGTGCCCGCTGATCGCGGATAACATGGGGCACGCCTCCCAGCAGCTCGGAGACACGGTGAAGCGGGTTGCCCTCGTGGCGATCAGCGTCGACCCGCGCGGCGATACCCCCACGGCCGTCCGCGAGTTCCTGCGTGCCCATCGGGTAGAGAAGACGTTGCTGTATCTGACCGGCACCTTTGCGCAACTGCGGCCGGTGTGGGCGCACTACTACGTTGGCAGTGACGCGAAAGAGATCACTCCCGAGGCGGTGGCGGCGTCCACGCCCACGCCCCAGCAGGTCGGCCATACCGCAATCGTCTACGTGATCGATCTCAACGGAGACATCAGGGCGTTCCTGCCTGGGAATTTCGATCCCAAGGATCTCGAGGCAGACCTCCGGCTGCTCGCGTCAGGAGCGGTCAGGTAAGCGGCGTGAGCGCGCGGCATCATGGCTGAGCGGACGGAATCCGTCCGGCCCTCTCGACGCGTCCGGCGGATGGTTGTGGGAGCCGGCCTGGCGGCGGGAGGCCTCATAATGGTGCTCTGGATCGTGTACGCCTTCGTGCTGGTCCAGAAGACGCCGCTGCCCGAATCGCTCCGGCTCCAGGACACTGCCCTACCGGTTGGTCGCCGTGCACCGGACTTCACGCTTCCGCTGTTCTCCGGTGGCACGCTGCGACTTCGGAGCCTCAAGGGGACCCCGGTGGTCCTCAACTTCTGGGCCTCCTGGTGCGCGCCGTGTCGGGCGGAAACGCCACTCCTGGTGCGCGTGCACCAGCGCTACGGGCCGCGGGGGATCGTCTTCGTCGGCGTCGATGTCGAGGACGACGAGCGTGACGCCCGCTTGTTCATCGGGCAGTACCACGTGGATTACCCGGTCGTCCGGGCCGCGGACGAGGCGGTGATGATCGCCTATACCATCGGGGGCATTCCCTCCACGGTGTTCATCGGAGCCGATGGGATTGTCGCCGACAAATTCACCGGGGCATTTCTTGGGCCAGAAGGGGAGCAGGCACTCGTGATACGGTTGGATCGCCTGCTCAAGGCCGTGCCTCGGTGACCGGCCACGTGCCGCGCGGAACCAGCTCCGGCACGTCCGCCGGAAGCCCGGCTCCGGCTGCGGCGCCACCCCGCGCCTCGTGGGTCACCAGGATGGGACTCTTGCTTCCAGTCCTTGCCGTGCTCGCCCTCTTTACCTGGGCCCTGGTCAGACACCAGCAGACGCTCGTGGTGGGGGCGGCGCTCGCCCGTGGGGAGACCCCTCCGGTTCCCGCGATCACGCTGCCGTCCTTCGGCGGGCCGCCGGTCTCTCTCTCCGCGCTGCGGGAGCACCCGGTGATCCTGAACTTCTGGGCCTCCTGGTGCATCCCATGCCGGGACGAAGCGCCCTTGCTCGAGGCGACGTGGCGGGAGTTTGAGGGGCGCGGGCTTCTCGTGCTCGGGGTGAACACCCAGGACCTGGAGACGCCTGCCAGGGCGTTCCTGCGAGAGTTCCACATCACCTACCCGAATGTGCGCGATCCCGAGGGATCCACGGCTCGGCTCTTTGGAGCCACCGGCGTTCCTGAGACGTTCTTCATCGACCGGGAGGGGCGCATCCGAGGGAAGTTTCCGGGCGCGGAGGTCCGGCCGTCCGCCTGGCGCGCCGCAGCGGAGGCGCTCATCGCCGGACGCGCCCACATTCCATGACCATCCACCGGCGCATGGCCGTCGCGTCTCGAGCTTGCCGGGCGGAGGCCCGCCTGACATGATCTCCCCTTCCAGCCCGCTGATCTGGGGTGTGGCGTTTGCGGCAGGAGCGGTCTCGTTTCTCTCCCCCTGCGTGCTCCCGCTCATCCCGGGTTACCTCACGTACGTGTCCGGGGTCTCCCTGGACGAGCTCGAGGCCGGCGCACCGGGCCGGACCGGCCAGGTGCTCGCGCAGTCGGCCCTGTTCGTGCTGGGATTCGCGCTCGTCTTCGTCGCGCTCGGCGCGACTGCGTCGGCGATCGGCGCGGCGCTCATCGAGTATCGCCCCCTCCTGAACCAAGTATCGGGGATCTTCATCGTCGTCATGGGGCTCTCGTTGATGGGCGTGCTTCGGCTCCGCGTGCTCGTCACGGAACACCGTCTCTCCGTGGCGGGACGTCCGCGCGGGCCGGCGGGCGCGTTGTTCCTCGGGGGCGCCTTCGCGTTTGCCTGGATTCCGTGTGTCGGCCCGATTCTGGCCTCAATCCTCACCTACGCGGGGGCGGTGGCGACCGTGCGAACAGGAGCCCTGCTCTTGTTTGTCTACGCACTCGGATTGGGGGTCCCGTTCGTCATCACCGGACTGGCCTTTACGCGCGCCATACGGGCGCTCCGGTGGCTGCGCCGGTACTCGCGTCCGCTGGAGACGGTCAGCGGGCTGGCGCTGACCGTGGTGGGCATCTTGCTGCTCACGAACAAGATGTTCTACGTCAGTATCTGGGGACAGCAGCTCTTTACCAAGTTCGGCATCAATTTCTGGCAGCACTTCTGAGCGGAACCTGGAGGGATGAACGATGAGGGGAAATCGGACGTGGCTGTGGATCGGCGGCGCGCTTGCCGGCGCCGCCGGAGCCCTCGTGCTCGGGGTGCCCCTGCGCACGGTCTTGACTGTCGCCGCGCTCCTCGTGTGTCCGGCGGCGATGTTTCTGGGAATGGGCATGATGGGCGGCATGCAGCCGGCGGGCGCTCGGGAGACACCCCGCACCACCGCGACGGAGGCGCCGGGCCATCCTGCTGCGCCCGGGGTCGACACGGGGGCCGGCGTGGGAGCGCGAGACGCCGTGGGCGGCGCCGACGACCCGATCACGATTCTCAGGCGGCGCCTTGCGAAGGGAGAGCTTTCAGTGGAAGAGTACGAGCGCCTGGCCACCGTGATCTCCGGGCCCATCCCGGCATCTCGACGTGACTAATCAACAAGGAGGGTCCACGTGGCACACGCAAGCCGGAGAACCCGCAGCGAGACGACTCGGGTGCCGTGGGGGTATGCCGCAGGCGGGGGTCTGGTGATCGTGGCGGTGATCGCGCTCTGGATGTCTTCGCCACCGGGCTCCAGGGCCATCTCTCTCGGGAGCGCAGCGCCACTGATCACCCTCCCGGCAACCACAGGCAGCGAGCTGGGGCTGGCGCAGCTGCGCGGCTCCAAGGTCGTGCTCTATTTCTACGAAGGGGCCGGCTGAGGAGCGTGCCAGACGCAGCTCGTCGAGCTGCAAACCAACCTCGTCCAGATTGAACGCCTCGGTGGCAGAGTCGTCGCCGTGACCGTGGATCCGCTGGCGACGTCCCGGTCGCTGGCGGCCCAGCTCCATCTGGGCTTCCCCATTCTGGAGGACACCGAGCATGCGCTTGGGTCGGCGTTTGGCATCTTCCGCCTGCCGGGTGGGATGGATATGGGGCCGGTCGACAGCCATTCGATCTTCGTCATCGACGCGGCGAGCCGTATCCGGTGGAAGCGGTTGGCCCCGGATACGATGCACGTTCCGGTGGATGCGATCCTGGCCGCCCTCAGAGCGCTCTGAATGACTGAGACCGCGCGTGTCACGTTGGTCAGCGCCCCGGCATGTCATTTGTGCGACCACGCGCGGCGGGTGCTGGCTCGGCTCGGAACCACGTGGCCGCTTGCGCTCACCGAGGTGCCGTGGCACAGCTCCGAGGGGCAACGGTTGGTATGTCGAGACGGCGTCCCCTTTCCCCCGGCGCTCTACATCGACGGCGCGCTTGCCGGGTACGGCCGGCTGTCCGAAGGCCGGCTCCGACGGACTTTGGAACGCCGGTCCTCACCGTGAACGCCCTCGTTTACTCGAGCTCGCTTGCGGCCGCGTTTCTCGGCGGGATCGTCGCGTTGTTCGCGCCGTGCTGCGTCGTCTCGCTCCTCCCCATGTTCGTGGGCGCGGCCGTCCAGCAGGGACGCGCGCGGCTGCCGATCACGACGGCCCTCTTTGCCGCCGGCGTGGCCGCCGTTCTCCTGCCCGTGGTTCTCGGCGTCGGTGCGCTCGGCCAGTTGTTTGCCGCCCATCACCGGGTGGTCTTCCTGATCGTTGGAACCTTCCTCGCGCTCCTGGGCCTTCTCACGGTGACCGGCCGTCACTGGATCCTGCCAATACCCGAATTGAAACTCCGGGGGGCCGGGTCAGGCCCGGGGACCGTATTCCTTCTTGGGGTCGCTTCAGGAATCGCCAGCTCCTGCTGCGCGCCTGTCCTCGCCGGAGTCGTGGCGATGTCGGCGCTGGCGGCCTCGATCGCGGGCGCACTCGGCCTCGGCCTGGCCTATGTCTTCGGGATGGTGTTCCCGCTCTTCCTCGCAGCCCTGTTCTGGGACCGGCTGCGGCTCGGAGAACGCCTCAGGCCAGAGCGCGGCCCGCTGCGCCTCCGTCTCGGAAACTGGTCCCTGCTTTGGACCGATGCCGCTGCGGGAGGGATGTTTCTCGTCGTGGGCGGCGTGGCCCTCGGCCTAGCCGTCACGGGCCGGAGTGCGTACATGCCGGACGCCCTCTCGGCGTGGAGCCGCTGGGGGACCGGGGTCGCGGGAGACGCGGCCGCCGCCGTCCGGAGCGTCCCGGCGCCGGCGCAGGCGTTTGTCCTGGCGCTGATGGCGATGGGGATCAGCACCGCCATCTACAAAGCGTGGAGGCGAGGTGAGAGCCGTAGGGGTAACGCCCGATAGTAAAGAATGACAGCAGTACGATCGGTGGTTGCCAATGAACGTCTATGACAAATACATCCTGCCGTATTTGATCCACCTTGCCGGGCAGAGCCAAATCGCCATGGCCGAGCGGCGAAAGATTGTTCCCCAGGCGTCGGGCGTGGTGCTCGAGGTTGGCGCCGGGTCAGGTCTCAATATCCCGTTGTACGGTCCCGCAGTCACCACCCTCTACGCTCTTGATCCCTCGCGCGAACTGCGGAACATGGCGCAGACGCGGGCGCGTCGCGCGCCGTTTCCTGTTACGTACCTGCAGGCATCGGCCGAGCAAATTCCCCTGCCCGACGGTAGCGTCGACACGGTGCTGGCGACCTGGACGTTCTGCACCATCCCAGATCCGGCGAGGGCGCTACAGGAGATCACGCGGGTGTTGAAACCCGCCGGCATCCTGCTCTTCATCGAACACGGACGGTCGCCGGACCACTCCGTCGCCGCCTGGCAGCATCGATTGAATCCCATTTGGAAACGACTCGCCGGCGGCTGCCACTTGAATCGAAGGATCGATGAGTTACTGAAGGAGGCCGGCTTCCGCATCGCCGAGATCCACCAAGGATACCAGGGTAGCCCGAAGTTTCTCACCTATCTCTCTGCGGGCGCCGCAAAGCCTCCGACCCGGTAAGGCATTACGCCGAGAGGTGCTTAATTGAATTGCTCGGATCGGGTCTCGTTGGGTGCGGACGCACACTCACTATCGGTCCGGGAGTGACACCGATCCGAGAAATGTCGCAGCCGTGGCGATGACGATGCCCTTCCATGGACTCGAGGGGACGTGGCGCGCATTGCCGGTGACCACCGCCGCGGCGCGGGCCGCAAGAGCGGCGGCAAGGAAATGGTCGTCATCCGGATCGGAGCACACACCCGGAAGATCTGCGGGATCGACATGGACCACATGCGCCCCGGGAATCTTGAGGTAGGCGAGAGCGGTTCGCACCTCAGCCACGGGCAGGTTCAGTTCTGGACGGGTCAGGACCGCCTCGTACTCGTGAAGGATTGCGGGGCTCACCACAGGCGTGAGCGCCCCGCTGATGGCAAGATCAAGAATCCGGGCTGGCGGCCCAGAAGGGGTGAGTAAACCGGCGACCCAGACGTTCGTGTCGAGGACCGCCCGGATCACCGCTTACCGGCCTGCGTGCGCCCGCGCCTCGTCTTCCGCACCAACCTGTCAATAGCGGTCATGGAAAGCCGATCTCGACCGCGGCTCACGCTGGCGTCACGGATCCGCTCCACCGCGAGCTGTGACCGAGCCCGCTGTATGGCGACCCGCAGCGCATCTAAGCTGGACGGATCCGCCGCCACGAGGACCCCCACCGGCCGGCCGTTGCGAAGGATTACGATCTCCCCGCTCTGTCCGAGGCGCTCGAACACCCGGGAGGCGTTCTGCCGAAACTCGGCGATATTGGCGAACTCCATCCCGCATCACCTCAAGTTGAATTATCCTATAATTATCCTACCACATGCACGGGGCCTGTTCATGGGGCCGCCGGCCACACTCGTCCCCGAAGAGCCAGATCGACTTCTCCAACAGAAGGTGTTCAGGAACCCATATTGGAAATTCCGGCTAACCGCCTCCTGGCCCACGCGTTACCAGTGAGGCCACGAAGGGAGAACCGGCAGTGGCGAGCCATGGCTGCGAAGGCACATATCGGTTGGAGGATGGCCGGGTTGCCGTCGGCACCAGTACTGGCGCATCCGAGAACGCCGCAAAACAGAACGCGATGGATCAAGCTCAAGGTTCGATTGACTTCTCGGTCAGTATGGCGCTGATCGGCGAGACCTGTGATGACCCGTGCGAAAATCCGCCCTGGTATCGCGTGACGAAAGCGACAATCGACAACTACGCCGAGCAAAAGTCCGGCATAATCTTTGGATACGCGTACATCCTTTGGGCGCTGGATATTGACTGTCGAAAGCCTCGGCCGGCCACAAAGCCGGCGTTGGGGAAACACGGGAAACTGTACTTCTTGACTCTTGCGAAGAAGCTCAGAACACGGCTCAAGCGAGACAGGGCCAAGACACTACGCACCATTCGCGAAGTAACCCGCGGCAAGCAGTCGTCACGTGTAGCATGGTAACTTGCCGAACGGCCCATCTTTCACCACCGGGCAAGGCTACGAGATTGGAAATCTTCCCCACCGGGTCACCAGCCTAGTCTGGGCACGTGCGAGGGCAGTTCCGTGCCGCATGATCGAGGCAAGAAGAAGCACGCGGGAGACGCGCTCCGGCAGACGACCGCGTTTCTCGACCTCCTCAAGGCCATCGCCGTTGCCGCCAACGAGGCGCCGACCTTAGACCAGGCGATGCAGATCTGTCTTGATCGCGTATGTGCGCACACGGGATGGCCGGTGGGGCACGTGTACCTGCACTCCGGCGAGCCCAGCGGGAAACTGGTGCCCATGGCCCTCTGGCATCTGGACAACCCCGAGCAATTCGAGGAGTTTCGGAAAGTGACCGAGGCGACCCCCCTGTTCCCCGGTTTGGGCCTGCCGGGTCGAGTGTACGGCAGCAAACGGCCGCTGTGGATCGTGGATGTCTCCAAGGATCCGTATTTCCCGACAGGCAAAGAGGCTGAAGCCGTCGGGCTCCGCGCCGGGTTCGCGGTCCCGGTGCTGGTGGGGGCGGAAGTCGCGGCCGTGCTCGAGTTCTTCTCGACCGAGGCCGCGGAACCCGATTCGGCGTTGCTGGACATCATGGCGCACGTGGGCGCGCAGCTCGGGCGGGTAGTCGAACGGCAGCGGGGGGCAGACCACCGGCGCGAGCTGGAAAACGTCTCCAGGAATCTGGAGCATCTGTACCGGCTTTCCACCGCCGTTCAGGAACCGCTGTCGCTCCGCCAGCAGCTCAACCGTGTGCTCGAAGCCGCCTGCCAGGTCGTGGCCGTCGACCGCTTCTACATCTGGGTCGTCACCCCGGACGACGAGAGGCTTGTCTCCCTGGCGACCGCGGGTTTCTCGGAGGAGGAAGTGAAGCCGCTCCTCGGCGTGGAGATTCCCCTCACGGAGGCCGGCGCGATGTACAAGGCCTACCGGGAACGGGCGCCACTGCTCTTCGACGACCAGCATCCCGTCCCCCCGGACCTCTACCTCAAGCCTCCCTACTCAGAACTCAAGGCAATCCGCACCAAGAGCTTCATGGTCATCCCCATGATCGCGCGGGGCCGGCGGGTCGGGCTCCTCACCGGCGACAACAAGTGGAGCCGCCGGCCGATTCCCCCGCACACGGTCGAGCTGCTGCAGGTTTTTGCCTCCCACGCCGCGGTCGCCGTCGAGAACGCCCGCCTGTTCCAGGAGCTGCAGGTGCGCACTCGCGACCTCGAGATCGCGAGCAAGCACAAGTCTCAGTTCCTCGCCAATATGAGCCATGAGCTCCGCACGCCGCTGAACGCGATCCTCGGCTACACGGAATTGGTTCTTGATGAGATTTACGGCAAAGTCCCGGAGACGATCCGGGACGTCCTCGGGCGCGTGCAGCACGGCGGGCGCCATCTCCTCAGTCTGATCAACGACGTGCTGGACCTGTCCAAGATCGAGGCGGGGCAGTTCACCCTATCCCTCACCGACTACTCGCTCTTGGATATCGTGCATACTGTCTTCGCCGCCGTCGAGCCGCTGGCGGCGGAGAAGGGCCTTGCGCTGCGGGTGGCGGTCTCTCCCGATCTGCCCCGCGGCAGAGGAGACGAACGGCGCATCGCGCAAGTCCTGCTGAACCTTGTCGGCAACGCGATCAAATTCACAGAGACCGGCGAAGTGAAGGTGGATGCGAGACTGTCGGATGGTCAGTTCGTCGTCGAGGTCTCCGATACGGGACCGGGGATCTCGCTGGCGGACCAGCAAATGATCTTCGAAGAGTTTCAGCGGTCTGACAGCTCCAGCACACGGCACAAAGGGGGCACCGGCCTGGGCCTTTCGATCGCGAAGAAGATCATCGAGCTGCACGGGGGGCGCATGTCGGTGGAATCCGCCGTCGGGAAGGGCTCCACTTTCTCGTTCATGCTGCCGGTTCACGTTGAGGAGTGGGTGGGCACCTGATGGCGAAGCGCATTCTTGTGATCGAGGACCACGAGGACAACCGGCGCATCATGCGCGACCTGCTCACGAGCGCCGGCTACGAACTCGTCGAGGCCGTCACGGGGGAGGACGGGGTCGCCCTGGCAGAAACGCAGCACCCCGACCTCATCCTCATGGACATCCAGTTGCCCGGGATCGACGGCTACGAAACGACGCGCCGGATCAAAGCGAACCCGGCGCTGCGCCGGATCCCCATCATCGCTGTCACCTCGTACGCGCTGAGCGGAGACGATGCCAAAGCGTTTGAAGCCGGCTGCGATGGATATGTCGCGAAGCCGTTCAGCCCGCGCGAGCTACTGGCCAAGGTTCGCGAATACGTGCCCTAAGGACCCGGGGGATGCACGATGCGAACGCCGCCGCGAATCCTGATCGCAGACGACAACCCAACGAACCTCGACATTCTCCAGACCCGCCTCTCCGTCCACGGCTATGAGATTCTCACGGCGGCCGACGGGGAAGCCGCGCTGGTCCTGGGCCGAGAGGCGCAGCCGGACCTGATCCTGCTTGATGTCATGATGCCCAAGATGGACGGCCTGGAAGTCTGCCGGCGCCTCAAAGGCGATGCCTCTCTGCCCTTCATACCGGTGATCCTGGTGACGGCCAAAGCCGACACCACGGACGTTGTGGCGGGATTAGAGGCAGGCGGCGATGAGTACCTGACAAAGCCGGTGGACCAGGCGGCGCTGGTTGCCCGCGTCAAGTCGATGCTTCGGATCAAGGCCCTGCACGACACGGTGCAGGCGCAGACGGCGCAGCTTCAGGACCAGGCCGGGCAGCTGGAGGACTGGAACCGAACGCTCGAGGCCCGGATCGCCGAGCAACTGAACGAGCTCGAGCGCATCGGCCGCCTCCGGCGGTTTCTGTCGCCTCAGGTCGCCGAGCTCGTGATGTCCTCCCGGGATGAGCGCATGCTGGAGAGCCATCGCCGGGAGATCACGGTCGTCTTTTGCGACGTCCGCGGCTTCACGGCTTTCTCCGAGACCTCGGCGCCCGAAGAGGTCATGGGGATCCTGCGTGAATTCCACGCCGCCATCGGTGAGCTGATCTTCCGTTTCGAGGGAACCCTGGAGCGCTTCGCCGGAGACGGGCTCATGGTATTCTTCAACGACCCGCTGCCGTGCCCGGATCCGACAGCGCGAGCCGTCCGGATGGCCGACGCGATGGGCCGGCGCGTGGGCGATCTATGTGAGAAGTGGCGGAAACACGGCTACCAGCTCGGCTTCGGGGTGGGAATCGCGCTGGGATACGCCACCTTGGGGAAGATCGGGTTCGAAGGGCGCTTCGACTACGGGGCCATCGGCACCGTCACGAATCTTGCCTCCCGCCTCTGCGCCGAGGCCCGGCCGGGGCAGATTCTCATGAGCCAGCGAGTCTACGCCATGGTGGAAGCCTTCGTGGACGCTGAGCCTCTGGGAGAACTCACGCTGCGAGGGTTCCATAGGCCCATCCCCGCGTTCAACCTCATCAGGCTCAAAGAGGCAGAATCCCCGGATGGATGAGCGCCGCCCCAACTGAGCGACCGGCACCCCCAGATCCTCGAAAATCTGCCCCGTGAGTTCACCCGACTCTTCGTCGGACCCGAGCTTTCAGGCTTGCTGTTAGGTAGGATTTCGCGAGTATAGTTGAGCTCATAACATGGATACTTGTCCTTAAGGAGTATTGAATGACTAAATTTCCATCGAAATGGGCAACAGATTATACGTCAGATGGAACGATAATTCGATGCCGCTTTACCGGACAATGCCGAGCAAACATCCGAGGCCACAGGTCTAGATCATGCGAGCCAAGGGAGGGGCCGTCATCACGTCGTCACAGTGGGCCAAACGGACCGCGCAGGACGGCCCACCCACATCCGGTCGACTCTTCGCCGTGCCGACCCACGACGAACGGGGCAGAGTCACGACCCTCGTCGGGATTCTGGATAACCCCCCCGTCGACGGATCAGGGGATGCTAAACTCAGGCAACGTGCAGCCCGCCTGAAAGCCCTGAACGAGATCACCTCATCCGCGGCCTCGGCCACCAATCTTGAGCGATTCCTCACCGTCGTCCTCACTCGAACCCTGAAGACCTTGCGGTGTGACTGCGGGGCAATCTGGACCGGAGACGTGCACGTCGTGCGGGGAGCGCCGAATATCGGCGCGACCATTGCACAGGCGGGCCGAAAAGCGAAGCCGACGCCGACGGGCCTCAACGCCGTCAGCGATTGGCGCGGGGCCTCAGGACGCGCCGCGAAGGTGTTGGCCCCGCTCATGGCCCGGGTCGGCATTCGGGCCACGCTCACCGTTCCTATCAAAGTGAAGGGCCGGATCATCGGCGGCTGCGCCATCGCGTCGACGCACCCTCGGCCATGGGGGCCAGAAGACGCCGCCTTGGCCGAAGCCGTGACCCAGCAAATCGGGACCACGGCTGAGCGTCTGCGTCTGTTTCACGACACCCAGGATCGCGCCAGACTCATGGACCGGTTGCTGGCCCTCTCCGGGACCCTGAATCACCCGCGTACCATCGCGCGGACGCTGGCCGCTATTGGCACTGGCGCGCGCAAGCTCAGCCGGGCACCGTGGGTCGCCGTCTATCTCCGCGGGCCGGACGGCACGATCAATTGCCCGTGGTCGAAGGGCCTCTCATCCGGATTCCTCACACACGTGCTCCAGCTCGAGAACCACCTCACCGCAGCACGGCTCATGCAGCAGGTGAAGCCGAAGCGCCTGCGGCTGGCCGGAGGGCGTATGGTGGAGGGGACGAAGCCCTTCATCATTTCGGACGCCCGAGCGCTGCCATCGGGGAGCCGGCTTCTCCGCCTCGCCGAACACCAGGGCGTCCGCAGCGTCGGGTTCTGGCCGTTGACGTACGAAGGCCGCGTGCAAGCCGTCCTGACCTGCTATTACAATACCCCATGGCGATGGTCCCCCGCCGAGGCGGACGTCTTCTTGGCGTTTTCCTGGCAGGCGTCGATCGCCCTTCAAAATGCGCACCTGTACGAAGCCCAGGCGGAACGACGGACCGAACTCGAGACCCTCTACCACCTCAGCCGTCAGCTCCGCGCTGCCCAGAGCCCTGAGGACATGTATCCGGTCCTCGTCGAGCATGCCGTCCGCATGCTCCAGGCGGACGGCGCCACATTATCGCTCCTCACCGGTGACCATCAAGTACTGACGCGATCCTATACCCGCGGTGTCAGGGCGGCGAAGGTGGGATCGACCTTCCCGGCTGCCGGCAGCTTCTCCGGCGAGGTCATCGCGACCGGGAAACCGATGGTCACGGCCGATGTCAGCCGCGTCCGAATCCCGAAGTGGTTCAGCCAAGCCCAGCGCCGCGTGTTAGGGCCCGCCGTCCTCGTTGCCCTACGGTCTGAGGAGGAGATCATCGGTACCCTCAGCTTGGCTCGAGTGCGGCGAGCCCGCCCCAGGCCGTTCACGGAGCGGGAAATCAGGCTGCTCGAGGGGATCGCCGAAATCGGCGGCAGCTCCATCCGACGAGCCCGTCTGTATGAGCATCTCGAGCAGTCGCATCTCCAGATGATACTCGCGCTTGTCCGGGCATTGGACGCCAAGGATCACCATATTGCCGGACATAGCGAGCGCATCGCGGGGTGGGCCATCCGCCTCGCCCGGGCCCTGCACTGCGCGGACGATGAGGTGCAGGACATTCAGTGGGCGGCGTTGCTGCACGATCTCGGGAAGGTCGGGATCCCGGACCGTCTCTTGCACAAACCAGGCCCCCTTCTGAAGAAGGAATGGGAGGTCATGCAACGCCACTCCGTGATTGGCGAGGAGATCCTCTCGTCGGGAGAACGGATGCGCCGGATCGGGAAGATCGTTCGTCACCACCAGGAACACTGGGACGGGAGCGGCTACCCGGACGGGCTGCGTGGCAAGCACATCCCCATGGGTTCCCGCGTCTTGGCGGTGGTCGACGCCTATGGGGCGATGACCGAGGATCGCGCCTACAGACGCGCGCGTTCCAGCCGGGATGCGCTCGCTGAACTGAGGCGGTACGCCGGCACGCAGTTCGATCCTGCGTTGGTAGAGCGGTTTTGCCCCATGATCGGCCGCAGGCACCGCCCTTCAGCATAGGCGGCCTCCACCCCCGTCAGCGCCTACCGTTGCCCGCTCCAAACCGTTTCCCCGGCAATAAAGTTTAGCATCCTCCGGTCAGGATTCCGTCCTCCTAATCTCGAAGCCATTCCCTGGCCGTCCGGCTAAACTTCTCGGGAGGTGGATGTATATGCGGACACTCATCGGAATGGTGGCGTTCGTGCTCTTGATTGGCGTCTCTCAGGGGATCTGGGATCAGGGACTTCCCGGGCACAAGGTACCGGGACCGATCGTGAGCTTCGGCGCGGACGGCCCAGGGCAGTAGTGCTCGGCGGGGAACGGGACTGAATCGGGGCCGGACGGCCATCTGCCCGCTGCTGTAAAGTTTCAGGCGAAAGAAGGAGGTCCAGGGGCGGGAAATGGAATAGTCGAGGGCTGATCGACCGACACCCGAGGTTCTAAACCGGGAGGACTGTCATGCCCCTAGAAACGTTGGGCCAGCGGCTCCGCCAGGCGCGCCAGGCGCTGGGATGGACCCAGGATGAGCTCGCGAAGCCCGAGTTCACGAAAGGGTTCATCAGCCAGCTCGAGCGCGACCTCGTGCGGCCCTCCGTCACCTCGCTCGAATCCCTCGCCCGCAAGCTCGGCCAGCCGATCTCCTACTTCGTTGGCACGGAGGCCGTGACGGCCCAGAAGGTGCTCGACGCGTTCGACAGCCGCGGCCGGCTGGAGCTCGCCCGCCAGCGGTACGACGTTGCGCTCATCACCTTCACCGAGATGCGCGACCTGGCCGCGGCCCAGGCGCAGCCTGCGCTCGAGACGCGGGGGACGCTCGGGGTGGGTGAAGCGCTCCTCGGGATACGCCGGCTCGAGGAGGCGCGGCCCGCGCTCGAGGAGGCCCTGACACGCGGCCGCGCGGCCGGCGATCCGTTGGTCGAGTGCAGGGCCCTGCACGGACTGGCGACCGTCGAGCACCGGAGCGGGCGATTCACGCAGGCGGCCGGTTTCTACCGGGACGCGCTGGCGGTGGTGCCGGCGCTCAACGGGACGGAGCCGATGCTCCACGGGGAAATCTGGCTCTACCTGGGGACCGTGCTATTCCGTCTGGGGCGGCTCGACGAGGCGGCGAGCGCGTACGTGCAGGCCGCCCGGCTGCTCGACGACGCGCACCATCCGGAGCGCGTGGGCGAGGCGCTGCTCGGGACCGGGATGGTGCTAATGCGCAGCGGCGATTATGACGGCGCGCTCCTGCAGTACGAGCGCGCTCGGGCGCGGTTCGAGCAGTACGAGGATCTCCAGATGCTGTCCTACGTGCGGAACAACCTCGGAATGGTGCTGGCGTCTGCGGGCCGGCCGGCCGAGGCGCTCGAACATCTGACCGCCAGCCTGGCGATCAAGCGGCGCCTCCAGGATCTAGTCGGCGAATGCCACACGCTCACCGAGTTGGCTCGCTGTCAGTTCGAGGCGGGTGCGCTCGCACAGGCGCGCGAGACGGCGGCGCTTGCCATTACGACGAGCCGGGCGGCGGGTGCGCCCGACGAGGAAGCGCTGGCCTCGCTCGTGCTCGGCCTGGTGGCGATCGCGGAGGGCGAGCTCCGGAAAGCCCGCCGGTACCTCGAGCGCGCGGCCGCGCACTGCCAAGCGGCCGGGATGACGCTCGATCTCGTGACGGTCTTCTATGAGCTTGCCCGGCTCGCGGTCCTGCAGCGGCGGTTCAAGGCGGCGGCCACTTATCATGAGCAGGCGTTCGCGGCGTTGCGGGCGGTCGGCCCGCACGACGTCGTCCGGGCGATCCGCTTGGCCGAGCTCCCGGAGCAGCGGGTGAAAGCCCCCGCTGGCGGGACGGCGGTGACCGGAGCCAGGGACTGAAGGAGAGCGTTACCGAGAGTCCATTCCCGGCATTTCTCGGAGCGTGCGGCATGGATTTCATATCCGCAGATCTCACCATGCTGAATCTGGCCGAGTTCATGCGCGAAGCCCTAATCGAAGCTGAGATGGCAGGCCAAGCAGGCGACTTACCCATCGGGGCCGTCGTTGCAATTGAACATGAAATCATTTCCAGGGGACGCGCCTGCCGGCAGAGGTTCAGGGCTTCCATCCGGACACCCCGCTCATCTTGGGGGCATATAACCCCGAGGAGGAATACGGCTCATTCCCGCCCGGCCAACGGTCTCGGCCAGAATCCCTACTCGCCCGGTCCGAGCGAAAGCGTGGCATCTCGGTACCGGCTCTTCCGTGTCGCTCACTCGTCGTCTACGGCGACGCGTTTCCCGAGGAACGAGGCCCGCGTGTGGCGGCATTCTATGGGTCGGAGAAAGCGTACTTCCCTGGTCTCACCTCCCACTGGGATCTCGTGCTGGAGCCGAGAGTCCGAGTCGCCATTTCCCGTTTCCTGGGGCTGGAAGGTTGGCCAGACCGGTAGAGTTAAGCAATAACCGCGGTCATGTCAAACACTTTTGATGCCAATGACAAATCACCTCGAATCTCCGACTCCTTCAGTGCTTCCTCTTTCCTGATCCACTTCGTGAAGAGCTTCCACGCAATCTCTTGTGGAATAACTGCATCCGCGTCTGCATTTTCAGCGTTCCCCATATGAAGGCTCCATTGGTTTCGTTCACGCACGAGCAGCCACCGATCACCCGCATCTCCGGAAATCGTTACGTTGATTATTGTATCCCGTTGCGCCTCGACATTGCGGTAGGCATGTGGGAGCGCCCGCATGAATGTGTCTAGGGCAGGCTTGAGATAGCGCGCCTCCGTGTATCCAGGCCTCGCGACAGCCTCCCTTATGTGCTGCTGATGGTGCCATCGCTCTGTATATTCACGAGCAACGCGGAACCAATTAGGCGCAGGTTCCGGTCCCGCCCACCCGACTGGATCCCCCAGCGCATACGGATCCAACGATTGAAAGCAGTCGTTCAGCTGGTTTCCCGTGAACTGCAGCAGCTCGCACAGTAGACGCGGGCTCAGACGTTCCGCCCCTTGTATCCAAGTGTCGTTTAGCATCTTAACGAATTCCACCAGTTCTCTGTGGCTTCTGATCTCCTTGCCAGAAACCATGTATCCGTCCCGTTCACGAGAAAGAACGCCGACGTCGACCCCTAGCAGATGCAGCGCGACATCTTTCACCGACCATGACTTCCGTGGTATCGGTTTGGTCCAATCCTCGCCAGCAAGGGCAGTCAAGAGATCCACTAGTCCGGCCAGCAACTCGGGAAAGAGTTGTATCGTGAGGATTGGTCGCGGTTCCCGCACTACGATGTCGTTCCGCATAGAGGGTCAGCGTCCGTCATCTGAACTCGGACCGCCTGCACTGTCCTCCGAGATCCAGAGGCGTATCCCCCAATGTTCAACCGCTTGATCGTTCGCGAAGCGAACGATGTCGACAGTCTCGCGGTCGAGTTTCCCGCCTGCCAGTCGGATGCCATGCCACTGTAGGCGCGCCGCCACCTTATCGTCCTCCCCGATCAGGTCTTCGATGCTGACGCGAAGGTCTGAGAAAGCGCTGCGCGCCGCTTTGACAACACGGCTGAATCCGTGTGGACCGGTGATGTCGATCCCGGGTAGACCTTGGTGGTCGATGTACCCTGCGGCGATTACGGAATTGACAGCGGAGAGATCGCCAGTCGCGAACATCGCGACGATCTTCCGCATCAACGCCTTGTTGTCGCGTAACCTCTCAGTCCTTGTCATGCCACACGGAATGCCGGTCTAGAAATCACATCCTGTCCGACAAACCCGGGCGTTCGAGGTGCCTAAAAGTTAGTCCTGCCTCCGCAGATAGGCCGCCGCTCGCACCTGGAGCGCCCCGCCGGCCTTCCCGAGGGCTCAATCCGCCAGGGGGTCCTCCCGCTAGGGATTGCGAACAGATCCTCGAACGGAGATTGTCGCCAGATGCCCAACGTCCGCCTGAAGGAGGGGAACGGTGAACGTCGTCCGCTGTGAGACGCCGCGGGCCTTCCTGGAACGCGCTGGGGTGTTCCTTGTCGCGGACGAGGCCTGCCACAACCTGCTCCTGGGCGTGCCGGCCTCTCTGGCGGCACGCATCATCACGCCGACTCCCCCGCCCTACTTCGCGGTCGTCGTAGAGACGGGCGAAGTCGTGGCTGCCGCCATGATGACACCGCCGCACCGGCTGGTCGTGTCGCGAACCCGGCCTCCTCAGGCCCTGGAACTGCTTGCAGCGGACCTCCTCGCCGCCGGGATCATGCCGCCTGGAGTGCACGGTGCGGTCCCGGTAAGCGAACAGTTTGCTGAAGCGTGGCGGGCGGCAACCGGCCAGGGCTACGAGCAGATCCTGGCGCATCGGATCTATCAGCTCGAACGGGTTCGGCAGGTGCCGGCGCCCCCCGGGCGACTCCGCCGGGCGACGGCGGCCGACCGGCCGGTGCTGATCCAGTGGAACCGCGCCTTCCTCGTCGAAGCATTCGGAGCGCAGGCCCCGGCGGCTGATGTGGAGCAGCTGGTTGACCGCCGCCTGGAGGAGCCGCTCGAGGGATTGTATCTGTGGGATGATGCGGGCCCCCGGTCCCTGGCCGGCTACACGGGGCCGACGCCCCACGGCATTCGGGTCGGCCCCGTCTACACTCCGCCCGAGCACCGCAACCGAGGGTACGCCAGCGGGTGTGTGGCCGCTCTGAGCGAGATGCTGCTCGATCGTGGTTACCAGTTCTGCTTCCTTTACACGGACCTCGCCAATCCAACCTCCAACCGGATCTACCAGCGCATCGGCTACGAGCCGGTTTGCGACGTGATCGAGTACCGCTTCCTATCAACACAGGGGGAAGCGCCTGCTAAGGCGGATAATGCCTAAGCACATATCGGTGGGCGCAATTCTGGTCCGTGCTGGCACCGTCTTGCTGGGCAAGCGGTCGCCGACGCGCCAATTGTGTCCCGGCGTCTGGGATCTGGTAGGCGGCCATGTCGAGCTCGGCGAGACACCTGAGGATACGCTCGTCCGGGAGCTTCAGGAAGAACTGGGAATCACCCCCCGAGCGTTTGTCAAGCTGCACGTCCTGGGCGACCCGCAGCTGCCCTCCAACGAGCACGCGTGTCACGTATTCGCTGTTACCGAATGGGACGGGGAACCGCGCAACCGGCAGCCAGAAGAGCACACTGAGATCCGATGGATCTCTTTTGGCGACGCCCTGCGACTAGAGCTTGCGCACCCACAGTACGCAGCGATCTTCGCGCGCCTTGCCGTCAGCCTCCCCACGAGGCGTGGGATGCTTGATTGAGCAGCGGCAACATGAACGGACACCATCACCGCGAACCCGATTGGAGGAGTTACCGACGAGCGAGCCAAACTGGCCCGTGGGATGTCATCTGAAGCCCTTACTCTCTTCACTCCACGCCTGAGGCTGATCCCCTTCTCGGCGGAACTCCTGGGCTTGGCCCTGACCGACAGGGAAACGGTAGAGCGGCAGCTGTCCGCTCGTTTTCTTCCCCAATGGCGCTCCGAAAACCAACGAAACACCCTTAATGGCGTGCTGCGGGCGTTGGAGGCTGATCCAGCCTCTCGTGTGTGGCGATTCTATTTCATCGTGCACGCTGCCGATCGGGCGGTAATTGGAGACGCGGGATTCAAGGGTCCTCCCGATCACGAGGGCACCGTGGAGATTGCGTATGGCATCGTCGCGGCATACCGAAGGCAGGGCTATACGTTCGAAGCGGTTCACGTGTTGGTCCAGTGGGCATTTGGCCATCCCGCGGTGACCCGGATTACGGCCCAATGCGACGACGACAATGCGGGGTCGATGCGTATCTTGGAGAAACTCGGGATGTGCCGCTCTGGGGTCAAGGGTCACACAATATTGTGGCAATTGCCGAGGAGGTCCCGTCAATAGGTGTGTAAATCTTCAGGCGGCGACCTCCTGACCGTTGGTCGTAACTTTCACCCCGTTCACGAACTTCACCCCCAGGTAGACTTCGGTGGCACGCTCCGGCGCGGTGAGCC
>Ga0207416_1001942_pt1 | contig 24498 bp, 22 predicted proteins | sample PaiPotPPM11metaG_FD_184107 | JGI IMG/M metagenome (GOLD analysis project Ga0207416, IMG submission 184107) | Iron sulfur acid spring bacterial and archeal communities from Banff, Canada, to study Microbial Dark Matter (Phase II) - Paint Pots PPM... ... | reverse complement strand
TTCCTTCGAATCTCTTCGTATCTCAGCCGCGCTTTTTGCGGCGCGCGCCCGGTGCGTTTTTCTTTAGCGTCGTCGTCAATTTCCTTACATCTCGGGGAAAAACACCCACAGATTGTGCTATAGAGCCGATTGATTCAGCGATGATAGTGCCCAAGGCCGAGTACAAAAACGACCGAGTCCTCTGCGTTGACTCTCGACCCAGCTTTGTCTCCTTATTTATCCACACTGGCACATGAATCATTTGGCCAGGATACTTTCGGTCCAGTCTTTGAAATATGCGCCGCTGCCGGGAATCGAGCGTTGTTACCGATCTGTAACTTACCAGAACGGTCCGGTGCCCTGCCCGCCCCGTTTCTAGGGCCCCCGCGAGGGAATCGAGACCTCCTGAGAACATTAGGACTCGATCCACGCCGTAGAAGGGCCAATCGTCAAGATCACCGAAGTTCAGGTAGTCCTGGAGGGTCTGATCTTGTTTAATCGGCAGAAATACAAATGAGTATTTGTCGTCAGAAAGGAAACTGAGGATTTCCCTTAGGGAATCCTGCACTTCGCTTTGCTGCCAGAATTGAAGGTCGCGCACTGGGATCACAAACGACAGGTCACGGTCCCACGCCTCTGTCGATTGGTCGTCGGTCCATTGCTGGCCCCGGTTAGTTGCGCAATCACCCGTGAACACGTAGGACGCGATTTCCAAAAGATCCACCAGCCTTGGGCAAACATGCTTATTCAGAATCTTCGCCACATTTTCCAAGCGAATATTCACGTTCCCATGCTGCCCGATGGAATCCAGGGCGATGATCTTTTTTCCATGTCCGAGCGGGTCGCCGCCGGTTGGTCTTGCGCCACTACACAGGAATAAGCGAGGCGCAATCATGACTCTGCCTTCTGCCGTTTGAGTCCCGACTGCAGCTTCTTCACGGCAACCGCCACAAATCGAGAAGCATTGTCTAGGTCTATCCCCTCCAAGTACTCGGTCTTCGAAAACCATTCACCACAAAAATCGCGAACCACTAAGGCGCTCTGCTCGCAGTGCACCTGCAGAGCCCTATTGAACGAAGACACGTCACCAACTTGGACGAATTTCCCGGCCGTTAACCTGCTGAGATAGAAATTCAGGAACCGAGAAATGAATCGAGCAAAGAAGACTTGTCCAAGCTCGGAAAAGCCCTTTTTGGTTGAAAGGGGACGTATTGCTGTCTGCAGTTCGTCCCGGCCACTTCCAAACAGCGTGACAGCCTCCGAGGCCGCAAGAGCTGAAATCGCGTCTCCTACAGCGCGCTGGGCGATCTCACTGATGTCACTCGGATGAGAAAATGTAGAGATATGACGATCGATCGCGCTCTGGAGTTCTATGGTTAGGTCAAAGACAGAGCTATCTTCCGAAAGCTCAATACCAATTTGTTGAAGAGCTCGGGACCAGTTTTCTTCCCGTGCCGACAAGGCGAGTTGGCTCAAGAGATAAAAGGCGTATCTGAGCCCTTGCTCGTTCACGGCTTTATTGAGCCCTACCTCAGCAGCCTCCAGAGTGCGTCCGGCGATCACGGCAATGCTTTCAGGGAAGCCGGATCCGCCGGGTAGGGTCACGCTTTCTAGCCTATCTAGCTCCGCAACAACCGCAGTCCATTTCCTGGATTTTAGAATTGTACCCAAACGGGTGTGGCCCATTATTCGAATGCCCCCTGGGACGCAATTACCGCGTCACCACAAGATTGTGCTCTGATGATGATGCCGGTTGCCGCGCTAGTCAAGACTTCCACTTTGATGGACTCACCAATAACTTCCAGAGATTGCAATGGAGGAGCTGGCACAGCCCTTCTGAGGTCTGCGATTCCGGAAAGGGGGATGCGCGGTAAAGGCGCCCCATTCATCAGCCTAAAGTGACACGTCACAATTTGATATCCTGGGGGCTGGCACGCCTTCCGACGCTGTTTCGCCACGAACCTTCACCGGCTGGGTGTTCCGGACAAGACCATTCAGGCTATTCTCCGGCACTCAAATCTTTCAGCCACGATGAACGCATATGCGAAATCAGTACCGCAGGATGCTGTTGAGACGATGTGTTCGTTTGCAGAAATATGCACCCAATATGCACCTCATTTAGGACAGGCTGAAAACTATGTCGCGCAACCCACAGAAAACAAATGAGAAACTAGTAGGCCTGGAGGGATTCGAACCCCCGACCCACGGTTTAGGAAACCGTTGCTCTATCCGTCTGAGCTACAGGCCCAGCTTTGTGTTTTCAGTTTAACCCATGCGGCTGTTCCGGCCAAACCTTGATTGGCGGCTTCTGGCCGAGATTGGTAAGCAAGGCTTGTAGGCTAGGCCCTGGAAAGGGTCACTCCGCATAACTTATTCTTCCCATTTTATTCAGTTTTCCCAACGGCGCTAAAACCTGCTGGTCCTCCACCCCCGTACCACTCTGTTGAACGGATAAATGGTTATTGAAGCAAGTTCAAGTAAGTGGAGCACCCCACTGAGCTTCTTATGACGCGGGCGAGGCGAGGCAGCCGGGCTGACCGGGTCATGAGGTTCGACTGCCTTTCAATATGGCCCATCTTCCATTCTTGAGGTAGTGAAATCGCCACGAAACTTTGTCCGGTGTTACACGTATTCTCCTACACAGGAGAAAACCGATGGCTTACCAAGTCCGTGCATTCACGATGCTGTTGATGACATTTGCCACCGCTCCCCTTTGTCCGGCGGCGCCCGCGGCATTCCCATTACAAGATCCCTCTTATCAGCAAGCCGTTCGCGACCTGAATCAAGGGGCGAGCACGCTGGATAGGACAATACTGACCCGCGCCCACGATACCTTCCAAAAGCTCTCTGCTGAGCATTCCTCCGACCCCCAAGATGCCTATCAATTGGCTCGAACCGATTACTACCTGGCGAACTATTATGAAATGATTGCAAAGAACAAGAAGGCTTTTGCCCAGGCTGTTGACGACGCCATTCGAAGTGCAGAGCGGGCCGTGCAGCTTGAACCGGATGACTCCAATGCTCACGCGCTCCTGGGGGATCTTTACGGCCGCAAAATCGGCTTGGGTGGCATCTTTGCGGGAATGAAGTGGGGCCCCAAAGGTGAGGAACAGATGAACCAGGCCGTGAGGCTTGATCCGCAAAATCCCTACGCTTACGACTGCATCGGCAGAAGGTATCTCTTCGCGCCGCGCGCATTCGGAGGAAACATTCAAAAGGCCATTGAGAATTTTAAGAAGGCCATTGACCTCGACCCCAAGTATGACGAGGGATTTGTATGGCTCGGGATCGCTTACAAGACTCAGGGCAACACCAGCGCGGCGCGCCAGAATTTCGAGCAGGCGCTGAAAATAAATCCCCAGAACGCCCAAGCGCGGCTTGAGATCTCCAAATTGGACGATCGTAAGTAGCTCCAAGAACTGCGGGGCGACTGCTCCAAGATAGCTTCCATAGGGCGACAATATAACGTCAAGAGGTAGTCGTGGCACAATTTGCTGTGGCGGCGCTCAGCTACAGCAAATTGTGCCACTAGCCACGAGGCAATACACCACTACCTGCAGCCTGGAATAATAGGACCACGCCAATTCATTAGCAGTAATCCATCTTTCCACACATCCGGTTCAGATTTGTGGCCCACCTTGCCACTGGCGTGCATCTAACCAAGCATAGGAGGATTACTATGATCGACCCAATAGCAAGGACTGGCAGGGTGGATTTTTCCTCAACGGACGCAATCATAACGAATTCAAAGCAACCGGCCAACGGCCAGAAGAAGGCAGCCAGCCAAGGGCGTCATGCCATTCGCGCGCTCTTAGTGGGCAACCGGGACATATTCCTCGAAGGTTTAGGCTATGCCTTGGAATGCCTGGGGATCAAGGCTGGCCAGGCGGCCGGCTGCTGCGAAGTCCCAGAGTTCATCCGCAAGCCGGCGCCCCCGGACATCATCTTCGCTAATACCAACCTTCCCGACGGCAATTGGAAGGACGTTCGGCGCATGGCCACAACGGCTTCCAGGACTGTTCCCGTGGTGGATATCCACCTCTATTTGAACGCGCTTGAAGGCGGCGCTGTGGACTTCATCGTTCCGCCCTTTCAGCCCCCGGATCTGGCTTTCGTCATAGAGAGCGCTCTTCAGGGCGGCGGATCAAAAAGGCGCCCCACGGCATAACCACCAGCGCAGGTCTCGCTCCAAGAGGATGCCCAATCCGAGGGACGGCTGGTGTATACCCTCTGGAACTTGACTCCAGATCGTGGGAGAATAGCTTCTGACAAGGTTCCGAAGCGGGGCTGGCCGGCCACCTGCGGATTTGTGGCCTGCTCCTCAGAACACGAATTGTGTTCCGGTCTTGCCGGTTTCGGACGCTTCCGCCGCGTGAAAATGGGCCCCGTCGCGACGCCCGTTGCCCGAACTGACTCGCTGGGTTTCAAGGCCAGCGCTGGAGGTGAGTCATGGGCGCGCAACAAACTGCTGCAAAACGTGCAAGGGTCAGACCGGAAGTTAAAGTGGTGCCCATCGAGACCTTAACCGGACGGGGCTCGGAAATCCATGAGATGGTTGCAAGGCGAGCCTACCAAATTTTCCTGGGGCGCGGTTGCGAAGCGGGTCAGGACCACGATGATTGGAAGCAAGCCGAAACCGAATTGACCTGCCGGATACCCGTGGGAGTGATGGAAGCGGGAGACTCTTTGATCGTTCACGCTGGGCTTGCAGGTTGCGGAGTGGAGCAAGTAAACGTGGCCGTTGAACCACTCCGGCTGGTGATCGCGGGGCACTCTGAAAGGATTGGGCAGAACCCGGTGCCGGCTCCCGTCTTTCAGATCATCCCATTGCCCATCAAGGTCGCCACTACCGGCATGGAAATGACCCTTGCAAACGGGATGCTCGAGCTGAAGCTGCCGAGGGCTTGAATTACAGCCGGCAAGCAGAGGGCCAAAGGCTGTGCGGCCCCGCGATGCATGTTCTTTTGTGAGCTGCAAGCGCCGGTCAGCCAGGGGCGCAATGGTAGGAACCGTTAGAAAATGTGTTTGTCAAAAGAGGGAGAGACGGAGACTCCGATGAGAAGAAAATGGGCAATATGGCCCTTGGTCGCAGCGATCTTGATTCAGGCGCCCACTGCTTTCTCCCAATCCAAGAAGGACCCCTCCAAAGGCATCACCTTGGCGGGCACGACCGAGGGCAATGTAGGCTGCGCCATTTTGGAAAAGCATATGCCCGTGAAGGGGAAACTTCTTTTTGCAGGTGTGATCTATGCCCGGACCCAATATAAGGTGGTTCAAACCTTCAATGCCAAACTGCCCAAACAAAAGTACACGGGTCCAGGCGACGTCAAGAAGCTCAATCAATTTGCCACCCAAAACAAGATCAAGCTTGTCGTCATTCCCTCCAAATACTCCCCCGGTCAACTGAAGCAGGCCCAGGCAGACTGCAAGCAATAGACCCGAAGCCGCCGGAGCAACTGCGTGGGTCAACGGTGTTCCCAGACCCCACAACGGGAGCATCCCGCCCCAACGTCGTGTTATGATTTTTCCCTCGAGGCGTCGAAAGAAACGCGCCCCGCAGGAGATCATCCTATGCCCAACCTGGTTCGTTGTGGAATCATTCAGGCGTCATGCGAATGGTCGCCGGAAAATAAATCGCTTGAAGCAATTAAAAGAGCGATGGTGAAAAAGCATCTTCGCCTGATTGAGCAGGCCGCGCGCAAGAAAGTTCAGGTTCTCTGCTTGCAGGAGCTTTTTTACGGACCTTACTTTTGCGCCGAACAAAACGCGCGGTGGTACGCGCTGACGGAGCGTATCCCGGAAGGTCCGACCATCCAAATGATGACGAAGATCGCCAGGAAACACAGGGTGGTGATGATTCTGCCCATCTACGAAGAGGAAATGCCCGGAGTCTATTACAACACCGCAGCCGTCATTGATGCTGACGGGAAATACTTGGGCAAATACCGCAAGCACCACATTCCGCACTGCCACCCCGGCTTTTGGGAGAAGTTTTACTTCACGCCCGGCAACCTGGGTTACCCGGTGTTTGAAACGCGCTACGCCAAGGTCGGCGTCTACATTTGCTATGACCGTCACTTCCCGGAAGGAGCGCGAATCCTGGGCTTGAATGGGGCCGAAATTGTGTTCAATCCTTCGGCAACGGTGGCGGGGCTTTCCGAATATCTGTGGGAACTGGAGCAGCCCGCACATGCCGTGGCCAATGGTTATTATGTCGCCGCCATCAACCGCGTGAGCCATGAGAAGCCCTGGGACATCGGAGAGTTTTACGGCAAGAGTTATTTTTGCAACCCACGGGGCAAGATCATCGCCCAGGCCAGCCGCGATAAGGATGAATTGCTGGTGGCAGACCTCGACCTGGAACTGATTCGCGACGTGCGGTCCACGTGGCAATTCTTCCGGGACCGGCGCCCCGAGACCTATACGCCACTGGCTTCGGCATAGAGTTACAAACTGAAGATGAAAGTTGGACCCCGGAGAACAACACCCTGAGCGATTCGTCTTATCCCAACCTTCAGCCCGCTGTCATCAACTCCGAAGGCGACAGCCGCGCCTGGCTTTGGAACAAGGACCTCGCCGCCATACCCCTCGCCCAGCGAACCTGGAGCACCTACCACTATGCGGCGCTCTGGATCGCCATGAGCGTCAATATCCCCACTTACATGCTGGCTAGTGGCATGATCGCCGGCGGCATGAATTGGAAGCAGGCCATCTTCACAGTCTTTCTCGGCAACATCCTGGTGCTCATCCCCATGTTGCTCATCGCCCACGCGGGGGCGGAATACGGCATTCCGTTTCCAGTGCTGGCCCGGTCGTCCTTTGGTGTATTGGGATCTAATGTTGCAGCCGTCTTGCGCGCGCTGGTGGCTTGCGGTTGGTTTGGCATTCAGACCTGGATTGGAGGTGAAGCCATCAATGCCACGGTAGTGGCGCTCCTCCCCGGCTGGAAGCACTTCCATGCCGCAGTCCCAGTGTGCTTCGCCTTCTTCTGGCTGCTGAATGTGTTGGTGATTGTGCGTGGAATCCGCACCATCCGCTTCCTGCAAAGTGTGAGCGCCCCGTTCCTGCTGATCATCGGCTCGGCCCTGCTGCTCTGGGCCCGCCAAAAAGCCGGCGGATTTGGTCCTATGCTTTCCACGCCGTCCAGGTTTCACAGCTTTCCGGAATTCTTCCGGTTTTTCGTCCCGTCGCTCACCGGAGTCGTGGGCTTCTGGGCCACTGTTGCGTTGAACATCCCCGACTTCACACGCTATGCCCGGAGCCAGCGCGCGCAGATCTTGGGACAGGCCCTTGCCTTGCCAACCACCATGACCTTCTATTCTTTTATCGGCGTCGCCGTCACCTCCGCCACGGTCATCATCTTCGGCAAGGCCATCTGGGATCCGGTCGTGGTTCTGAGCCATCTTGGCAATCCTCTCGCCGTCGTTGTGGCGATGATCGCCTTGCTGCTGGCCACGCTCAATGTGAATGTCGCGGCCAACGTCGTGTCGCCTGCCAATGACTTCTCCAATCTCTATCCGCGGCGCATCAGCTTTTTGGCGGGTGGACTGATTACCTGTTTTGTGGGGCTGCTGATGCAACCTTGGAAACTGCTTGCCAGTTACGGCAGCTACATTTTTGGCTGGCTCGTGGGTTACTCAGGATTTCTAGGACCCATTGCCGGGGTCCTGATCGCCGACTACTATGTGGTGCGCAAACGGTCCATTAACGTCGATGATCTTTACCGGCGCGGCGGCATTTACGAGTATTGCAGGGGATTCAACTTGCGGGCGATCGCCGCCCTTTGCTGCGGGATTGCGGTCGCTTTGATCGGCCTGATCGTGCCGCCTTTGCGCATGCTCTACAACTATGGGTGGTTCGTGGGATCCGCCGTCTCCTTCGTTGTTCACGTGATTCTGCACGCTCACACCTTGCTCCAAAGCGAAGGTGTATAAGGCTGGCCGGAATCCAGCTTTTGTTTGCGGGCTCGATCATTCCAGGACAGGAACGGTTCCGCGGTTTCCACTTCCTTCATCGTAATGCAACCCTCGACGGGACACACTAGAGCGCACAGGTTACATCCCACACATTCCTCCTCGATGATGCGCGGTACACGCAGTTTGCCGTTCGAGGCGGGATATTCCTCGATACATTGATGGGCGCCGTCGTTGCAAGCGACGTAGCAGAGATGGCAGCCGATGCAGCGCTCGGCATCGATGTCTGCGATGATCTTATAATTCAGATCCAGCTCGCCCCATTCGCAAACGTTGGGCACAGCACGGCCAGAGAATTCACTGACGCTTGGCGAACCCTTGGAATCAAGATAAGCGCCAAGCCCGTCGATCAGGTCCTCGACTATGCGGAACCCGTAGTGCATCGCGGCGGTGCAGACCTGTAATGAGCCCGCGCCGAGCGCCACAAATTCCGCGGCGTCCTGCCAGGTGGCGATGCCGCCAATCCCACTGACCGGAATCTTAACGTTTTTGGCGCACGAGGAAACCATGTGCAATGCGATGGGCTTCACGGCCGGACCGCAATAACCACCGTGGCTGGATTTGCCGCGCACCGTGGGCCGAGGCTCGAGCGCTTCCAAGTCCACGCCCATCACGCTGTTGATGGTGTTGATCAGCGAAATGGCGTCGGCGCCGCCCCGCTCCGCAGCCTTGGCCAGGTAAGTGACATCCGTGACATTGGGTGTGAGCTTGACAATCACTGGCGTGCGAGCCACTTCTTTCACCCACTCTGTGATCATCGTCGTGTACTCAGGAACTTGCCCGACCGCAGCGCCCATGCCGCGCTCGCTCATTCCGTGCGGACAGCCGAAGTTCAGCTCCAGTCCATCGCATCCCGTATCCTCAGTTCGTTTCACGATTTCATGCCACGCATCCCGGCGCGACTCCACCATCAGTGAAACAATCACGGCATGGTTTGGGTATCGCTTCTTTACGTCCGCGATTTCGCGAAGATTGTCCTCAATCGGGCGGTCGCTGATAAGCTCAATGTTGTTAAACCCCATCAGTTTTTGCAGTCCGTAATCGATTCCTCCGTAACGTGAGACGGTGTTGACGATGGGCTCGCCCACGGTCTTCCATACCGCGCCGCCCCATCCGGCCTCGAACGCGCGAATCACCTGCCCCGCTGTGTTGGTGGGCGGTCCGGAAGCCAGCCAGAAGGGATTTGGCGCCTTGATACCCGCAAAATTAATGCTGAGATCCGCCATCATTAACCTCTTCGCTGGGTAATGGCGCGATTTGCCGTAGCGGCGCTCATAGAGCGCCGCTACGGCAAACAAACCACGCCACTACCGCCGTGGTTAGGCCGTGTGACCACCAGGTTCACCACTACGGGTTTTTGTGGGACGCGAGCCATGCATCAATCCCGCGCGCCGCAGCCATGCCCTCGGCCACGGCGTCCACCACTTCCCTGCCGCCGTTCACGCAATCTCCGCCCGCAAAATACTTGGGATTGCAAGTTTGGTGGGTTTTAGGATCAACCACGATGCGGCCGTTTGCAATCTCAAGGCCAGCAACGCCACCGAAGTAGCTCACCACTGGCTGCTGGCCGGTGGCTTTGATAACCATGTCCACTTCAATTATGAACTCCGTACCCGGAATCCCTTCAACTTTTCCGCTACGGCCCTCGCCATGAACGCGGGTGTGCACACACTCCAGCCCGCGCACGTTCCCATCCGTGCCCAAAATGCGAAGCGGCTGAGTGTTCCAAAGGGGAATGAATCTGTCCTTCTTAGCGAGTTCTTGTTCATAAGGGAAGGCAGGCATGGCGTCCTCGCCGCGCCGGTAGACCAGGTAAACCGATTCCGCGCCCAAACGGCGGCAGGCCGTGATGGCATCCACCGCGGTATTCCCCGCACCAATCACCGCCACCCGCCGCCCCACGTCAACTTGGCTGAACGGCTGCGCCTTGGTTTGCTCGATAAATTCGAGCGCGCCATAAACCCCTTCCAGGTCCTCGCCTGGAATTTGCAGCTCCCAAGTCTCGCCTAATCCGGCGCCGATGAAGAGGGCATCAAAACGCTCTTCCAAATCTTTCAGCGCCAGAGTCTTTCCCACGTCTATCCCGGCATGGAACTTCACGCCCAAGTCTTCAATCAGCTTTACCTCGCGCAAGCTGTCCGGGGCGCGGGTCTTATAGGCTGCGATGCCATAAGTGTTTAATCCACCCGGCAGCAGCTTGCGATCAAAAATCTCAACTGCGTATCCGCGCTGAGCAAGCTCCGCCGCGCAGGCCAAGGATGCAGGCCCCGCGCCCACGCACGCGACGCGCCTGCCGTTGGGCTTGCCGGCGGAAAACAGGCGGATGTCATGTTCGAGGATGTAATCCACCGCATGACGTTGCAAACGGCCGATCTCAACCGGCTTCGCTCCCGTCCCGTTCAGGACGCAGGCGCCTTCGCACAGTTCTTCCACCGGGCAAACCCGCCCGCAACTTTCACCCAGGATGTTGGCGCTCAGGATGACGCGCCCGGCGCCCTTCAAATTGCCCGTCGAGATTTTCCGGATGAAAGTGGGAACGTCAATGGAAGTGGGACACGCCTTGATGCAAGGCGCATCGAAGCAATAAACGCAGCGGGCCGCCTCAATCAGAGCCTGTTGATCCGTGAGCGGCGGATTGATGTCCGCAAAATTCTTCTCGTATTGTTCAGGACGAAGTTTGGGAGCAATGTTACGCATCTAAATCCAATCCGCTTGGACGCAGGTCACTTGGCCGCCCGCCGTTTCATGACGTAGGGGCGGCCCTGGCGGCGGTCCGTGGAAACGCAGTTGCCGCTGTAACCTTACCTCTACGTTTTCTTATTCTATTCCAGACGGCAACTCTCCGGCGCAGCTTGATTTTCAAGAGCCGGAAGCGTCATATTAAACCCTCATTGCTGGCGAGGAGAACTAAACCATGACCTTTGATCGGTTGATCAAGAACGGGACGGTGGTGACGGCGTCGGACACGTTCCGGAGCGACGTTGGAATCGCAGACGGGAAAATCACGGCATTGGGCCAGGAGCTTCCGGCCGATTCCGCCTCTGACGTGCTCGACGCCAAAGGCCTCTACGTCCTGCCCGGCGGCATTGACGTTCATACGCATCTTGACATGCCTTTCGGGGGCACGCAAAGCGCCGACGATTTTGAGAGCGGAACCATTGCGGCCGCATTCGGCGGTACGACCACGCTGGTGGATTTCGCCATTCAGTATAAAGGACAAACGTTGCGCACGGCGCTCGAAACCTGGTGGAAGAAGGCTGAAGGCAAGGCCGCCATCGATTATGGCTTTCATTGCATCGTGACCGACCTGCCGGACGCGCGCCTGGCGGAAATGAAGGCGCTGGCTCGCGAGGGCGTCACCAGCTTTAAGCTTTTTATGGCGTATCCCGGCGTTTTCATGGTGGATGATGGCGTCATCTTCAAAGCCATGCGGGAAGCGGCCGAAGACGGATCCATGATCTGCATGCACGCTGAAAACGGCAACGCCATTGATGTGATCGTGCAGCGCGCTTTGGCCGAGGGAAAGACGGCGCCGAAATACCACGCCCTGACTCGCCCCACCACGGCGGAAGCCGAAGCCGTAGGCCGCGCCATTGCTCTGGCGGAAATGGCTGGCGCGCCGGTTTACATCGTGCACTTGTCCTGCTCCGAGGCGCTTGAAAAAGTGCGCGAAGCGCGTGACCGGGGATTGCCGGTCTATGCGGAAACCTGCCCTCAATACCTGTTTCTCTCGATTGAGAACTTCGACGTGCCGGGCTTCGAGGGGGCGAAATTCGTCTTCACGCCGCCGCTGCGCGAAAAGTGGCATCAGAAAAAGCTCTGGGCTGGCCTCGCCGCCGATCAACTGCAAGTGGTCTCCACTGACCATTGCCCGTTCTGTTACAAGGAGCAAAAAGAGCTGGGCAAAAGCGACTTTACAAAGATTCCCAATGGCGGTCCGGGCATCGAGCACCGCCTGAGCCTAATTTTCACCGGTGGTGTGCACGGCCGGCGATTTTCCGTGAACCGTTTCGTGGAACTTGTTTCAACTGCGCCCGCCAAACTGTTTGGACTCTATCCGCAGAAAGGCACGGTGGCCGTGGGTTCGGACGCGGACCTTGTAATCTTTGACCCGGAGGAAGAGCAGGTGATCAGCGCCCGCACTCATCACATGCGCGTGGATTACTCGATGTTTGAGGGCATCAAGGTGAAAGGCGTTCCCAAGCAAGTGCTGAGCCGGGGGCGGCTGGTAATCGATGACGGAAAGTTTGTGGGACGAGCCGGACAAGGAGCGTTCCTGAAGCGCAGGCCGCAGGGATGAAATGCCAGTAGGAAGGAGGCCGGAAGCTGAAGGCACAAAGCAAAAAGCGGAGAGCAAAAGGCTTTAGCCTGAAGGCTGTTGTCTGATTGCTGAAGTCAGAAACCAGTCGTCAGTAAAATCCGGTTTAGCTGACCTTCTGGCTCTTCCGATGCGCGTAAACCACGTCCAGCTTAACCTTGGTGACTGCGCGAAGCACCAGTTCGCTCACTTCCACTTGGCTTGCCAGGCTGCCGCGCGCTTGGACCAGCACGACGCGGACAATTTCCTCATAGGTAGCTCCGCACAAATTCAAATGGGCCAGCGCCGCTTCCATCGGCGACATGCTGGGGTTGTAAGCGGCGTTTTCCGCATACGGTCCGGTATAAATCTGCCCGCCGCGCGTGGCCAGCGCGATCCCCGCATGGCCCTGACTGTAGGGCGCGTAACTCATCCGGGCTGCGGACAGGGCCACCAGGATCACAGGATCTTTTGACCGGTGATCCAACTCCAGGTCATCTGTTACATGTTGCATCAGGCCGCCCTGGACGTTCAAGTCCAACGGTCCAAAAGCATGGGGAAGAAGATTGGTTAGCGGTTCGGGAGGCAGATGAGGCAGGAACACTTCCAGATTCTTGGCCGTCACCAGCTCGTAGAGGAACTGGCGGCAATATCCACAGGGTGCATAGTTCACGGCTAGCTGGTCCAGCCCGCTTTCACCATGAACCCAGGCATTCACAGTGGCTGCCTGCTCCGCATGGGTGCTGAAGCTTAAAGCCAAGCCGGTGAATTCCATGTTGGCGCCGAAATAAAGATTGCCGGTCATGCCCCGGGCGACAGCGCCTACGTGAAAGTTCGAAACCGGCGTGACCGCGAATTCCTTCGCCACCGGCAGCAGGCGGAGCATCAACTGCCGCTCATCAATGCCCGCAGCTTTGGCGACTTCACCTGCGTCCGCATGCGGAATAACGCTGATGCAGCTTCTCGATTTGAAGAGCTTGGCGAGCGTCGCCCGGGCCGGTTCCGGCAGATGAGTCTGGGCAAGGGCCGCCGCAAGTTTTTCCCGAAGGGTCATCCAAAAGTCCTCCTGATGGGGTGGCGAACCGGGGTGAACTGTTTGCCGAAAGTGAGCATACCATCACTCCCCCTGAAAATTGAATTGATCCGATCGGGGAAAGTAATCCACGCGTGATCCCACTTGCTAGGCACATCAATCGCTTTCTGGTGTTTGAGAGTCCTCCGCATTCGAAATCCATTCAGTAACCGCAGGCAAATCCCATGCTTGACATGAAGTTACTGGACCAATTTATCCTGAGCTTTGTTATAGTTTTATCCCAGTTTATTGCTCGAGTTCTTCTGTGGTTTCAATAAGTCGCGGGTTTGCGCGGCTAAATATTCATTTTTCTCTTTTCACCACTTCCCGGCACTCCGCGCCGGACCTCCCCAAATCTTGACATTGCCAGTTCCGTGGTCAAAGGCCGCCAAGTGTAGAGGCGGATCTCTGCCGTCAAAACATAGCGGCGTAAATCCGCCTCTACGTGCGCCTGTGCCACGGAACTGGCCCCATGGCGGTGGTTGCGATACATCCTTTCAAAGAAGAATGCACCTCTTATGCGCCGACAATCTGAACGTGCTAAAAACTATGTCGCGTAACGTACAGAAATCAAGGGAGAAGCTGGTAGGCGTGGAGGGATTCGAACCCCCGACCGTCGGATTAGAAATCCGATGCTCTATCCTGCTGAGCTACACGCCCTTCGTCGTTATTGCGGACGACCGAGCCTTCGGTAAGCATTAGCGGCGTTGTCTTGCCTTGATGCTACGGGGCCCGGTTGCCCTATTACATCTTGCCGACGCGGTTTGGAATGCGGCGATTCGCTTCCGCGCCTCATCCTCTTCCAGGTGAGTATAGCCTGATGACCTGTCCGCTGCAAAGAGATCCCAAAGCCAGGTCAGGGATACCGGGACTCCTTCAGCCATTCCCGCCCCAGGCTCCACTCGAATCCTTTGTGGATGGATTGCATCTAAGAGTGGTGTTGGTCGAAAGTCGTCGCAACAAGTAAATAAAGCCCAGCCTCTTGAAACGGGTTCTGGGCTATGGGACGCTGGAGGTGGATCATGATAGTTCTGAGAAAAAGCGAAGAGCGTGGCCATGCCAACCACGGGTGGCTCGATACCTATCATACCTTTTCGTTTAACACCTATTACGATCCGGCCCACGTGCACTTTCGCGATTTGCGGGTAATCAATGAGGACCGGGTAGCGCCGGGCCGGGGATTCGGCACGCACCCTCATGAAAATATGGAAATCCTTACCTGCGTGCTTGAAGGGTCGCTTCAGCATAAGGACAGCATGGGCACGGGGTCAATCATCCGGCCTGGAGATCTGCAACGGATGAGCGCGGGGACGGGCGTCACACACAGCGAGTTCAACGCTTCGAGGTCCGAGCCTGTCCATCTGTTGCAAATCTGGATCTTCCCTGAACAAGAAGGACTTGAGCCGAGTTACGAACAGAAAACCTTCCCTGAGTTCGAAAACCAAGGGCGGCTGCGCCTGGTTGCCTCACAGAGCGGACGAGAAGGATCGCTGAGAATTCACCAGGATGTGGAATTATACGCATCGATCCTCGATCCCGGCAAGCTGGTGAACCACGGTCTCGCTCCGGGGCGTCATGCGTGGCTCCAGGTGTCACGCGGCGCCGTTTCGTTAAACGGGTTTGAACTTCGCGCGGGAGACGGGGCGGCCGTAAGCCAGGAAACGTCACTTCAAATTCAAGCTCGCGACAAATCCGACATTCTGTTGTTCGACTTGGTATAAGACCTTGGAGCGACGAACAAAGACCTGGTGGCCATTTCCCATGACAGGAAGATTACAACGTGAGATCCAGCAGAAAAAGGGCTTCCCCAGCGCGCAAGAGGAAACATTTCTCAATTTGCAGCGGACGGCGGATGCCGTGATGAGCGTTGCTGAGGAGGCCTTGAAACCTGTCCGGATCTCCCACACCCAGTATAATTTGCTGCGTATCTTGCGCGGCTCCGGCAAAGGCGGTCTTGCCTGCCGTGAAGTGGGCGAGCGGATGCTGACTCACGATCCAGACGTCACTCGGTTGCTCGACCGTTTGGAATGCCGTGGTTTGGTGACGCGGTCTCGCGACCGCAAGGATCGGCGTGTGATCATTACGAAAATTACAAGGGAAGGACTGCAACTGCTCGAAAGCCTGGACCTCCCCGTATCCGCGGCGGTGCGGAAATCCCTCGCCCATCTTAGCAAGAAACAGCTTCGGGATCTCACCGAACTGCTCGAAGCGGCGCGCTCGTCGCAATAATCTTTGTTCTCTGGATAATTCGTTGTAACGAATATCCTACAAACATCATCTAAAGGATAGCCGGATTCCTAAGAATCCCGGCATCTCATTGGTTTTTTGCAAAAGGAGATGACTCATGCAGGCTAATCTTGAAGCAGTGAAGCGCGCCCAATACACCCACCCGGTTCATGATCTGATCGCAGAAAGGTGGAGTCCTTACGCCTTTTCAAACAAGGCCGTGGAGCCGGAAAAATTGCAGAGCTTGATGGAAGCAGCGCGCTGGGCGGCTTCGTCCTATAACGCGCAGCCCTGGAACTTTGTGGTTGCCACGCGCCAGCACCCGGAAGAATTCGAAAGGCTAACGTCCGCCTTGATTCCCTTCAACCAGGAGTGGGTGAAAAAAGCTCCGGTTCTAGTGTTCTCGGTCGCCAAGCTGAACTTTGACCACAACGGGCAGCCCAACCGTCACGCCCTTCATGACACAGGCATGGCCTTGGCCAATTTGATGACCCAGGCGACGGCGCTCGGGCTTTATGTTCATGGCATGGCCGGATTCGACGTAGAAAAAGCGCGCGAAGTCATGGCGTTGCCCGAAGGCTATGAGCCGGTGGCGGCTTTTGCGATCGGTTACCTTGGTAATCCGCAAGAGTTAGGCGAGATGTTGCGCGGCCGGCATCAGGCGAAGCGCGAGCGCAAGCCGCTGGATGCATTCGTTTACTCCGGGAAGTTTGGCCAAAAAGGCGATTTCCTGAACGGCGCCAGAGCAAGCTCCTAATTCCCATGTCGCACTGAGGGCGGGTTGCCGTCCCCGTAAAACAGGCTTGAACAGTTTGCTCCTTTTACGGAAGAATTTCGTGCCAAATCGCAAGTCTTGCTCTGCGTCGGTGACCGCCTTGACGTAAGGCCGACTGCCTTTTCACAGCTTCCCGAGGATGTTTGGCTTCAAGAAAGCTTCAAAGACTCTTGCGCCGCGATAAATGGCTGAGGCTCCAAGCTCAGTCTCAATTCGTAGCAGCCGGTTATACTTCGCAAGACGCTCGGAGCGCGTTAAAGCACCGATCTTGATCTGGCCGGTACCAGTGGCAACGGCTAGATCGGCGATCGTGACGTCCTCCGTCTCCCCCGACCGTGCGCTCACGACCGTGCAATAGCCGTTTTGTCGCGCCATTCTGACAACTTCAAAGGTTTCAGTAAGCGTTCCAATCTGGTTCATCTTGACTAGGACCGCATTGGCAGTCCCGCTCTCGATTCCTCTCTGCAATCGCCCTGCGTTTGTAACGAAAAGGTCATCGCCAATCAGTTGAACGCGGAAACCCAGCTCCTCTGTCATCCGATGCCAACCGCTCCAGTCCTCTTCCGCCAAGCCGTCTTCGATCGACAGGATGGGATAGCGCCGCGACCAATCCGAAAGGCGCCGGACCATTTCCGCTGCATCAGCCTTTGAGCCTTCCGCTGCCATGTTGTAGCTATCCTTCGACCAGAAGTGGCTCGCCGCCACGTCCACGGCAATCGCCGCGTCGCGCCCTGCAACAAAGCCAGCCTTCTCGATGGCTTCCACCATCAGTTGGAATCCCTGTTCGTTAGTTCTAAGCGCGGGGTCGTAGCCACCTTCGTCCGCCACGCCCGGGCGGTAAACGCCACGTGATTTCAGGACATCTCCCATCGCCCGGTAGATCAATCCCGCGTGGTGGACGGCTTCGGAATAACGAGTGGCAGCAAGAGGAATCACCTGGTAATCCTGGAAGTCAATGTTTCCACCTCCATGCATCCCGCCGCTCATGATGTTAATCATCGGGACAGGTAGTTCCAGAGATGATCCTTCGTTGAGGTAGCGATAGAGCGGGACGTTTGCCGATGCCGCGGCGGCGTGCGCAACGGCCATGGAAACCCCTAGCAAAGCATTGGCCCCAAGCCGGCGCTTGTTGCTGGTACCGTCCAGTTGGATCAGCAGCCTGTCCACGCCGGCCTGGTCACTGGCGTCGAAGCCGCGCAAGGCTTCTGCAATTTCGCGCGTCACGTGGGAAACGGCGCGGAGGACTCCAAGCCCGTGGTAGCGGCCGGGATCGCCGTCGCGCAGTTCAAGAGCCTCGGCCTTTCCGGTGGAAGCTCCGGAGGGGACTATGGCCCGGCCCCGGGCGCCGTCATCGAGTAACACGTCCACTTCCACTGTGGGATTCCCCCGGGAGTCGAGCACTTCGCGGGCGCGAATCTGGCTGATTTCAGGCACGTCTTTCCTTCAACACTGATTGGAAAATACGGTTCAAATGTTGTGGGGGATCGAGCAAGATGCGCTTGGCGGCGGTGCGCACTTGCTCTTTTGTCTCTTCGTTCTGGATATATTCCACCGGCGACTTGCCATCCACGCGAGCCAGCATCAAAGCACCCAGATGGCGCACGGTCATTTGCTCGAAGGCGGCGCCGCCCGTGGGTCCAATGCCGCTGAGAAGTGCATTCCAGAACACTCGGGCCGCATCCAGATAGAGCTCCGAAAACTGCGGCTGATGGAACCCCTTCAATAAGAGGTGGTTCAACAGGAAGCCGGAATCGAACGATGGATCTCCCCAGTGCACCACTTCAAAGTCGATCAAGAAACTTCTACCGCCCAGAACCAGAATATTCTTGGGGCTGTAATCCCCATGCACTAATGCGGTGCGAATCAGCCAAGAGTCTCGCATCAATTCCTGAAGGGCGGACGCCGCTTCGGGACAACGCGCCGCGGTTGTGCGGTAGTAGGGATCAATACGGAGTTGATCGAAAACGGTCCGGTCTTCGAACAGCTTTTGAAAATCAGGGTCTTGCCGTGATTTCACGATAATGCAGGCCAGCAGTTTGCCGGCTTCCGCTGCGACCGCAGAATCAATCTGGCCGGAGAGAAGGAGGTCCTTCCAAGTTGCCGATCCCAGCGGCGCCGCCGTCATGATAAAGATAAAATTTTGACGGTCAATGTGGACAACTTGCGGGACAGAGCCGCGAGGCAAAACGGCGTGGAGGCTCTGGATGGATTCGGCCTCACGGAAAATGCGCTCACGGTTGGATCGCCAATCGTCCTTCACTCTCAACTTGCCCAGGGACTGCTTCACCACCCATCTCTGTTCCCGCCGGGCGGGCCACTCGACCAGCAGCACGACGTTCGAGACTCCTCCTCCCAGCTCGCGGACGCTGATCTGCTCTTGCGGCAAAACCAGACCGGTCTGTGCCAGATAATTTTTGGCATTGCGAGGTGTCAACTGGAATTCACGTCCACTCATCATTTCATCATTAGGAAATCAACCCGACCCTCTTAGAGCCGCCGGAGGAGCCGGATTCCACGCATTTTATAACTTCACAGTTTTGAGAAAATGCAGACTCTGGATGATATTCCGCCGGGAATTGTTGCTTTCGTCTTCCACGTAAAATTGTTTGACTCCGATCTTGAGCGCCTCGCGAAGAATTTCTTTCAAGTCAATCCTTCCAGTCCCCAGCGGCATGTCCCAACTTAAAGGAGCACCACCCGTGTAGTTCTTCACCGGCGGTCCCTTGCGCATGTCCTTCAGGTGGAGCAGCCGGAAGCGACTGGGATAACGCTGCAAGTAGGCAACGGGACTTTCTCCCGCATCGACAACCCAAAAAATATCCATCTCATACTCGACAAAGGAAGGATGAGTCTGGTCAACCAGCATGTCAAAGAGAGGCCGTCCGTGGTAAGGCTGGAATTCGTAACCATGCGTGTGGTGGCCGAAGTGCAGCCCGGCGGCGTGAACCTTTTCGCCCCACGTGTTGTAATCTGCGATGGCCTGCTGGCAAACGGCGAGTGTGAAGGGGCCGTTGTGCGGGATCCAGACGTTGATGATGTGGCTTGCCCCCAGCGTGTGGGCATTTTGAATGACTCCTTCGAGACGATTTTGGCATTCATCGTAGGTAGTCATCAGACTGGTGCAAGGCAGCCCGGCCTGATCGAGCCGCTTGCGAAAGTCCGTAGCCTTCAGGCCATCAAGCTCGGGCGCTTCAATTTCCGTGTAACCCACCTGCTTCGCGTAGCTCAACGCTGCTTCGACGGTTGAAGCGTCTCCGCGCTTGATCTGGTTGCGAAGGCTATAAAGCTCCAATCCAAAAGGCCCCTGAAAAGACAAGGGCGCTCCCTTCGCAAGAATTCCGGGCGATTTGACGGAAGTCATGAGGCCCCAAAACGCGGCGCCGGCTGTTCCCAGAAAATCTCTTCGTGTTGTCATCTTTGCCTCCGCTCTCGGCTGAATTTGCCAGGTTATTCTTATAGCCTATTTTTTGGCTTTCTGTAGAATGGATTTTCCAGACATCCCCCCTAACAATGGAGGGTATCGAGCCCAGACAGCGTGAACTTGCTTGACTGTAAATCGATAGAACTGGAATCCGAGTGGGCGCCCGCTCCAGGAGACCGTTGGAATTGAGGATAACGTGGACATGGAACTCGACCCTTCTTCGCGAAGTTTGGCTGGAAAAGTCGCCCTCATTACCGGATCGAGCCGCGGCATTGGCGCGGGCATCGCCCGAAGCTTTGCCCAGTGCGGAGCCACTGTGGCCATCCATGGCATTGATGCGGAAGAAGCAAGCCGGGCAGCCGCGGACATCCGAGCCTCCGGAGGCGCGGCGAAGATGCTCGAAGGAGACCTTCGGGATGAAGCTCAATGCCGGGATTTGGTTCACAACGCCCTCCGCGAATTCGGGCAGCTCGATATCCTGGTCAACAACGCCGCCATCTATCCTCGCGGCAACATTGAGACTACGCCCATCGCCATGTGGGATGAAGTCTTCGCCGTCAACCTGCGCGCGCCTTTCATCCTTTGCCAGGAAGCCGTTGCTCACATGAAGCCCCGCCAAAGCGGCTGCATCATCAACGTGGGCTCGGTGAATGGCGTTTTCGGTTTGCCGAAGCTGCTGGCCTACTCGTCCGCGAAAGGCGGATTGACGACGCTCACCAAGAACCTCTCAAACTCCGTCACGAAGTACCGGATTCGAGTCAATCAGATCAATCCCGGTTGGGTGCTGACCGAAGGTGAGCGCCACGTGCAATCCGTGATTGAGGGACGCGGCGAAGGCTGGCTTGAAGAAGTCGTGAAGACCCGGCCCTTCGGCCGCATGCTGCTGCCGGAGGACATCGCCCAAGCCGCCCTGTTTCTAGCTACAAGTCCGCTCATCACTGGGGCCATCATCGATTACGACCAGTTGCCGGTGGGCGCGCCGCACGAATTTTGAGGGATGCTCGGAGTGAAAAACAATGGCAATTACCATGATAGGTTGAATCCCGCGCCGCGCCACTGCCAAAGGCGGAGTCTGCCGCCTCGGCATGATAAGATCCTGTTGAGGATTCGCCCGCATGGAGCTGGTTGAACGCATCAAGACGCTCTTCCGCATGTTCTTCCTTTTTACGGTGCTGGTGTGCGTCGCCCTGCTCAGCGCCATCACCACCATTCGTTTGACCATTAAGGGCAATGAGGAGACGCTTCCCAATTTGGTAGGCATGAATCTGGATTCCGCCCAGGCGTTGTCGAGCAGCCTGGGGCTGGTGGTGAAGGTGGAGGACAAGCTCTTCACCGAAAAATTTCCGTCGAATGACGTCATCTCCCAACTCCCGCCGGCCGGGACGCGAGTCAAGGTAGGCCAGCACGTGCACGTGCTGGTAAGCCTCGGCGCGCAACGCGTGGTGGTTCCCGACCTGATCGGTTCCAGCTTGCGTGTGGCGCAAATCCTGGCTGTGCAAAAGGGGCTGACGGTGGGTGACATGGCCGAGGTCTATTCCAACCAAACCGAGGACGCGCAAATCCTGGCTCAGGAGCCACCGCCCTCGAGCACCGAGGTCCGAAGCCCCGCTGTGAATTTCCTGGTGTCGCTGGGTGGAAAGCCCGCCGCCGTACTCTGTCCTAACTTCGTGGGAATGCTGCTGGCCCAGGCTCGCCAGCAGCTCGAATCCTCGGGTTATAAGGTCGGGAAAGTCACTCCTACCCCGCCGGGAGCTGTTGCCTCCGGCACGATTCTGGCGCAGTCTCCCACTCCCGGAAGCAAGATCTCGCCGGGAGATACATTTGATTTCCAAGTGGCCCCGTAAGCTGGGCAAATCGTCCATCCTCATTTCCCAAGCCCTCCGGCGCCATCCCCGAACCCTGAAATCATATAGTTCAACTCCTCTTCAGGCCCTTTCAAAAGCCCTCCGCAAACGGCATGAGGAGGGGCGGGCAGGCGAAGAAGGGCAGACGCGCAATTTGGGAGACAGCCTGACGAAGGTTCTTCTCTTCCGTTGGCTCCAGCGTCATGACAAAAGGCAGTGCCTTCTTGGAATGCGCGGGCTCCTGCATCACCGAATCAATATTGATCCCGTGCCGCGCCAGAATCGAGCAAACCTTTGCCAGAATTCCGGGCCGGTCCTTCACCACCAGACGCAGATAGGCGGCGCTGGTCCTTTGGCCGGACGGCAGCACCTTTCCCCGGTGCCACTCCGTGTATCCCAGCGACTCCCGCGCGCCTCCCGATAAAATGGCGCGCGCCGTCTGAACCACGTCGGAAACCACCGCCACGCCGGTCGGCTCGCCTCCCGCTCCCCGGCCTGTGATCAGTGTATGTCCTCCCTTGTCGCCTACCAGCAGGATGCCATTGGTCGAACCGGTCACCGCGGCCAGCGAAGCGGAGCGCGGAATCATCATTGGACGGACAGAGATCTCAAGGCGGCCGCCGGTTGAGCGCCGTGCCCCCGCAATCAGACGAATGGTGTGATCCAGGCGGTGGGCATAGGCGAAATCAACGGGCTCGATGGCACGGATGCCTTCCGCCGGAATCTCCTTCACCGCAATCACCTGCCCGAAGCAGATCATGGAAAGGATGGCGATTTTGTAGCGAGCGTCAAAGCCTTCGACGTCAAACGTGGGATCCGGCTCGGCGAAACCTTGCCGCTGGGCTTCCACCAGAGCTTCGGCGAAGCTCGAATTGCGGCGCTCCATCTCCGTCAGGATGAAATTCGTGGTGCCGTTCAGGATGCCGTAGACGGCCGCAAAGCGCTCGCCGGACAATCCCTCGCGGATGGCGTGCAGGATGGGCGTTCCTCCCGCCACGCACGCTTCAATACCCAGATTGACGCGGGCGGAGCGGCTGAGCACGGCAAGCTCCATGCCATGTTCGGCCACCACTTGCTTGTTGGCCGTCACCAGATGCTTACCCGCGCCGAGTGCCGCTCGCCCGATGCTCAAGGCCGTGGCCTTTTCACCCACCATCTCAATCACAATATCAATTTCCGGATCAGCCACCACTTCTTTCCAGTCTGTCGTGATTTCCACGGGCGGCTTCAACCAGGAAAGGTCCTTGGTGTAGATGGTCCTGGCGCAAAGCGTCTTGAGCTCAAGGCGGCAACCGAGGCGGCGCTCAATCTCTTGTTGGTGCTCGAGGAAAACCTTGGCCGTTCCGGTCCCCACCGTCCCCACACCAATCAGGCCGATGCGGATGACTCGTTTTTGTTCTGGTCTTTTCATGGACTCCTAGATGGTCTTAGCGCTCGAGCCTCATATAGCAAATTTCATGGAGATCGAAATCGCGAACTCCGGGATTTTGCAATTTCCTATCACAACATCGAATGCGCCTTGCGCGCAACCCAAAGCATTCGCCCAAGGCCGATCCGCCTGAACCTCCTTTTGAATCTGCAATAGTACGATTTTTAGCGCCATATTGTGATTGATAGCAAACGACATTCCCGGTTCGGTCCCAATTCCTTCCGTTCCGAATTGTCTTGACCCAGGCCCGTTCACTTTCTCAGACAATTAAATTCCATGACAGGAAGTTACCACAGCAAAGTGAGACAAGGGAGACAGGTGGGACGGGTGAGACAAAAAATTTTCTGCCGTAAAAATTGCCCATTTATTGGCCCTATCCGGAACAAAGCCGGGCAAAAGGAGTGTTGGGCAAGTCCCGGGGCTATCCTTGCCAGTAGGACCGGCGAACCCGTTGTTTTGGCGCTGAAGGAGAAGACGGAGGAGGCGGGAAAGAAGAGCGCCTGAGGATCATTCTAACGCTAGAAGATTCGGTGTTATCATCCGGGAGTGACCTATGAGTGGCACCCGGCTAAGGCGGCGCCGAACCAGCGGCCCAAGCGGAGGGATTCTGGGAAATAGCGCGGCCCGGCGTTGTGATGCCTCGACAGGTAACGCCGACCCACAGAGGGTCCACGCTACCAGCTTGGCACTGTCGGCTTGTCGTGTACAATGGAATCAATTCCCGGTTAGGGGGTTCCCATGCGGAACGAATTCACCGCCATTTTTGAGCATGACGGCGAGTGGTACATCACTTACTGCCCGGAGATTCTGGGCGCCAATGGCCAAGGGCGAACGAAAGATGAGGCGCGTGCAAGTTTGGCCGAGGCCATCGCACTTATTTTGGAGGACCGGCGTGAAGACTCGTTCCGAGGCCTTCCTGCCGAAGCCGAGCGCGACACGGCGATCGTCGAGTGAAGCGGAGCGTCCTGCTCCAGCATCTCCGAAAGCATAGTTGCTGTCTCAAGCGCGAGGGGCGGGCGCACTCGCTGTGGACTAATCCGGCAACGGGTGCTGTGGAGGCCATCCCGCGGAACATTCTACACATCATCCAGCTTGTGCTGAAGCTCTGCTTATTAGCCTCAATACTGTTCACTTAACAATTCTTATGCACCCTGCGACTTTAATTCGAACCTTCGGGCAAGCCCCTCGCGGGCGCAGCGGAAAGTTACTCATCTTGCGTTTCACGCCGCGCGGGCGTCGCTGGCCCCGGCTGGAAACGACTCGCTCCTGCAGAATTTCGTCCAGCACGGCCTCATGGAACATTTTCCTCCCCCGAGGGGGGAATAGCACCGTAGAGGGGCAGCTTGCGACGGACAACCCGCACGGCGTGAAGGAAAGAAAGCCGGTCGGGGTCTTCGCCCGCCTGCAGCGCCGCCTCATGCATCAGGCCACGGATGGCAAAGTGGGCCAGCAGCAGCCCGTAAAATTCCTGCCGCACCAAGT
>Ga0207416_1001940_pt1 | contig 24509 bp, 24 predicted proteins | sample PaiPotPPM11metaG_FD_184107 | JGI IMG/M metagenome (GOLD analysis project Ga0207416, IMG submission 184107) | Iron sulfur acid spring bacterial and archeal communities from Banff, Canada, to study Microbial Dark Matter (Phase II) - Paint Pots PPM... ... | reverse complement strand
CAACAACGAGCCTCCGCCCCGGCTCCATCTCTCCAGGCACGCCCGACCCCTGCACCCGCCCCGCAATCTCCCACACTCCACACGGCGACTTCCTCGCCGCCCGCAAGTTCCCCCGTGAACCAATCCGCTGTAGCCAACGCCCAGCCGTCACGGCCCAACTCAACTCCTCCTCAATCCGTCGAACACACCGTGAATCCTGCCGCCCACACGCCTCAACCGGCCTCACCCACCACGCAACCCGCCGAAGCCGACGCAGCGCTCTCCCTAGCGCGCTCCATGTTCCGACGCCGGCTTAGCAGCGCCCCCGTTAACTCCTTTAGAACCAACATCTACACACCCCCGCGCAACTATTGATTCTAAAGCACTTGGATGAATGTTAAGTCCTTTAGCTGCAACACTTACACAAAACAGTGGGGAGGGGCACACCAAACAATTGTTCGAGCTTGCGCTTGTCCAGGTTACTTCGAGGCGGGCGCCGCTGGCGTTGCAAGCCCTAGCGCCTGCATCACTGCATCGTGCAAGGCCGGCCGTACCTCGGCAATTTTGTGATTCTCGCGAGTGGGGTTGACGCGATTGGTCAGTAGCAAGACAAAAAGTTGGCGATCTGGATCGATCCAGATCGAGGTGCCGGTGAAACCGGTATGGCCGAAACTGTGCGGCGAAAAGTAATGCCCGCTCGAGCTGCCTTCCGTGGGCACGACCCAGCCGAGCGTGCGCGTGCCTTTTGCAAGTTCCTGCGGTGCGGTGAATTGCGCAATCGTTGCGCGGCGCAAAATCCGGTGATGCGCGTAGACTCCGCCGTTCAGCAGCATCTGGCAAAACGCCGCCAAATCCGGCGACGTGCTGAAGAGTCCCGCGTGACCGGAAACTCCGCCGATGGCAAACGCGTTTTCATCGTGAACTTCGCCTTGAATCAGTCTATGCCGAAAGATCGCATCGAATTCCGTCGGCGCAATCAACGGCCAAAGTTTTTTTGGCGGCTTGTACATCGAATCGTTCATTCCGAGCGGCGAGAAAATATATTCTTTCGCGAGGTCGTCGAGCGTTCGTCCCGTCAAGCGCTCGATAATTTCGGCCATCAAAATAATTCCGAGATCGGAGTACACCATTTTCGTTCCGGGCTCGGATTCCAGCGGTTCCGCGAAAATCATTCGCAGTGTATCTGCTTTGCCTTTTGATGTGCGCCAGTATTCCTTGAACGGCGGCAGCCCCGACGTGTGCGTCATCAAATGCCGCACCGTAACGCGATGCCGCCACTCCGGCTGCGGACCGCTGGCCCACTCCGGCAAGTAGCGTTCGATCGGAGCATCGAGTTGCAGCGGAGAAGGGAAGTCTCCTTCGACAAGTTTCTCCACCAGCGTCGTGGTCACAATTACTTTGGTGAGCGACGCAACGTCATACATCGTTCGCAAATTCACTTGCGGCGATTTCGCGTCGTAGCTCAACTTTCCGAATGCGTGCAGCGCCACCTTATCTTTGTATCCGACGGCCAGCGTCGCGCCGGGAAACGCTTTGTCCGCAATCGCGCGTTCGATCACGTCAAACGCCGGCTGGAGTTTCGCTTCCGCGCGCACTTCCATCGGCTCAACCGTCATCGGATCGGCAGGCACTTCGATCCCGAATCCGGCCTTCATATCCACGCCCGGCACGGTCACCGGAAGATGTCCTCGCACCGGAATTTCTCCGAACAATGCCCGCGCAATGGAAATCTGCGCCACGTCACTGATTCCAAATGTTGCGAGCCACGTTTCGGCCTGCGGAAAATGTTCGACAAGATAGGGACTGCCGAATGCGGCCGTGACGACCGGCTTCCCATTCTTGTAAATTTTGTCCGCCAACTCGGCTTGTTCCGCGGGCAAGTCCACATTTCCTTTACGGTCGCTGACTTTTACGAACAGCGCGAGAATCGCCACGTCGTATGTGTCCGGGGCCGGCAAATCCAAGTTGCCCGCTTTCGCGAATTTCGTATCGGCGCGCAGCGCTGTGAGCGTATCCACACGCTGCCGAAGCTCACGTTCGAGATCCTCGCCAGGGTATGGCTCGGGATCGGAGTACAACGAGACGAGCAGCGCCCGTATCGGTTTCGTTCCATCGAGCGGCAAGCGATGCGGCGTATCTCGCAGCAGCGTCATGCCCCGGTCCGAAATCTTCTGCGCTTCTTTCTGCCATTCCACTTTGCCAAAATTCTTGTTCAGCGCGTTCACATCCACCAGGCGCTCTTTGTAAAGGCCTAGCCTCGCCTTGGCCTGCAAGAGGCGCCGCACCGAAGCATCCAGCCGTTCGCGCGAGATGCGTCCGGACTTTACTGCGTCTCTAAGCGCCTCGAACGCCGCATCCGGCACCGGCGGCATGAGCAGCGCATCCGCTCCCGCCGCAAACGCGCGCACCGCAGCGTCGCCAGGGGCGTAGCGCACCGTGATGCCGCCCATGTCCATCGCGTCCGTAACGACGAGTCCTTTGTATCCAAGTTCATCGCGCAAAAGTCCCGTCAAAATATTCGACGAAAGCGTCGCGGGCGTATTCGGATCAGGCTCGAGCGCGGGGATCGAAAGATGTCCGGTCATGATGCTGTCCGTACCGGCCGCGATCGCCGCGCGAAAGGGAACGAGCTCCAAGGTTTCGATTCGCTGGCGGTCCACTTTAATTACCGGGAGATCCATGTGCGAATCCGTGGATGTGTCGCCGTGTCCCGGAAAATGTTTTGAGGTGGCCATGCCGCCGTTTTCTTGAACGCCGCGAACAAATGCCGTCACGTATTCGGCAACTTTCTGCGGGTTCTCGCCGAAGGAGCGCGTGTTGATGATGGGATTATCCGGATTATTGTTCACGTCCGAGACTGGCGCGTAAATCCACTGAACGCCCACGGCGCGTCCCTCAAGCGCGGTGATTTTTCCCATCAGGTACGCATCTTCCGGATTGCCTGCCGCAGCCAGCGCCATCGCGGTCGGAAAGGATGTGCCTTCATCCAAACGCATGGCCGTGCCGCGTTCGAAATCGGCGCCGAAGAGCAGCGGCAGCTTCGATTTCGCTTGCAGTTGGTTTGTAAGCACCGCTGTTGGATATGCCTGGCTTTTCACGATGCCCAGCGGCGAGCGCTCCGTCACATTGATAAATCCGCCCACGTGCAACTTTTCCACGTCGCGCATCATCTCTGCATAGGCGGGCGCGTCGGTCGGCGTAAAGCTGCCGTGATAGGTGGTAAAAATAATTTGCCCGACTTTTTCATTGAGCGTCATTTTTCGGAGCGTCGATTCCACCCATCGCGCGGCGGCGGGAGATAATTTTTGTACGGGCTGTGCAGTTGCCGCGCTATTTTTCGCGCGGGCCGCTGCCTTCGCGGAGCGCGTCGCGGAAGTTTTGCTCTGACTGCGCGTCGTGTGGGCCATAAGAAGAAGGAACAAACCAATAGGAATGAGCAGCAGAACGCTGGTACCGCGCCCTTTCATCAAATGTGGGTCTCCCGGTTATCGCCCGGATCCTGCGCCTGTATATAACACACGCACTTCAAGCTCACAACGCAGCGCCGAACGAAGCGTTCCAGAATATCATTGGTGGCGCACAACCGGAGGAAATGCTTTGCCCCAATCTCGCCGCGGCCTCGTTAGAAAGTTCGTGGTTTCCGTTTGTTTTGCATTTGCCCTTTGTTTTTCCGCGCACGCCTCTGTAAAACATTCGAGACGCGCCAGACGCGTCGGGCGGGTGCAAACCGGCCTCGACGTACTCGAAGCGGAAAAGTTCGCGCCGCTGCGCGGCAAGCATGTCGGACTGATCACAAATCATACTGGTCTCGACGCTCTGGGCCGTTCAACCATCGAAAGGTTGTTCCATGCGCCCGGCGTCCAACTGGTCGCGCTTTTCAGCCCGGAGCATGGCATCTCCGGCAGCGCCGATGAAAAAGTGTCTTCCTCGAAAGATCCGACAACCGGCCTGCCTACGTACAGTCTCTACGGCGAATCGCTTCGTCCCACGGACGAAATGCTTTCGGGCATCGACACGCTCGTTTTCGATATTCAAGATGCGGGCGTGCGTTTCTACACGTACACGACCACGATGGCGTACGCGATGGAAGAAGCCGCCAAGCACCACATTGCCTTCTATGTGCTGGACAGGCCCGATCTTCTGGGAGGCGACATCATCGAAGGGCCGATGCTCGATCCCGACAAAACAAATTTCGTGGGCTATTATCCGCTGCCGATTCGATATGCCCTCACCATCGGCGAGCTCGCGCAGTTTTTTAACGGGGAAAATCATATCGGCTGCGATTTGCACGTCATCGCCATGAAGAATTGGCATCGCAATTATTTTTTTGAGAGCACGGGCATTCGCTGGGTTCCTCCTTCCCCGAATCTCCGCACGATTAAGGGCTCGATGCTTTATCCGGGCATCGAGATACTGCAAAACGCGGGAGTTTCCGTGGGCCGCGGGACACAGGCACCCTTTGAGGAATTCGGGGCGCCATGGATTGATGGGGCGGAAGTCGCCGCCCAGTTGAACGCGCTGCATCTGCCCGGCTTGCGTTTTGCCGATCAGCCTTTCATCCCGGTCTCAGGACTCTACGCGGGGCAGCGTTGCGGGGGCGTCGGCATCAGGATCACTGACCGCGCCGCGGTTCGTTCCGTGCGCGCAAGCCTGGAGATCGCCGTCATTTTGCAAAAACTTTATCCCGCGCAATTCAAATTCGAAAAATTGCTCGTGCTCATGGGCAATGCGGAGACCATTCGCCAGCTCGAGGCCGGCGTCGCGCCGGAGCAAATCGTCGAGAGTTGGTCCGCCGCCCTCGCCAAGTACGATGAAACACGCCGCAAATATTTTCTCTACAAATAGAAGCACTGCTGCCGCAAGAATGTTGCCGGAAAACAGCAAGCAGCGGTATGATGACTTCGCAAACTATCATTTGGGTGCAGATGATGGCGCGGGAGGCGGAAACTCTATGTCATACGATGAAGCGATAAGGCTGGCTTCCAGGGATGAGGCCTTCAGAGCGACAATCTACGCCATGAATACTTTGCTCATTCACAAAGGCATTTACACGCAGGACGAATTTCAGCAGCTCTTTGCGGAATGGGTGAAAAAAGAAGAATCGAAGAAGGCGCGTGCACGCGACCTCAGTCACCCCGAGGCGGCTTTCGCTTAGGCGGGATTTCGTTCCAGCGGGGGTGCTGACAGAGCGGCCGATTCGCGCAGTGATTCCCTATATCGCACCGTACGCAATCGCAACTACAAGCTGGTGGCGGTTTCTTTTCGGGCTTTTGTTTCCGCATATAAATAGCTAGCGAGAATTTGGTTCCGAACGGCCAGCAGTTGAACTCATAATTACCGAAGTGTCAACTACTCAATATAAATATATCGTCTTGCAAGCGGACCGCCCAGTGTCTCGGTGCTGCCTTTTGTGCGCACAGATTTCCGATTATTTATGCTAGAGTCAGCGCATGCGCGTCGTATCGTTGTTACCGTCGGCCACGGAAATTCTGTTTGCTCTCGGATTTGACAAGGAAATTGTCGGCGTGAGCCATGAATGCGACTTTCCGCCGCAAGCGCGGACAAAGCGCGCGGTGATTCATTCGCGGCTTCCTCACGATGCGGCCCCTGCGGAAATCGACCGGCTGGTCCGCGAGTATGTTTCGCGCGGCGAAAGTCTTTATTCCGTGGATGCCGATGCGCTTGCGGAATTGGCGCCGGATTTGATTATCACGCAGGATTTGTGCCAGGTTTGCGCGGCTTCTCCGGAGGATCTGGCGGCGACGCTCGCGAGTTTCCCAAAGCGTCCGGACGTACTTTGTTTGAATCCGCAGGATCTGGGCGACGTGTGGCGCGACATTTTGTGGGTGGGCGAAGCGACCTGCCGGGGGCACGAAGCGGAAGCTCTGCTGAAGAAAATTGGAACACGTCTCGGGGAACTTGAACGCCAGCTTGAAGGTGTTCAGCAGCGACCGCGCGTCGCGATCCTCGAATGGCTGCAGCCGTTTTATGTTGCGGGGCACTGGGTGCCGGAAATGATCGAGATTGCGGGCGGCAAAGATGCGCTGGGCCGGAAGCGCACGCCTTCGTTCCGCGTATCCGCCGAGGATGTGATCGAAGCGGCTCCGGAAATTCTTCTGATTGCGCAGTGCGGCTACAGCGCCAAGCAGGCGCGCGATGAGTACCGCGCGATGTCTTTTCCGGAAGAGTGGAGCGCGATACCCGCGGTGCGCAACTCTCGCGTGTATGCGCTGGATGCCAGCGGATATTTTTCGCGGCCCGGGCCGCGGCTGATTAGCGGAATCGAAGCGCTCGCAAAAATTCTGCATCCCGGAATTGCCGTTAGCCAGGAAGCAGAGGGCGTTGCGATCCCCATCGCTTCGCCAGTTACGGCTTTTCCGTCGTCATTACGCGCCGCTTCGGCCTGAATGCACGACATATGAGTCTCCCTTGCGGGTCCCCACATCGATTTCGTGGTGAGGCAATTTTTGGTCATGCAGCGCGGAGCGCGACGCCGAAGTTGTGGTAAGTTACATGTAACCCGCCTGGAGGGTGGACATGGGAACAAAGAGCCGGCCGAAGACATCCCGCGATAAGGTGAGGGCGCATCGCGGGCGCTTGCGCAAGCAAGGTTTACGGCCAATTCAGATTTGGGTGCCCGATCTACGCTCTCCCGTCTTCGTGGCGGAAGCCCACAGGCAGTCCCTCGCGGTGGCCAAGAGTCCCAGCGCCAAGCGGGATCAGAACTTTATCGATGCGATCTCCGACCCGGACGCGACGTGAAGCGAGGAGAGATTTGGACGGTTGCAGGCGGCCTTGATTATTCCGGGAAGCCGCGCCCGGTAGTGATCCTGCAAGACGACCGTTTCGACAGGACGGACTCTGTTACGGTATGTGCGTTTACGACGGACCCGACGGAGGCGCCGCTGTTTCGGCTGCTGATCAAGCCGAACGAAAGCAACGGATTGCGAGCGGAGTGCCGGTTGATGGTAGATAAGGTGACCACAGTTCCGAAAACAAAGCTTGGCGTTCATGTTGGCCAGCTTGCTGATAAGGATATGCTCCGGCTGAATCGGGCGGTGTTGGTGTTCCTGGGCATCGCTGCTCCGCTTGGCGAGTAGCGCCGAAACCGCCGACGGCGCCAGGCAAGTTTGCAGCCCACAGTGCCATTTGCGGCCAGGGGGGCTTCTTTCGGGGTTGCACACCTGTTCTTCAGAGCAGTTGACATCCCTCGCCGCTATATATAAGATTTCTATACATAGGGAGAGGGCTTATGATTGCTCATGGAATCAAACGCGGGACAGCGGAACTTGCGGTGTTGAGCGTGCTGGAAGACGGGCCGCTGCATGGCTATGAAATGGCGCGGCGCATTGAAGAGCTGACGCACGGCTCTCTGCGATTTACGCTGGCGTCGTTGTATCCGCTGCTTTATCGGCTGGAGAAGCGCGGCTGGGTAAGCGGTGCCTGGGAGACCAGCCGCACGGGCCGGCGCAGGCGTTGCTACCGCCTGACTAGCGAGGGGAAGAAGAAACTTGCGCCGATTCGGCGCGAATGGGCGGAACTCTTTCGCGCGCTGAAGCGCCTCACCAAGGTGTCCCATGCCTGATTGGGGAGCGCTTGTCGAACAGCGGCTCGCAGGCCTGGCACTGGAGCCGGAAGAAAGGGCCGAGGTAATCGCGGAAGTAGCGGCGCATCTGGAAGACATCTGCGAGGCGATGCTCAGACAGGGAAAGACGGAAGACGAGGCGGTGCGGCGGGCTTTGTCGAAAGCCGGAGATTGGCAGGATTTGCAGCGCAAAATTCTCACCGCAAAGAGGAGAGAACAAATCATGAAGAAACGCGTCTGGCAGCTCTGGATTCCCGGGTTCCTCACGTTGATACTTTCCATGGTCTTCTTGACGGTGGTCTATAGACTCGGATTGCGAGCTCGCCTCGTCTGGAGCGGCCCCAATGAGATTCTCTTGTATATGCCGTGGCTGGCCGGGCTTCCATTTTTCGGAGCTCTGGGAGCTTACATTTCATCTCGGGCCGGCGGTTCGCGTACAACCGTGCTTTTTGTAAGTGTTTTTCCCGCGTTTGCGCTTGCTTTCGCATTTCTCATGATGTTTCCGATAGGCCTGACGATCGAACGAATCATGGGAAGGCCAGTCGATTTTAGCCTTGTGGCCCCGGTTCTTCTGAAGGATGGGATTGGCTGGCTCCTGGTTCCGGGTGCCGTTCTTCTGGGGGGCGGCCTGCTCGCGCACCTTTTGTTGAGCACACGGTCATCGTCTCGAGACGCAGCGATTGGTTAGCGAGGTGAATGGTGCCTGATTGGGAAGGGATCGTACGGCGCGAACTCGGAGGACTGGTGCTCGAGCCTGAGGAGCGCAGGGAGGTTGTGGCGGAGTTGGCGGCGCACCTGGAGGAGACATGCGAGGTGCTTCTTCGGCAAGGGATGGGCGAAGAAGAAGCTGTGCGGCGCACTTTGTCGCAAATCGGAAACTCGCGGGATTTACGGCTACGAATTCAAAGAGCGCGAAATGAGGAGGACAACATGACGGATCGAGTGAGACAACTCTGGTTGCCGGGCCTGTTGACGTTGTTGCTTTCGATGGTGGTGCTTATGGTTATACAGTTCGTTGGACCAAGGCCTCTGATCGTGAGCGCTCACGGCTGGCGGATGACGGCTCCTGTTGCGGTGATTTACGTCCCGTGGCTGCTATCGTTGATTCCGATTGGAGCGATGGGAGCTTATCTGGCGGGCAGGGGAGGCGCGTCGCAGCGCGCGGTATTGCTCTCCATCGTCTTTCCGGTACTTCCGTATTTGGCCCTTTTCGTCATTGCGCTTCCCGTGTCGCTGATCCTCGACGATCACGTCGCTCACAACGTCAGGCTCAGCGCCTTACTTTTGGGGCTGCTCGCGTGGGTGATGTTGCCCGCCATGGCTTTGCTCGCTGGCGGACTTCCGGTGCAGTTGCTGCGGGCGCGGCGCTTAGCTTCAGGCCAGATCGCGAACGCCTAGGTTGCGTCTGTCAGTGGCCGCGGCTAACGAAGTTTGCAGCCGATGCGAGAGCGGTTGTGCGACCAGTAGATGAATTTTGGTTTACCCTTTACTTCATCCATCGTAACCAACCCGAAGAAGCGGCTGTCGTAGCTGTTGTCTAGATTGTCTCCGGTCACGAACAAACTGCCTTTGGGCACCTTGACGGCGGCAAAGGGCGGACCTTCCGCGGCGAGTTTATCGAACGATTCGTTCTTGCCGCACGGCTTGGGCAGCATAAGGGTCTTGTCGTTGATCAGGACGGTGTTTCCAGGGCCGCGAGCGACCGTGTCTCCCGCTACACCAATAACGCGCTTCGTATAGATGGTTCCGGTGTGATTGAAATCGAAGAGCAGCAACTCGCCGCGCTCCGGACTGCGCAATGTGAAGGCATCGCGAGCGACAACCATGCGATCGCCCTCACAAAGGGTCGGACACATGGATCCCGAACTGATCTTGAACGCACCAAAGTAGCGCAACGAGCGGTTCATGAAATAGTCAGGCATGGGATAGACGCCTAGCAGGAGAACAAAGACAGAGGCCGCGATTGTCATTTTCACGTCGCGCCGAGGAGGAATGGCGGCTAGCGCTTTAGACGCCAGATAACACCCATCGCCCGCAATCCAGAGCCGCCAGAAAACGCTGAGAGGGAATGCGATGACAAATCCTAAAAACGACAGGAAGAGGCGAAGGACAATGATAATAAACGTCAGCAGGGCGAGCGACATGGCCAATGCGACGCCCCGCCGCGGCCGCCGGGCATAGACCTGTCCGAGGCCGGGAACCAGGAGGCTGAGGAGGAGGGCGACCGTGAATCGTTTTGCGCGGGACGGCGGCCGTATGACGTCCTGTGCCGTGGCAGAAGCGGAGATGGAGCTGGTTCCGAGATTCAATTGCGTCATGTTTGTTGCAACCTCTTATACCAATGGCGGTAGAAGGGGAGGCCGGCGAGGATTAGGAGGAGGCCGATGGAGGAGCGGCCGGGGCGGTCGAGCCAGATGTTGAGGGTGAGCGCGAGGGCGCCGGCTACGAAGAGGGCGGGGACCCAGGGGTAGCCCCAGCAGCGATAGGGGCGGGGCATGTCGGGTTCGGTGTAGCGGAGGCGGAAGAGCGCGACTACCGCTAGGCCGTAGAAAATCCAGCCGGCAAAAATGAAAAGATTGGTGAGTTCTTCGAACGTGCCGGTTAGCGCCATGAGGCTGGCGAGGACGCATTGAAAAATTAGGGCGCGGCCCGGCGTGCGATATTTGGGATGAACGCCGTCGGCGATTTTGAAGAAGATGCCGTCGCGGGCCATGGCGTAGGCGGGGCGGGCTCCGCTGAGGACGGAGGAGTTCATGGAGCCGAGGGCGCTGATGACCATCGCTACGGTGATCCACGCGGCGGCAATCGGGCCGGCGACGTGCATGACTACGTCCGAGGCGATGTGCGGGGAAGCGGCCACGGCTGCGAAGGGCAGGACTTTCAAACAAGCGGCGCTGAAGAGAAAATAGATGATGGCGACGAGCGTGACGCCGCCGACTAGCGCGCGGGGAAAATTTCGCTGCGGATCTTTTACTTCCGAGCCGACGAGGTTTAGGTCTTCCCAGCCATCGTAGGCCCAAAGAGCGGCGGCTAGCGCGGCAAGAAACGCGCTTAAGACGCCGCCGTTCAGCGCATGCGGCCAGAGGGGATCGGGGGCGTGCGGCGGACCTGCGGGTGCGAAAAACGCTACGCCTATCACAATCACTACCGACGTAATTTTGATGGCGGTCAGAAAGACCTGGACAGCGCCACCGAGGCGCACACCGAGATAATTGATGGCGGTCATGGCGACGATCCAGAGAACGGCGAGCGGCTGCGCCCAGGTGAAAACGAAATCGTAGGGCTTGATCCATGCGGTCAGGCCGGGGATGGCGATGTGTAGAGTGAAAATCGGGACAGCGACGACGGGGAGCAGGAAACTCATGAAGCGCATCAGGCCTGCGGCGATGGAGGAGAGCGAACTGGGACGCCCGACGATGGAATGCATCCAGCCGAAGAGAAAGCCCCACGCGGGGCCGAAAGCGCGGCGGAGGTAGGCGTATTCGCCGCCGGCTTCGGGGATGGCGGCGCCGAGTTCCGCAAAAGAGAGCGCGCCGAAGAGGGAGAGGATAGCGCCGACGATCCAGGCGGCGAAGACGACCGAGACGGTGCGACCTTCGCGGGCCATTTCGGCGGGCTTTAGGAAAATGCCGGTGCCGATCATGGTGCCGACCACGATGGCACCGGACGCCCAAGCGCCAAGGCCGCGGACCAGGTCTAATCGTTTCTCTGGCATGAGCACCTAATCGAAAGATTCCTCAAAATTCATCGCCGGCACAGAAGGGCACGATATATCGTGCCCCTACAAATTCGTGCACAAATTTTTCACGCGGGCGCGACTTCATTTTTTTGGACGCGGCTGACCGCGCTTCCGACAAAGAAAGTGACTGCGGCGCCGATTAAGACGTACCACGTGAACGCTATGTTCGTATAGCGCCAAACGCAAAGAATGGTGGCTAAGCCGAGGAACATGCCGGCGAGAGCGCCGGTCGCGGTGGCTTTGCGGTCCAGCGTGCCGAGGAGAAAAAGTCCCAGGAGGCTTCCGAAGGGGAGGGAAGCTACCGTTAGGCCTGCTTCGAGGAGCGGGCCCCATTTCACGAAGCCGAATGCCATCAAGATTAGGCCCCAAACTAGCGTCATGCGGCGCGAGAGGCGGAGGAATTGGACGGAGTCCGCGGAGCGTCCACGAAGCTTGGAAAAATCGAGGACGCTCGAAGCAGCGAGGGAATTGAGGGAACCGCTGGCGTTGGACATGGCGACCGCGACGATGGAGGCGAGCAGCAGGCCCGCGAGGCCCGTGGGCATTTCACGCACAAGAAAAAGCGGAAGGATGCGGTCGGCGCGGTCGCCGGGGGCGAGGAGCGGCGTGTGCTGCGCAAAGACGTAGAGCAGCACGCCGATCAAAAGAAAAATGGTGAATTGGATGAGGACGATGACACCGCTGGTTAGGAGCGCGCGGCGGCTGTCCTTTTCATTACGCGCGGCCAGAAGCCTTTGCACGATGGTTTGGTCCGTGCCATGGCTGGCCATGGTGAGAAAAGCGCCGCCGATGAGGCCGGACCAAAATGTGTATTTCGTGGCGAGGTTGAAAGAAAAATCGAGGAATTGCAATTTGTGGCCGGCGGCTGCGGCAACTTGCGTGACTTCGGTCCAACCGCCGGGAATGCGGTGGAGCAAAATCCAAAAGGTGACGGCGCTGCCGGTCAGATAGAGAAGCAACTGGGCGACGTCGGTCCAGATCACGGCTTTCATGCCGCCTTCGAAGGTGTAGAGAATGGTGAGGGCAATGACGATGACGACGGCCAAATGCTCGGATGTGCCGAGGACCACGCTGACGACGAGAGCGATGGCGGAAACGCGGACGCCTTCAGCGATGGCGCGCGTGATGAGAAAGGTGCTGGCGGCAACCGCGCGCATTTTTTCGCCGAAGCGTTTTTCGATTAGCGCGTAGGCAGTGAGGAACTGGCCCCGAAAATAGCCGGGGAGGAGAAGGAAGACAATGAGGACGCGGCCGATCAAATAGCCGACGACCAATTGGATAAACGTCATGTTTCCGGCGTAGGCGATGGCGGGCGTGCCGATGATGGTGAGCGTGGAAGTTTCCGTTGCGACAATGGAGAGAGCAAGCGCCCACCACGGCGTGGTGCGGCCGCCGAGAAAATAGTCGAGGCTGACGGCTTCGCGATCGCTTGATGCGACATCTCTTTTGCTGCGGCGGAAGCGCATGCCGAGCGCAGTCACAGCGAGAAGGTAGGCGATGACGATGGCGAGATCGAGTGGGTGGATGCGCATTAGTGGTTTGCGGCGGCGATGATCTCCAGGTGCTCACACTTTGCCGAGCAAGAAAGTGAACCGAGAATAGTGGCAGGCCGCAAGTAGGTCAAGAAATCAGTGCGGAGCGGGGCAGTGAGGGCGGCGCTTGGGCTGGGGCAATTTCGCTTCGGCAGGCATGGCGCACGTTTGCGCACTATTTTTTGCTTCCGCGAATGCATTGGCTGCGATTCTCGCTTATGCTTTTTGGATGCGCTTCGTTCTGGGGTTCGACGGCGGCGGGACAAAGACGGATTGCGTCCTGATGGACGAGGCCGGGAAAATCCTGGGGCGATCGCAGGCGGGGCCTTCGAATCCGCTGCGAGTGGGATTTGGCGCGGCGATTTCCTCGATTCGCGAGGCGGCGCGGCAGGCCATCGCGCAAGCTGCGCTGCCCGGAAATTCGTCAGCCAGCGCGATATGCGCAGGCCTCGCAGGAGCGGGGCCTGCCAAATCCGCGGAAAAAGTTTGCACGCTTCTTGCCGCGGAATTTCCGGAATCGAAGGTGGAGGTTTGCACCGATCTGGATGTCGCGTTGGCGGCAACGGGCGACGGACCAGTGATAGTGCTGTTAGCGGGGACGGGTTCGTTTGCAGTGGGGCGGAACACGGCGGGAGAAACGGCGCGCGCAGGCGGATACGGCTCACAAATTGGGGATGAAGGCAGCGCTTACGACATCGGACGGCGCGCGGTGTTGACGGCGATGCACGAGCACGACCGGACCGGGGCTGATGCGCTGCTTGGCCAGAGACTGTTGCGAGAGCTGGGTTGTGCAAACTGGTCGGAGGTCAAAGCGCGTGCACAAGCCGCTTCGGACGAAGTGTTCCCGCGGCTGTTTTCCGTGGTTGCGGCGCTGGCGGATTCGTATGAGTCCTCGGTGGGACCTGCGGCCAAGTCTTCGGCGGAGGGCGTCCTGAGGGCGGCTGCATGTGATTTCGCGATGCTCGCGGAAAATCTCGCGGAGCGGCTGAAATTGCGAGGGACGCCATTCCTTCTGGCAAAAACCGGCGGCATGATCGGCCGGAGCAAGTTTTTCGAAGCGGAGCTCGACGAGCGACTGCGCATTTTGTTCCCGCAGAGTGAGATTGGACTCCTTCGAGTTTCCCCGGCGGAAGCGGCAGCTCGGTTGGCGTTGCAACTGTTGTTCTCCGGAGATAAGACCGAGGGGAATGCAACGGGCGGGAATCCGGCGGGGCAGTAGGATGGCAGGGGCGGACAAAAATCTCGATCGCGCTCTCGCGGCGTCCGGCGATGAGCTGACGGCTCTACTTCATCATGCCGATGCGGAAGTTTTGCTCGCGCTGCTTGATAATCCGGCGCTCGAGGAAACGCAGCTTTGCATCCTGCTGGAACGAAAAAATCTGCCGGTGGAAATTCTGGAAGAAGTGGCGCGGCGCAAGCCGCTGCTGAAGAATTACCGCGTCAAACGGGCGCTGGCGTTTCACCCGCGAACGCCGCGGCTCGTCACGCTGCGGGTCTTGCGGGACCTTTACTTGATGGACGTCGTGCAGCTCACACTCATGCCGGGGATTCCCACGGAATTGAAACGGAATGCGGAAGACCAGTTGGTTTCGCGGCTGCCGCAACTGCCGCTGGGGCAAAAAATCACGCTGGCGCGGCGCGGGCCGGCGCGTCTTGCCGGAGCGCTGCTGGCGGAGGGGCACGCGCAAATTGTTGAGATTGTTCTAGACAACGCGTATTTGACGGAGGCGCAAGTGCTACGGGCGCTTTCGCGAGAGAAACTTCCGCCCGTGGTGGTACGCGCCATCGCGCAACACCGCAAGTGGTCGATTACCTACAATGTGCGGCTGGCTTTGGTGCGGCATCCTTCGTCGCCGCTGGCCACCGTTCTTGCTTACTTGCCGGAGCTGACCGTTTCCGACTTGCGCGAGTTGGCTGCGCCGGGAATCGTTTCGGAGAGTCTGAGAAAGTATCTTCAAGCGGAAGTGCAACGCAGGATTCGCGCGGGAGAAAAATCCGCGCGAAAGGGCAAGACCCCCGACTCTCCGGAAGCGTCTAATCAGGACTAACTGGAGTAGATAGCGTCCTTCGACTCACACGCTGGCGCTCACTGTGGAGAAAATGTCTTCGGCGGGATTGCCCGGATTGCCGGGAACAAAACGACTGGTTCCGGCGCCGTATGGGAGTGCTCTTAGCAGGCGTATGCTTGAGACGATCAAGCGGCGAGATCGCGCTGGCGCCGTACCTTGGGATCCTTGGCAGGAGGGTTCACCAGGTTCATGGGTAGTGGGGACCATTCATCCCGGCGATTCGAACGACGCTGGGCACCGCGATATTCGTTTCGCGCCAACCTCGAGATCGAATGGGGTTCGGCAGTGCTTCGCGCCAGCACGCGCGACCTCAGCTCGAACGGCATGTTCATCGAATCAGCGGATCCTCTGTGGCTCGGGGCCAGTTTTGCGGCGCACTTGGTGCTGGACCGGCTGGTCAAAGTAGATTGTTCGGTGAAGCGCATCGAACCGGGCTTGGGCATGGGCGTTTCCGTGACGCTCTCCGAAGGGCAGCACGAACCGCGCTATCAAGATCTTCTTGCGTCACTCTCCAAGACAGGTACCTAAGCTCGACTTATACTATGCTTGCTGCGGCGCGGTATTGTGGGCGCCGTGCATTGCGTGAAATTGTGTGCGACTCCGCCATTCCGAGCGTCCCCCGTTCGGAACGACAGAGAGTTCGAAGCGGCGTTTGAGGTGGTATGACCAGATGCCTTGATTGCGGCTCACCGCGGACCGCGGACCAGTGCCCCGCTTGCGGCTTGACCTCCATAGCCGCGGAGCTGCTGTTCCGGCGGCGGCTGGTGGCGAGGACGGCGTTCTTTCTTGTCGGCTCGCTTGCGTTTCCATATGTGAGCCAGATTTTTCCTCCGCTGGACCTGGACCTGATGCTGGTGTTTTTCGGTTTGTTCTTTTTTCTGGCGTTGGCCATCGCGGTGATACTCGAAAGCCGTGCAAGGCAGCACAAGGAACTCGAAGTACTCAAGCGCATTTACTCTGGCTTCATTCCGCTGCCGTGGATTCTTGCTGCAGCTCTTTTTGTGAATGGGAGACTCGATTCGCAGAAAAACCTGGCGTACTACCCGACCGTTGTGGTGAGTAAATTCAACATGAAGGGTATCGTGCGGGGGAGCCGGCGATTGCTGGTGCGCTCGTGGCGGCCAGGGCATCTCGTGGAGCGGCTGGCTGTGGATGCGGATGATTTCGACCGGTTTCAGGATGGAGATACGGTGGTGGTGGCGGCGGAGCCGGGGGCGCTGGGGATTCCTTGGTATTACGGGGTGTATCGACGGTGAGCTTGGTCTGGCGACAGCGAGGAAACGCACGCACAGGCTGAAGGCTGTGCCACTGGTTCAGTAGGCGATTTTGCCGTTGGGCTTTAGCGGGAGCTGAATATCGAGGAAGTGGCCGGTTTTGCCGAAGCGAAATCGGATGCGCTCGACGAGGCCGGCGTCGCGCTCCTTCCACTCGGAAGTTTCGATGGGATCGCTCGGCAATCCGGAGAGGGACCATTCGACGTTGTCGCCTTGGGGCTTCACGGTTTGCGGATCGACCTCGTAGACTTCTTGTTCCTTGATGTCCAGCAGCAGGTAGCGCTTCCAAAGTTTCATCAGGAGCACGCTGTGTTTTTCCGCGTGATAGATGTTCCAGGCTTGCGGCTCCTCGTCGTTGAAACGCACAATCGCGAATTGCAGCGGCTTCCAGATTAGCTTTTTCTCGGGCGCCGGCGCCTGCGGAATGGTCGAGAAGAGAATGAGCGCTGAAACAAGTGCGAATTGCATGCCTGAAATCAATTCGGGACTTCGCTGAAGGATTTGTCGAGGAGGCGGATGGCTTCGTCGACGTCGGGTTTGGTGGTGTTGAGCATGGGGGCTAGGCGGAGGACGTTGCCGTACAGGCCGCCTTTGCCGATGAGTAGGCCGTTGTCGCGGGCGCGTTCCATGACCTGCGTTGTGGCTGCAGGAGCGGGCTCTTTTGTTTTACGGTCTTTGACCAGTTCGAGAGCTTGCATAAGGCCCATGCCGCGGACGTCGCCGATGAGCGGATACTTCACTTGCAGCTCTTCGAGCTTGGCGCGGAAGTAGTTTCCGACGGTGTGGGCGTTTTCGCGGAGATCTTCTTCCTCGATTAGCTCGATGGTGGCGCGTGCGGCGGCGCAGGTTACGGGGTTGCCGCCAAATGTGGCGATGTTCAGGCCCTGGAAGCCGGCGGCTATTTCCGGAGTGGTGACCGTTAGGCCAACTGGGACGCCGTTGGCCATGCCTTTTGCGCTGGTGAGAATGTCCGGCGTCACTTCCCATTGTTCGATGCCGAACCATTTTTTGCCGGTGCGGCCCCAGCCAGTTTGCACTTCGTCGGAGATGAAGAGGCCGCCGTATTTCTTCACGATGCTGAAAACGATTTTGAAATATTCCTTGGGCGGAGTGATGAAGCCGCCGACGCCCTGGATCGGCTCGGCGATGAAGGCGGCGATGCTTCCGCTGGTTCCGGTTTGGATGAGATTTTCGACGTCACCGGCGCAGGCCACTTCGCATTCGGGATATTTCAGATGCAGCGGGCAGCGATAGCAATAGGGATTGATGGCGTGCGAGACTCCGACGCTGATGACAGCGGCTTTGCGATAAGGCGCGTGCGCGGTGACGGATTTCATCAGCGAGGAACCACCGGAATAGGCGTGGCGGAGGGCGACGACGTCGTAGCTGCCCGTGGCCATGCGTGCGATTAGAAGCGCGGCCTCGTTGGCTTCGCTGCCGGAGCTGGTGAAAAAGCTCGATTGAAGATTTCCGGGAGTGATTTGGGCGATCTTTTCGGCGAGCGCGACGATTTGTTCGTTGGGATAGAGCGTGGACAAATGTTGCAGCTTGTTCACCTGGGCGTTGATTTTGCTGGTGATTTTCGGGTTGCAGTGGCCGACGGAGACGGTCAGGATGCCGCCGAAGAAATCGAGGTATTTGCGGCCTTCAACGTCCCATACGTGCTGCATTTCGGCGTGGTCGGCGACGAGCGGGTGCTGGTAATAGTTGGTGACCGAAGGCCAGATGTACTTTTTGTGCTTGGCGATGACTTCTTCGCTGCGCGACATGGTCGAAGGCACGGGCTTTGCGGGCGTGGTCATGGACGCTTCCCTGGTGCGTGAGTTTTGTGCTGTTCGAGTGTACGACGCGGTGAAACGTGCGGCAAGCGGGCTGCCTCGGCGTAAATACGACTCAATAAGAAGCATCGACTTTTGTCTCTGCGTTTTAGTTGCTCAAGGGTTTGTTTGCCGCGGTTTCGTATTATGATGCCGCAGCGTCCCGCCCATGAGCGCTGCTAACAAGCTCCGGTTAATCCGCACCGCCCGCGAGGCGGGGTTTTCAGACAACGACATTCTTCGAGAGGTGTTACGCGGAGTCTACGGAAGTGAAAAGTGACGCAGGATGGTTGTGGAATGGGGAGAACTTTTAGGCAGAACCCCTAGCGACGCGCTCCGGATCGCGCACGCTGCCGGCCTGATTCCGAGCGCGCACCCGCCACGTGGCGGCGGCTAAGAAACGCTTCACGATACAGATCTGGAAACGCGTCACGAAGGAATTTCTTGTCTTCTGGCGAAGCACCAGCAAGCTTCCTGACTTTGGCAATTCGTTCGGTGCGGCTCATGGCCTCGAACCGTCGTATCACGGCCGCAATAAGATGCTTCTCTGCCATCGAGAGTGGCCTCTGAGACTCAGTATGCATGCCCAATTCTTCGGTGACAAGTCTCTGTTCCGCGGCCACCACCATCAACCCTTTTTGGCGCACGCACAACAGTTGTGGGCGTCGTGGACCGCCCCACCTTGGAGTTGGCAGTTCTCCACTAAGCTCCAACTACCTATCCAGTAGCCTGGTGCATCAAAGTCGGAGAGTTTCAGGCAAAGAGACGCGAGGAGATGAGTGATGGCGAAGATGAAGATAGCGGTAGTACCGAAAGCGGGCGGGGATTTTGAGATTCAGGAGCGGGAGATACCGCAACCCGGGCTCGGAGAAGTGCGCATCAAAGTGCAAGCCTGCGGGATTTGTTTCAGCGACCATCTGGTAAAGGACGGGCTCTGGCCTGGAATAGTATTTCCGCGCGTGCCCGGGCATGAAGTTGCGGGCGTGGTGGATGAAGTGGGCGCGGGAGTGACGGAATGGAAGAAAGGCGATCGCGTGGGGACGGGCTGGCATGGGGGACACGACTTTGTGTGCGAGTCGTGCCGCCGAGGAGATTTTGTAACTTGTAAGAATGAAGCGATCACGGGCATCACGCGCGATGGCGGGTATCAGCAATATATGCTCGCGAGGCATGAAGCGGTGGCGCGGATTCCGGACGATCTGGACGCCGCAGAGGCGGGGCCGCTGCTGTGTGCGGGTGTTACGACGTTCAATTCTTTGCGGCATAGCGGAGCGAAAGCAGGCGACCTGGTTGGCGTGCAGGGAATCGGGGGACTTGGGCATCTGGGAATCCAGTTTGCGGCAAAGGCTGGTTATCGCGTGGCGGCCATCGGACGCGGGCCGGAGAATGCGGCTCTGGCCAAGAGGCTTGGGGCAGCTGCTTACATTGATACAAATGCAACAAACCCCGCGGCGGAACTGCAGAAGCTGGGAGGCGCGAAAGTGATCCTGGCGACGGCGCCCAATGCGAAGGCGATTGCCGCGTTGGTAGACGGTCTTGGCGCGGGAGGGAAACTGCTCATCGTGGGCGCGCCGTTTGAGCCGATGGAGGTGTCGGTGCTGTCGCTGATTACCGCCAGGCGGGACATCCAGGGATGGCCCGGGGGAACAGCGATGGATTCGGAGGATACGCTGCGGTTTTCGTCGCAATCGGGTGTGCGAGCGATGATTGAAAAGTATCCGCTGGAAAAGGTGAAGGAAGCGTACGAGCGGATGACAAGCGGGAAGGCGCAGTTTCGCGTGGTGCTCACCATGTAAGGAGAATGACCCGAGTGTCCGCGCAGGAGTTCGGGACGCGACAGCCGGGATAAGCAGAATGATGATTCGGCCGGCGACAGCAAGCGACAACGATGCGATGTGGAAAATCCTCGAACCGGTGATTCGCGGCGGGGACACCTATACGTTGCCTACGGATATGACGCGAGAGGACGCGCTCGCCTATTGGCGGCCAGCGGAACACGAGGTGTTTGTCGCGGAAGAAAACGGGAAGATCCTCGGGACGTATTACTTGCGGGCGAATCAAAGGGGCGGGGGAGCGCACGTTGCGAATTGCGGTTATATGACGGCTCCGTGGGCCAGCGGCCGGGGCGTTGCGCGGGCCATGTGCCAGCATTCGCTGGAACGCGCCAAGGCCAGAGGTTTTCACGCGATGCAGTTCAACTTTGTGGTGAGCAACAACGAGCGTGCGGTGCGGCTGTGGCAGAGCATGGGCTTTGAAATTGTCGGGCGGCTTCCGGGCGCGTTCCTGCATCCCACGCTGGGCGCGGTCGATGCGCTGGTCATGTACCGGCAGTTGTAAATCGCGGAGCGGAAACGGAACGGAATTTTCGCGGCCGAAGGGTTGAAGCCGCACGCGGCATTGGAAGCGTATCCTGCGTATAATGTCGCGGCATGAATTCGAAAGCATCCTACTTCCGGCGGACCTTCCGGGTGCTGGCGCGCGTCTTTCCGCGCTGCGGCATGGTTTCGCAGGCCATCGCGTTCAATCTTTTCCTGGCTTTTTTCCCGACGCTGCTCATCATGGTGGGCTTCGCCACCAGCCGCATCGGGGGACGAACGAGCCTGCTCGATCTGATCACGGATCTGACGGCATTTTTGCCGCCGGGAAGCCAGGGCATCGTTTCTGAGTTTCTAGTGAAGCGCGGGCCGGAAGCCTGGAAACTGGCGCTTGTAGGGTGGGCAGGAACGTTGCTGGCGGGTTCGCAGGTGATGCGGCTGCTGATGGAAGGGATTCATAGAATATACGGGGACAAGGAGCAGCCGGGATTCCTGCACCGGCAGCTTCGAGGATTGGTGTTGCTGCTGGTGACGATTGCGCCGCTGTTGGCTGCGGCGATATTGGGTGTTCTTGGGCGGCCGCTGCGGCATTGGCTCTCGGAGGAACTGGGCAGGCAGAATCCTATGCAAGGATGGTGGACGATTTTCTTTCCGGCCGCCGCGATCGTGTTGGCGATGCTGGCGTTGACGGTCATCTACCGGGTGGCACGGCCGGGAGATGAAAGTCTACGAAACGTCTTGCCGGGGGCGATGGTGGCTACGTCGCTGTGGTGGCTGGTGAACGTGCTGTTTGGGATTTACGTGCGGCGCGTGCCGTACAGCGTGGTGTATGGAGGGCTCGCAGCGGTCATCGGATTGATGATTTGGATGCAGCTTTCGGCGGTGATTGTATTTCTAGGGGCCGCGTGGAACGCGGAGTTGGCAGAAAACCGCCGGGGACGCGCCCTTGGCTAAATGACGTTGCATAACTTGGTTTAGCAAAATGGCTGAGCAAGTGGTGCGAGTTGAGTGTTATTCGGGGTATAAGGCGGAAGAGCGCCCTGAGCGTATCGTGTTCGAAGCGCTGACCTTGGAAATTGCGGAGGTGGAAGACCGCTGGTACTCGCCGGGAGCGACTTATTTTCGGGTGAGAGCGGAGAACGGGGACCGCTATGTCTTGCGGCACGATGAGGCACAGGATGTTTGGAGCCTGATGGCGTATCGCGCTGCTGGCAAACGCGTTGACACAAAAATTAACCAGAGCGTATAGTCATCTCGCGAGTGTGGTCTCAGGGTTCCCCCCGTAGTGCCGGCTGCCGAGAGCCGGCGGTGCCTGCGGATACGGATCAGAGAAGGTAAGGAATGTCCTATCTACCGGAGTTCCGGTTGGCGCGACACTCGACGTGTGCTTTCCTGCTGTTGCTGATGACCTGTGTGATCGCCTCGATTCGAGGGCAGACGCCGACCCCACCAGTTGCTCCTTCAACGAGTCCCGCGCCCCAGACACCTGCACAGCCAGCGAAACCGCAAGCGCCGAGTTCCAGTGACAATGCGGAAGTCTCAAGCCGGGATACGGCTCCGACATTCAAGGTTCGCGTAAACCTTGTGCTGGTGCGGGTGGTGGTGCGCGATCAGCAGGGCCAGGTGGTGCCGAACTTGCATAAGGAAGATTTTCGGCTTTACGACAACCGCAAGGCGCAAACGATCTCTACGTTCAGCGTGGAGACCCCCGAGTCGCATATAGTTGCTACGACGACGAGCGCCAATGCGGGAGATCCTTCCGCGCCAGCCGCTGCTGCCGCAGTAGCCTCCCTGCCGCAGCGGTTTGTCTCCGTGGTATTCGACGACCAACATCTCTCGATGCAGGATGCGATGTTTGTGCGGAACGCGGCAAGCCGATTTTTTGATTCGCTGGCACCTTCCGATCGAGTGGGCATCTACTCAACCTCGGGGCAATTCACGCTGGAATTTACGGATAACCACGAGCTTTTGCGCAAGGCGCTATTGAGCATAATTCCGCATTCACCTACTGCGGGAATCCATGATTGTCCGGACATCAGCTATTACCAGGCCGACCTAATCGAGAACCAGAGAGACCTGCAGGCATTGGCTGTCGCGACAGAGGACGGAGTGCAGTGCGCTTTCCAAGGCGACGAAAGACAAAAGGCCGCAGCGCAAGCCATGGCGCAGGGGATAGCCGCGGCGGTGGTCGGGCGAGAGGATTCATCCACGGAATATGCTTACCGGCATATGGAAGAAGTCATGCGGCGATTGGCGACAATGCCAGGGCAGAGGATTATGGTATTCATTTCGCCGGGATTCATACTTTCGACGCTGGAGTTGGAGGCCAGCGGGTTGGTGGACCGCGCGACCAAGGCGAATATCGTGATTAATACGATCGATGCGCGGGGATTGTACACGCCGGATATGGGAGACATCAGCGACCCATACAGAGATCCGGTTCAAGTGGCGGGCTATAAAGCTTCCTACCGGGCGGCCGCTCAATCTGCCCAGGAAATTATCTTGGGGGAGTTAGCGGACGGTACGGGCGGGACTTTTTTTCATAACCGAAACGACGTGGATGAGGGCTTACGGGAGGCGGGAGCCGCGCCTGCAATCACCTATCTTCTGGGCTTTTCGCCGCAAAACCTGAAACTAGACGGGAGCCTGCACACCTTAAAGGTGTCGTTCGTACGCAAAACCAATTACAAAATCCAGGCGCGACATGGCTACTTCGCGCCGCGGCACGTCACCGACCCGGCTGAAGAGGCAAAGCAGGAGATTCAGGAAGCGCTATTCTCGCAAGATGAAATTCGCGATCTGCCGGTGGATTTACACACGCAGTTTTTTAAAACGAACAACGACGAGGCGCGGCTGGCGGTGATTACGCACGTCGATATCACAGGCGTGCACTTCCGGAAGGCCGACGGTCGCACGCGCGATGACCTTACGGTGGCGACGGCGATTTTCGATGAGAACGGGAATTACGTGACGGGCGGAGAAAAAATCGTCGAGATGAAACTTTTGGACCCGACGTACGACCGGCTGATGCGGTCGGGCCTCAATTTGAAGTCGAGTTTCGAGGTGAAGCCCGGGAGTTATCTTGTGAGACAGGTCGTGCGTGACTCGGAGGGAGCGCAACTTGCGGCGCGCAATGGCGCCGTAGTCATACCGAATTGACGGGGGAGCAAATGAATACAAGAAAGAACAGCGGACCGAGAACTTGGAGCCGGGTTGCGGCATTCACGGCGGCGGCAGCGTGCTTATATCTGGTGCAACTTGCGGGGCAAACGCCGTCGGCGCAGGATGCGAACCAGCAGAAGGGACCCACGATCAAAGCGGAGTCGCGGCTCGTACTGGTGGATGCCGTGGTCACGGACAAGAAAGGGAACTATATCCATGACCTGACGCAGAATGATTTCAAGGTGTATGAAGACAACAAGGAACAAAGCGTGTCGAGTTTTTCGTCAGGGGCGGATACGGCGATTCAGGCGAAGGGGCAGAAGAGATATTTAATCCTGTTTTTCGATAACTCGACGATGGCTGCGCCAGACCAGATTCAGGCGAGAGCCGCGGCGAAGAAGTTCATCGACGGCAATGCGGGGCCTGACAAGCTGATCGCTGTGGTGGATTTCGGCGGAAGGTTGCGCATCGTGCAGAATTTTACGGCGAACGCGGGCCTGCTTCAGGCGGCGGTGAGCGGATTGAAGAGTTCGTCCGTCGATCCCAATGCTCAGGCTCCGGTCGAGGTGGCGTCGGCCGGGCTATCTCCGACGTCCGGCGCAATGGGGTTCTCTTCGCCATTTTCCTCGATGAGCAACGCGGAAGCAGATTTCGGGGCGCGGAGCATGCTCTTGTCGTTGCGCAGTCTAGCCAAGAATTTGCGCGGAGTCCCCGGGCGCAAAATGGTGGTGCTATTTTCTGCGGGCTTCCCCGTGACGAGCGAGAGCGAATCGGAGTTGACGGCAACGATTGACGCCTGTAACAAAGCGAATGTGGCGATCTATGCCCTCGATGTGCGCGGTCTGATGGCCACGCCGGCTGTCGGGAGTTCGGGGCTACAAACTCCGGACGACGGAAGACGCGAGGTTCGAGAGAGGTCCGCAGCTGACAGCACATTCGGCGAGGGCCGATTGGTTCTGACTTCGTACTCTGTTGGCCTGCTCGAGCCGCAACGGCCTGGCGGCGGAGGTGGCGGCGTCGGTGGCGGTGGAGGAGGA
>Ga0207416_1001939_pt1 | contig 24511 bp, 21 predicted proteins | sample PaiPotPPM11metaG_FD_184107 | JGI IMG/M metagenome (GOLD analysis project Ga0207416, IMG submission 184107) | Iron sulfur acid spring bacterial and archeal communities from Banff, Canada, to study Microbial Dark Matter (Phase II) - Paint Pots PPM... ... | reverse complement strand
TATTCTTGGGAGGTATCCAGTTTTCGCGTGCCCCTTGCGTCTGTTTTTTTCATACTTGCAAGAGAGCACCATGGATACCTCTTTTTCAAGTTCCCTAGGACTTTCGTCCACCGGATAAGGTGGCTCTACCCATAAGAACAAGACCTTGGTTTTCTGTGATCAGAGCTAAACTTTTATTAAACTCTTTAATTTCATCATTCACACGCTGAGGCCTATGTGGTCGTGGAGGATCATCGGAGAATTGTCTTGCTGCAAAATCCCTAATCTTACTCGTATGAGAAATATTCACGGGAACTTCTGGAATTTTGTGTCCTTTCCAGGGATCTAGCTTGTCCTGTGTGGGCTTACGGCTTGAGTGAGCAGTACTGTCTCCATGATGTCTACTACTATCCATTGTTAGCTCCCTTTCATAATTTCATAATGAGAAGCCGTAATGCCGCTTGAACATTATAGCGTTCCTGACCAATCACGTGATGTCTTCCCAAAGTTTAGAGAAAATCTATCGGATCTTCAAGGTGGAAAGAAAGAGGGATAGTTTCGTGTTGCATTGCCAATCCGACATGTCCCGTAGATATGCCCAGAATCGCGCCACGATAGAATAACGCTACTAAAACAAAGTTGGTTCAACCCAGCTCTTTGTTTGTCATCTCGCTCAGGACGGCTTTTTTATGCTAAAATAGAGATGTTGATAAATAAATGTTGTTGAAGCACCTGGATGCTCCGAAAGAGATACTATAACCTGGATTGCAAACGTGCCAGCTTACGTTCACTGCCAGTCATCATTCCTGCCAGCGAGCGAATGGCATCAATCGTCTCCTGGGCATTGCGCACAAACTCAACACGAGTGGGTGACAGCGCCGTTGTAAATTCCTCAGCCGTCATATCATCCAGGAAGCGCAGGCCCTCGTTATCTAACATAACACGTGGCAGCAATACCAGATCCCCAAGAGTTCCATTTTCCTGTAACGTTTGCAATTCTGCCAATACATCTTGCCCACAGAGCAGGCCTGCAACGGTAACTTCTGCCCCAAAGAATTGATTCACGATCGGCTTCACCTGGACTTCCAGACCTTCAACTTTGCGTATGTCCTGTACGAGTCCTTCAATGATGGGTTGGGCCATGATGCTGGTCACAATGGTAATGCGGCACGCTTCATGCATGGAGGGAGGGAGGCGTCGTCGTGCGCGTGACCACTGTTCGACGAGGAAACGTGTCATACCCACACCATTCTCGATCTGAGCATAAGTGCCATAATGCTCAGGAGGCGGGAAATCACGTCCGGTCAGGAAATACCATTCATCTGAGAGATAGACGAAGGGATAGCCTTCAGGATCACTAGCCACAAATGTGCGCTGGTGTGCCTCGACCTGATCAATAATAACCTCGGCTTCTGTTCGTGTATAATGACGCATCGGCGGCAGGTCGCCAGTCTTAATCATATTGTTATATTTGGTCAGACCCACCGGAACGACCGAAATGGACTCTACAATTGGTCGCAGCTCCGCCAGATCGTGAATGCTGCGAGCGAGGTGCTCGCCATCATTGATAGTTGGGCAGAGTACAAGTTGCGTATGGCAACTAATATGCATATCGCCCAGCCGCTTGATGTGGTCAATAATATCGCCTGCCCTGGGACCATCGACCATCTTACGCCGCAATTCGGGATCGGTAGCGTGGACTGAGACGTAAAGGGGCGTTAACTTCTGCTCGTCAAGACGCTGCCAATCGTGATCTTTCAGGTTTGTCAGCGTAATGAAATTGCCAAACAAGAAGGAATAGCGATAGTCATCATCTTTAATATACAAAGAAGAGCGCATACCATGCGGCAACCCTGGCTGAGATGCAAACCGTTCTGGCAGACCTTTAATAAAGCAAAAGACGCATTTATTGGCACACTGGCGGATAAAAGGCGTCGGCTCCTCACCAAACAAAACGCCTAGATTTTCGTCAACGCCCTTGGTAACGCGTACCTCGTGTTGATCTTGCTGGCGCTCAAAACCGATCACCAACTCTTCGTCGGCAACATAGAAGCGATAATCGACCAGATCACGAATGAGGTGACCGTTAATGCTACGAATCAAATCTCCAGGCTGGAAACCTGCACGATCGGCAGGACTTTCGGGCACTACCTCACGCACCCATCCATACATTTTTGGCATTCGTCTATTCCCTCAAGACAGCAACGAGCGCACTTCGTTCAGTCAATTGGAACTAGAAGTGCTCATCCAAATGATTACTAGGTAGATAGCTGTTTGAGCAATTATAAAGCCTCCGAGCAGGAACGTCAAATCTTGATGCTGTTAGGAAACCGACCTCTTAACGGCGGTTAGCAAAAGTCTCACCTGCGCCTCTAACCATGTCGTCTCCAACATCTAGGACTTCTGTCATAGCCCGGGATAGGGTATAGTGGTCCAATAGGTTCAATTGTACTACTGCCCGCTAGAGACTTACAGATACCAACCAGATATCTGCAAGTAGCATCTATCTTCACTTGAAGGGGCAAACCATCGTGCCAGCGAAACACGAACTAATGTTTCAGGAGGAATCTTCTCAATGGGAGATGCAAAACCAACAAAAGGGACGGAAAGTGTTCGCGGTGTGTTGCTGTTGCCTGCTTTATCCTTGTATTCTATCAAATAGCGGGATTTGCCATTTTCTTGGTTGAGAATAAGTTGTCTGTCTGGAAGCCAGTATCCAGTGCTACAATTCGGAATTGGTGCTGATCTAGAAACATAGCAATTCTTTTGACCAACAGTGATCATGTTGTCAAACAAACATTCTGGTCCGCCGCGCCATGGCTGAATGCGTTTCATCAAGGTCTCGCGTAAACTAGCAACGCGACCTACATATTGTTTGTTAATAACAACCACATCTTCCACATGAGGAGGATCGACTTCTACGGCTTCTTGAAACTCTATATCCCAGATTTGCCCAACATCAAAATCTGTGCCTGTTGACTGGTTCAAGCGGTCTTTTGGTATCAACCGGATACCTCTATTTGAACTACGAGCCAATCCACTGATACAAGCGCCACTTTTCATGTGTGTCTTTGCGACTATCAATACCCGTTCCACGTCGTAATTGCTCCTTGCAAATTCAGCTCCCTATGTGAGGTACCCAACTGACAAAAAGGCTTATATCAAAAATTCAGGAACTATATCTTAATTACCCACGGTTCGCTCATTTTTTGGTCAAATCCGCTTGTGAAGCCGAGTGCCATTGCTGAGTATTCGCCATTTTCACATAAACAAACTGCCTTGTGCATTGGCTTCATAAGGAACTAGCGAACGGAGGGTTATTAATTAATATATCACAGATGACCTTATATGTTCAACTGAGAGACCTAAATCTCTTGACAGCCAATTTGCTACTAGTGAACGATGGCATGCTTCAGGCTCACGCTCTACGCAGAAAAGACCAACTATTTTTGCCTCTGGCCCAATTATCGTCAAAAATTCATCGGAGTTGAAATGAGACAGACACTCCTTCTCATATTCTTGAATGAAGGTGTGCCCAAGGGCTTTTCTATTTCGTTTGGCAATACCAAGCATTTCATCTTCATGCTTCTGCTTCTCTCGTATTGCCTGACTAGGGGCTAAATTTTTGACGTGTATGTATCGAATACCAAGTTCTCGTAGTTGCTTTTGTAGGCTTTCGCTATTTACAAAAGCATATTCTGAGCCTCTCATACCACGCCTTAATCGTATATCGCAAAAAGTGTCTATTTTAGCATCCAAAATGGCTTTAAAAAAACTATCTTTATCAAAGCCATAAACACCGATTGTTATAATTTTGTTCATGTTGTTCTCTCATTTGGTAAAAAATACTTCTTACGAGAAAATTTGATATTCTCATTAAGCATTGCTGATGATGATTGATCATCAAACAAAGATAACTGGCATCCTCCCAGTAACAGATTGTTTACTTCAAGTTGTGTTTTTAGTTTGTCCATCTCATCAATATGAGCAACTTCAATATTCTCGTCGCGCAGGGTGTTCCCTATGAGCTTGCTTCGATGGCATTCTTGTGGCTTGGTCTCAGCACACATCAAGGCAACAGCATATTGTTTCTCCCAAGCAGTATGAAGACGGCTAATACCTTCCAGATAAAATGCTTTCTTGCAGACTTTAGAGTAATCCACCCTTCCGTCTACATAGCAGGAGTCATCTTTTGGACGTCCTCCTAGTGTGTCTCCCATGAAAAGGTAGCATATATGATGCTGTTTTAGAGCTTTCTCTAGTGGATCTTTCGAAAACTGCTGATTAGCACGTGAGTATGGCTGTGAACGAATGTCTACCAAGTACTTGATTTCATATCGATGGAGTAGTGCTATAAACTGCTCTACTGAGCGCCCACCATATCCTACTGTGTATATAGGGATATGTGGTGTGAGGCTACCCTGCTTCAACTGTTCGGAGGTCTCTTGCATGTTTCTCACCATAAGTGTCTTGTGATTACGAATTACTTTAGAAACTTGGAGCAAGTATACCAGCCAGAGTGATAGGATGTCAATTAGCTGCTCTACTTCTCCAGGGCTTTAAAGTTGTCACAAGATGCATCTTTTTCATCTAGATCGAGGTAGTTTCTGTGCTCATTCCTTGCAGACAAAAGATGCTTTACAGAACAATTCCAAAGCTCTGACCAAGTTAGCGAAAGTATGGACTGTTTTGCATGCTTTAGTGTATACTTGATTTGAAGATTGCACGGAGGCTGGGATTGAAAGTTCGTGATGTGATCAAGCTGGTAGAGTCTGATGGTTGGGTTTTTGTACGTATGCGAGGTGATCATAGGCATTATGAACACCCAACGAAGCAAGGTATCGTTACCATTGCTGGTCATCCAGGGGATGAAATGCTGAGAGGGACGCAAAGGAATGTTTTTAGGCAAGCTCAACTAAAATGGAAAGCAAAGGGGAAGTGATATGATCAAAGTTTTAATTATCATAGAAAAAGGTAAGAATTCCTATAGCGCGTATTCCCCTAATGTGCCTGGATGCGTTGCAGTGGGGAAAACGAGAGAGGAAACTGAGCAAAGGATGCTGGAAGCCTTACCTGATCATATAGAACTTTTGCAAGAAAAAAACCTCCCTCTCCCAAGGTCCTATACAATTTGGGATGCACTTTTGGCTTTTATTCGTACACACCTCTTTTCTTGGGGAAACCTTATATACGTAGATGTTCCCTCTTCTCCCCCACAAGGTGAATATTCATACTCCTAGCGGGTCAAGTTTCAATAAGAACAATGCGACACCACTCCTGCCGCCTTAGTTAAGTGTTAGGGGCCTATTGCTTCTCTGGAACAAATGCGCTATCATACAGGTGTCTGACACTTTCAGTAGGAGGGGGCTACCGTATGGCAGGCAACAATAAAGATAAAGAAACTAATCGCCGACGTGAACGTATTGTACCGAGCCTTGATGGCGTCTCTGCGCGTGTCAGTAGGGCAGTAGGAAGTCGGGGTTCCTCACGTGGGCAGGGTGCACGCGTCGAGCAACGTTCTAATGTTTCCTCTCCCGGGCCAGGCCCTCGTAGCCCTGCGACGGCCAAGGCGACGCCTCGTGCCAAACCAGTACCGACCACAAAGAAGATCCCTGCAATCCACGCGAACCGTCCCAGTCCCCCCACGCCTTCTGCTGATCCAAAGGATGTCCGTGCGATCCAATGGATGCATGACAAGTGGAAATCCCTGGAGCCACACCATCAACAGCGTGTCTTTAGTATTGCACTATTATGCCTATCACTCCTCCTGTTTGCCTCGCTCACTGTAATACATAACCAGCCTATCTTCAGGGCAATCAGCAAGGTCTTTCTTGACTTCTTCGGCTGGTCTGCGTATTTGCTGGCACTTGGACTGGTGGCATTCGCCATGGTGCACCTGATTGAAGGAATACGCAATCAACATTATCTACGCTGGTCGTTAGTCATCGGCCTGGTGATTCTCTGGCTCCTGCTGCTACTCGAAAGTCGGCTAATAGTAGGACCACACGTTGGTATTCTAGCTGAATTGCTGGTAATGCCTTTTCTGGGCTGGTCTCCAGTGATCGCACATGTCATGACGTTAGGACTGCTGTTAATTACGGCTATGCTCACCTTCCGTATTACCTTTGGGCATGTTTTGCTCTTTGCGCATGCGGTGCAACGCCTCTTTACTTCACAGTCTCGGGCCTCTCTGGCTTCGAAAACTCCTCAGCCATCGCCATTTCTTGGGCAGCGCCCACGCTATAGCCGTTATGCTGCTGGCAATCTCGTGGATGCTGACCAGAAGGGATCTACGCGTGGCAAGCGGCGACCTGTCGCTGACGAGGATATAGAGGAGGAGGATGAGGGTGCCGTCGCTTTCGAGCCAGATTTTGGCCTCGAAGGTGACAAAGAGGATGATGATCCACTGAACGATATCAATATTCATAAGCGGGAAATCGGTACGGTACAACGTGGCCGCGCACGTGTACCCGAGGCACTGGATGCTGAAGAGCATAAACAAGCTATCCAGGGCATTAAACAACAAGAACTCTCCTTTCCGGATTCGGATCGGGCCTCGCAGGGAGATGTGAACAAGATAGTTGCCAAACCTCCTGAGATGGAGCCTCTGCCGCTTAAGTCTCAACCTGCCAGTCAGAAAAAAGCACGCTCTCCTAAGCCAGAGGTCATTCCTACGCGGGAGTCAACCTGGCAAGTTCCAGGAACATCGACCCTTCACACTTCCGATACAGCCAAATTGCAGATACAAGGAGGGGATACAGCGGCCCTGGCAAAGACTATTCAGGACACGCTGCGCAGCTTCCGCGTGGATGCCGAAGTGAGACCGGAAGATATTAGCATTGGCCCGACCATCATTCGCTTTGGCATTCGCCCAACTGGCAAACCCGAAATGCGCAAGGATGAGAAAACGGGGAAGCTGGTACCAGTCGTCGATGCCTCTGGCCAGATTGTCTATGAAACGCGCACACGTGTAAGCCGCATCATGGCATTACAGAATGACCTTGCACTGGTATTAGAAGCCAAGACCATTCGTATGGAAGCTCCTGTCCCCGGCCGTCCCTATGTCGGCGTCGAGATCCCTAACAAGAACAGCCGCTTAGTCACTCTGCGCGAAGTGCTGGAGAGCAAAGAATACCAGGCAGCCAAAGAGAAGTCTAAACTAGCCATTGGCCTAGGCAAAGACGTTGCTGGTCAGGTGCGCATAGGTGATCTTGCGCGTATGCCTCATTTGTTGATTGCAGGTGCAACAGGGGCAGGAAAGTCGGTTTGCATAAATACCATCATTGCCAGCATAATCGCTCAAGCCACGCCTGATGATGTGCGTCTGCTGATGGTTGATCCCAAAATGGTTGAGCTAAACATGTACAATGGCATACCTCACCTGCTATCGCCCGTTGTGATTGAGGTGGACAAAGTCGTCTCGCTGCTCAAGAACGCCATTAGCGAAATGGAACGGCGTTACCGCCTCTTCTCACAACTGGGCGTGCGCAACCTGGATGGCTATCGAAAACTACGCAAGCAGAAGTTCGAGCAGGGTGATACCTCGTTGAACAATCTGCCAGCGATTGTCATCATTATCGATGAACTGGCAGACTTGATGATGGCTGCCCCCGAAGAAGTGGAAGGGATGATCTGCCGCCTAGCACAACTGGCTCGTGCAACTGGCATTCACCTGGTGGTAGCCACACAGCGACCCTCCGTCGATGTGATCACCGGACTGATCAAGGCAAACATTCCTACACGTATCTCCTTCATGGTCAGTTCCGCCGTTGATTCGCGCACGATCATCGACATGGGTGGTGCAGAACGATTACTAGGCCGAGGCGACATGCTCTATCTGCCAGCCGATGCTGGCCGTCCTGAGCGCATCCAGGGAGCCTTCCTCTCGGACGAGGAGGCAAATAAGCTGGTAGACTACTGGCATCAGCAAATTATCGAGCATGCAGTAACAATTGGTGAGGAGTCAACCCAGGTCCAGGCCCAGCCAGCGGTGGAACCAGGTTGGGAACTCAAGAATCGACCAGCGGAAGAGTTTGAGCTGGATGATGATCTGCTGGACAAAGCCGAGGACATTGTACGTGAGTATGGGCGAGCATCGATCTCCCTGCTGCAGCGTCGCCTGCGTGTTGGCTATTCGCGTGCCGCTCGCCTGATTGATTTGTTAGAGCAACGCGGCATCATTGGCCACTCCGAGTCAGGAGGGCGTGGCCGCGAAGTCTACGATAGCGGCCAGAGCAACGGTTATACTCACCGGGGCGGCGGCGATGGTCATTCCATGGCCGATGTGGTTGAGGATATTGTGGCGGAAGAAAGGGCTCGCGATGAATTTCTGCGTAAGCAGGCAGCTCGGTTCCAACAGCCACCAGAGCAGGGGCCCTCATCGCAAGCCTAGTAATTATAATTTGATACATCCACCACTGTCTGTGAAAAGGGGAGTTGTATCAACAACATTACTGGAGGAAGGTTTCACTTGAACTGGTTGAGGTGAATTTGGAGTCAAGCTGTTCTCGCAACTTTGTTGTGCGCTCTTACTAGAGTTCGCATCTCCTCCAGTCCAGAGACTAATCTCGTAGGTGTGGTTATTATTCCACGCTGAGTCGCAGTCGCTACAGTCATCTTCCATAATAAAATACTTCTTAAGAAATGAGACATAGATGATAGTTCCTGGACTCAAGGCATTTTGAGATCCAGCAAAGGTAATGGGATCGGAATACGTGCCCGTTCCCCCGGCAGTTTGATGAATCTGAGGATAAGCAATACCAGCTCCAGGAGGGCTATTATCAGTCCAGCCAGCAAAGTAAATAGTCATATTTGTGGTCGTCGTCGATCCCTGAGAAGGCGAAGGACTTGACGATGGAGAAGACGAAGGACTTGACGATGGGGAAGACGAAGGACTTGACAATGGAGAAGATGAAGGGCTTGATGATGGAGATGGCGAAGAGCTTGATCTCTGAGAAGCTATTTGAGAGGGAGATTGTTCGGTCGTAATACTCTTGTCCTGGCTAGAAGATTGCGTGGTTGCTGTGTAGGTGTCTGTTGTAGAGTTTTGCCCATTCGCCGTGCGGGTGCCTTTTCCAGAAAGATGTGTATTTGCAGTGTTGGGGATCTGCACTGGAATCTGCGGGATAATTCCTCCTTGTCTCCCAGCTTGAGTTGGATGGCGAAGTAGGTCAGGTTGAATGACGCTGAATGGTGAAAAGACAGCGTAGGCAGTTGAGGCTCCGATCACTAAGATAAGAAGCACCAACCCTATTACTGTTCTTCTGCTGTACCATGCATGTGCGCTCCGTGGTCTGTGAACAACAGTACTCTTCGTCAACGAGGAAGTCATCGTGTTTGTTGTATCCTTGCTCTGCCCATGAGCAGAGCTTGTAGGTGCTCTCACAGGCAATTTATCCATCTCTTCCTCTTCCTCTTTGAAGAGACCGGTGAACAACGAGTTCTTCGTTTCCTGCTTCGTGAAGAGTGTAGTCATGGCCTGTTCATCTGTGAAGACTTCCGATAGAGGCATTGCTTCCAGCATAGTAGCAGCGGATCCGCTGTGTTTCTGCTCCGTGAGCGGCTGATGGGGACCGTCATTCTCTCTGTTGCCGATAGGATCTGCATGCGTAGATAGCTGGGACTGCAAGGCGGATGCGAGCGACTCAGTAAGAGGTGCGGTACCTGTCTGTCCCAATATGCTCGCACTGGATATGGTAGGAGTAACCGCTGGTTCTGCCATGTTATCCTCAGCACTGAAGAATGCTTCAGACGGTTCAAATGGCTGAGAAGCTACATGTTTGGCTACCCGCTTGCGGATAGGAGAGGAAACGGTTTCTGCTTTTGCTGACTGTATAGGCTGAGAGATGATTCTATGCTTGCGAGAATTGGCAGAACGTAAAAGGGGAAATGCAGGCGGAGGTGACAAAACGGATCGGATCACGTCCAGAAACAGCGAGAAGTCGAAAAAGCGCTCGTCAGGATCTTTGGCCAGGGTCTTGAGCACGGCGGCTTCAAGGGAGGGGGGCAGGTCGACCTCACTCTCAGAGAGGGGCGCTGGCAGAGTATTGTTCGGCTGTCCCATCATAGAAGCCAGAGTCTGTGCGGCAAAAGGAACACGTCCCGTAATCAGTTCGTAGGTCAGACAACCCAGGGCATACTGATCACTCCTAGCATCGCTGATGCCTGCAAATTGCTCAGGGGCCATATAACAGAAGGCATACTCTCCTGAGGCCTGATCACGTATGATGGCGTCCTTCCTACCAACAAGATAAAAGTCAGTCAATACAGCCTGCCCATTGGCATTGAAGAGAATGTTCTCCGGTTTGATATTGCCATGAAGAACGTCATATTCATAGGCATAGGCCAGAGCCTCTCCCACCTGTAACACAATGGTGAGGGCCTCCTGGAGTTCCAGGCGGCGAGGGGAGGTTTTCTTCAGGCGGCTGCGTAAAGAACCGTTGGGCAGATATTCCCGCACGACAAAGGGCTGCTCTTGCTCCACTCCCATATCCAGGATGGGCAATAGATGCGGCTGCTGGAACTGCTTGATGCGTTGAGCTTTCCGCAACAGGCTCTCACGCTCATGAGGGAAATGGAAGAGCGACGCAGAGAACACAGTCAGAACCACTTGACGTTCAGGCTCACCGTGTCCCCTTTGGGGATTAGTTGGAGAAGCCAGATAGGTTGAATGCGAATGTTTTTTGGCCAATTCTGTCGTGAGGTCGTACTGATGGAATTTTTCTTGCATACATGATCCCCTAAATATTGCTCCTCGTAGGATAATCGAGAGAGGGACCGTGTGACAACTGCCAACTACCTGACAACTTGTCTGATAGATGCCCTTTTTCATCAACATAGCTGATCAGCTATCAGATAAGAAAAGAGTAATATAACCTGATCATACTTGTCAATGCAGAACCTACTATACGTGAAAGTGACCGATTACAATTTGTTTCGTGTTGTTGTATAATTGAGTACAAATTGGCGTTAGCCACTCTGCCGCTTTCATGTTTTCTTGCGAAAATAAGAAAGCGGAAAATATAATCTGTCAAGGCAAAAAGGCCGTCTTACCGAGCTTGAACAGTAGCCATGCTTCGAGCTTAATAGGTCGGTAATTTTGTATCCACGGAATATAATAGACTCTATTCCGGTTGGTGTCATCGTGAGGGGAAAAGCTTCTGTCCGGGTATTGGTCTCTAAGCTAGCTCTCTGCGAACCGGAATAGGGTCTATTTACCACCCACATTCCTCACCATTCGCGGATTCTGGGTGGTGATAATAGAATTATGGTCATATTTCAGATGGCAAAAAACTCAATACGTGCGCCGAAAAGTGGCATCTCCCACGGAAACACCTGACATTGTTGGCTCACGAAGAACATCAAAAGCTGGATATGAATCTGTTAACGGCTAAGAACCTTGTGCATCTGTGCTTATTGCCTCTGAAATTTGATGTTACCTCTTTTCTATTACGCGAATGGTGAGACATTCCGCAGTTATTTTTGGAAATTGGCTTCGAAAGCCAGTTTATATTGCAGAGATAGTCATGACCTCAGCCTTGTAAAGGCGCTTCGGAAGGCATTGCAGATTCAAACTGCGGAATGTGGGTTACCATATTCTAGAACATTCGATTTCTGAGCGGATTTGCATACGTGTGCTGTTGCTGGTTCTCTACTTCTTCGCGACGAGTAATTTCGCGCTCTAAATCATTTTTGAACATACGTTGCTGGTTTGCTAAACCTCTAAGCATATCTGTAATTTCTTTTGTTTCCTGTAGCTGACGATCTATGTTTTCACCAGACATCTTTTCCATTTGATCTGCAGTGAGAGATTTATTCCTAGTTATTTTTGGGTCTCGTTCTAGAAGTTCTAGAGTTTTCATTGTATCTTTTACTCGCTCACTAAATGTATCATCTAAGCCATTGATTTCTATTTCGTCTAGTATTATTTCGTAATGTTCTATGACATCTTTATGTAGCTTTAGTGACTTTGGCCATAGATTCTTTAATTCTGTGCGTAATCGTTGATCAGGCGACTTGACCGGATGCAGATTTCTTGTATAGTACCATCTTCTCTGTTCTGAAGAGTTACCGCTAGGTGATGGACTCCGATCTCCCTCTCTTTTGGTATCATTTTTTTGCTCTAGGTTTCTAGATCTGTCGCTCATAGAATTTTCCTTTCATATAATACTTAAGCAAGCGTCAAATGGACTTGACAGTTTGCCCATCGAGTTCTTTTTGAGAAAAAGGCATAGGCATGTGTCAAAAGTGGACAATTCTGCTTGACAGTGTTGACCTTGCATAAGCACAAAACTGTCAAGTCGACTTGACGCATGCCTAACATTTAAATGGTTAAAACAGGTACGAATATCGAAAGTCGCCCTACTTTCCTTCTCTCTTGCTCAGTCTACCCAATAAAAGAGCCTTCTTCCAGGAGAAAAGAGGGACAATCTGATCAGTACAAGCTAAGTTCATTTGTGCTTGCTATGATCTTTCACATATATTACATATAATACCCTAACAATAAGGAGGAAAAAGGACTACCACAAGGACACACGTCACCAGACATCAGGCTAGGGTAGTCTTCTCTAAAAATGGAGTAGGGACATCATCAGGGATAAGACTCTCTTTCCAGTTCTCAGCCTCTTTAGTCTGATTTGTCATTTTGCTAAAGAGATTTTTTTATGTTATAATTATTCTAGATTTTAGTGTAGAAGAAGATATCAGCACAGAAGAACAGAAGAGATACTCTCTTCCACTACTAAATACGAAATTACATATAAATATAGCATTATGCACGAAAAAAGATATAGATGCATATTGGACAGATCTAATTATAGAGATACTCCTACTTCTAACGGAGTAACAAGGAAAAAATGTAAATTTAACTTTTTAAAATGTTGCGTGGGAGGTGATACTTATAGAGATGATATAGCGCTTGCAGATCAAACAACAATGGCAGGAAGATCCGCTAGGCCTGTAGAAAGTGGAAGTACTTCTAATCCAAGAATTAAAAGAGAAATACATGTTAAATCTAGTCAAAATCCAAAAGAATCTAAATTAGTAAATGACTTAGAAAACGCAACCGACAGATTACTTAATTTAAAGAGTGATTTTAGAAAAAAAATACGGGGCGGCAGCTTATGCAGATAAAAAACAAGAGTTAGATGAGATGGAGCAAAATCTCCTCAATAGATCTCAAGCTCTTAAGAACTTAAAGGATCGAGGAGCTAAACAAAAGGTTCTTGATGAGCAAAAAGTTCTTCTATTACAAGACATCAATTTACTCGCCAACGAGTATGAAAAGGCTCTCGCAGCAGAATAATTTCTTCGGTAGTGGCCCTTCTTCTAGGGTAACCTACTATCGTATAGCCGCAGCTGTGATATCAAATCCTCCGAATCACTATACCAAAGCAAGGGAGCGCTTCTGGAGGTCAGCAGATGCTCACTCCAAAACTATAGTGACCAACCGGAGTTGATATGATAACATAGCGTGGCTTGTAACTCCCTTGAACTCTAGAGGGAGGTTATATTCGTTTGTCTTGCCCTTCGTTGTCAAGGGCACACCCCCTTCACTCATTGCCCTCCTCATCCAGTTCCCGCAGCAATTTCTGGTCCAGCTTGCTACTCAGATCTATTTTGGCGAATAGGTCGGGGCGGCGTTGGCGTGTGCGGCGTAGCGATTCTTTACGCTGCCAGCGAGCAATATTCTCGTGGTGTCCTGAGAGCAATATGTCGGGAACGCGCCATCCCCTGAAATCTGGCGGTCGTGTATATTGTGGATACTCTAGCATATGACTGCTGTGAGACTCCTCCTGTGGAGAATCGTCCGCTAGCACACCTGGAAGTAGCCTGCTCACAGCATCAACGATGATCATCGCAGCCAACTCCCCACCTGTGAGCACATAATCGCCGATCGAAATTTCATCGGTTACAAGGTGCTGGCATACACGCTCATCAACACCCTCGTAATGACCACACAGAAGCGTAATACGGGGTTCCTGGGCAAGCTGCTGAGCGATCTGTTGATTAAAAAGTCGTCCCTGGGGAGTCAGATAAACGATGGGTCCTCCCTGATAAACAGCCTCAATGGCAGCAAAAATTGGCTCGGGCTTCATCACCATGCCCGCACCACCGCCGTACGGATAGTCATCTACAACATGATGTCTATCAGTGGTTGCATCACGAATGTTGTGTAGCGCGATACTGAACAGTCCACGCTCTTGTGCTCGTTTCAGAATGCTCTCGGTAAATGGTCCCTGGAACATTGCAGGGAAAAGGGTCAAGATATCGAAGTGCATATGCCTACTCACCTCAGCCTATATGTGTTACAATAACACTGTTGCCTCTTACTGGCAAGTCTACTATTCAATCCCATCAATAGAATAGAGTCTCTGCGTCGTATCTATGATGATAACTATTCTAATTGGTAGTGCCGTGCAATTATTATATGGTCTGGCTGGCGTGTTTGTGGTATCGAACGAGGCATTTGATCCGCAGAGTAGTGCTGAGTATATCCTGTATCATATAAGTGAGCCAGCATTGCCCTTACTCCTGGCCTATGTCCAGGAAGGCATGCAACCGAACTCCCTGCATCCGCTGGTGTTTGAAACGCTTGCTCCAGACTTAGCGCAGCAACTCGGGATTGCAGAAGATGTGGTAGAGCAGCAGGGAATCGAATGTGGTTCACTGGCCGTCTATGATCAACTAGGACTCCTGGGTGTTCTTCACTTTTTACGGCCAATAACTGCGCGTTCGTGTTTTGAACAAGATGGGGATCAGGCTAGCAGCAGGGATGATGTCCATACCGCGAGTGCTCTGCACTTCTTTATCGCGCAGCTGGCAGCTGGCTTGCGCAGTGCCTTTACATCACAATCCTTGCTCAAAGAGCAAGCCAGACTCGCTGCTATCTTTCGGCACAGCACGGATGGTATACTGACTGTCGATAATGCCTTGCGCATCATCGATTTTAATCCGGCCATGGAACGCCTGACTGGTTGGCGCGAAAGCGAAGTGCTGGGACAATTTTATTTTAAGGTCTTGCATCCACAGGATCGCTATGGAAACAATTTAGGTTTAGAGGATTCACCAATTTTGCAAGCTTTTGCCGGTCAGGAAGTGGTAAACCGCGAAATGATTATTTGTGCGCGTGATGGACAGCGCTTTACTGTTGCCGTCACAGCCTCCTGCGTCCGTTCTGTCAAAGATGAGCCGACGAGTGGCATTCTGAACGTGCGTGATCTCACTCGTGAACGCGTGCAAGAGGAGCAACGTTCAACCTTCATTTCTGTAATCTCACATGAGTTACAGACACCGATAGCCATTATCAAAGGCTATGCGTCAACACTGGCGCGTAAGGATGCCAAACTGGATTCGGTGGCATTGCAGTCCCGCCTGAAGGCAATTGAGGAAGAAGCAGACCGTTTGAATAAGCTAGTGGGCAATTTGCTCTATGCTTCACGTATTCAAGCCAATGGATTACAAATGGATATTGCATCATTGGACCTGGAATACCTGATTCGCAGCGTTGTGCGTCGTCTGCATGCCAAAACGCCGGATGTGAATATTACGTTATCAATTCCGCCCCAATTGCCCACAGTGATGGCAGATCGAGATCGGATAGAAGAAGTCTTACAAAATTTGTTGGATAATGCAGTGAAGTATTCACCGCGTCATGCCGAGATTACAGTAGCTTGTTATGCCACAGGCGAAGAAGTCATTGTCAGCGTGCGTGATACCGGTATGGGCATTTCTCTGCGTGAACAGGAGCAGATCTTTAACCGCTTTCAACGTGCCAGCGATTCTTCGGTACAGTCAATGCCGGGAGCTGGTCTAGGGTTGTATATCTGCCGTGCCATTCTCGAAGCACATGGAGGGCGCCTCTGGATGCAGAGCACGCTACGGGAAGGCTCGACGTTTTCATTTAGTTTACCTCGTGAGGAGAAAGCGCAATTACCAATGGTGGTTTTTGATGATGGAACAGGAAGTATTTGACCAACGAGACATGACCATTCTCATCGTGGATGACGAAGCACGCATTCGTGATTTTGTACGTATGAACTTGGAGCTAGAGCATTATTGCGTGATCGAAGCTGGTGATGGTGTTCAAGCACTGGAACAACTACGTGAAAATCTGCCAGATCTGATAGTGCTGGATGTTATGATGCCTGAAATGGACGGCTTTGAAACGTTACGAGCTATTCGTGAAGTATCAACTATACCTGTCATTATGCTCACAGTTCGACAAAGCGAGCAGGACAAAATTCATGGACTAGACCTCGGCGCAGACGACTATCTCGCCAAGCCTTTCAGTCCTCGTGAACTACTCTCGCGTATCCGGGCGTTATTACGGCGTTCATTGATGGCTCCACCTTCTCGTAAAACAGAGATTGTGGTTGATCCAGACTTAAGAATTGATTTCGCACGCCGAGAGGTAGTTGTACGTGGCAAAAAGGTTGTCTTACGCCCCACAGAGTATCGTCTTCTCTATCATCTGGTGAGTAATGCAGGTCGTTTGTTGACCCACGAAACATTACTTTCGAAGGTCTGGGGACGCGAGTACCGAGATGAAGCCCATTATCTACGTCTCTACATTACGTATTTGCGACAAAAGCTGGAGAAAGATCCAGGCCATCCTCAGTATATTATGACTGAGCGTGGTGTCGGCTATCGCTTTAAAGCACTAGATGACAGTGATTAAGTAACTATAGTGAAAGAATGTATGGGGTACTCAACGCGATTTACCGCCGTGCCCCCTTGGGGGTTACCTTTAGGTGATCGCCTTCGGTTACGTCGCGATCTAGCGCATGGGACGCGATTTACCGCCGTGCCCCCTTGGGGGTGTGCCCTTTGGGTATCGCGCCCGCCCTACCTCTGAAAGGATGTTTATGAATAAAAAAGAACGAGTTGATGTGGCATTGCGTGGTGACAAGGTTGATCGTGTCCCGGTAAGCATCTGGCGAGATGATTATGCACGTGAGTGGGAAATGCCGTCACTGATGGAAGCGATGGTGGAGGATTTTACGGAGAACGATTGGGACTTTCTGAAGGTGAATCCACGAGCTACCTACTTTGCTGAAGCCTGGAAAGCACGCTATCGCCCTTCTGGCGAAAAATACATAGCGCCAATCTTTGAAGATACCCCCATTAGAAGTTCATCTGATTGGAAGCGTATACGTCAGCTGGAATCAGATCGCGGACCCTTCGCAGAGCAATTACGCCTGATGCAACTGCTCAATCACCAGGTGGGCTATGATGCCTACTTTGTGCAGACCATCTTCTGTCCACTGGGAGTAGCCAGATACCTTGTTGGCGACAATCCAGAGCCTGTGCTTGAGAGTATGCGTGAAGATCGCACTGCACTGCATGCAGCATTACGCGTAATTACCGAAACCCTGATGGATTATGCCATCGCATGCATGCAAGAAGGTGCCAGCGGCATTTTCTATGCAACCAATGGCTGGGCCAGAGAAGGCATACTGACGCAGGACCAGTATCACGAGTTTGGTGAGCAGTACGACTTGGAGTTTCTGGATGCTATCAAGAGTCGGAGCAAGCTTACTATCCTGCATAATTGTGGTGAGCATGTCTACTTTGACTCGCTAGCTGCTTACCCCGTACAAATCATCAATTGGGATGCCTCCGCCCCAGGGAATCCAAGCTTGCAGGAAGGGAAACTGCGTTCTGGCAAAGCTGTTATGGGGGGCTTAAATTGCAAAACGCTCCAAAGTGGCTCTCCTAACCAGATACAGGAAGAAGTTACACAAACCTTGGAATTGACTGGCGAACGTTCTTTGTTGCTAGCCCCTGGCTGTAGTGTGTCTCCTGAAACGCCCACGCGCAATATTGCAGCTGTCCGCCGTGTCTTATCTTGACAACTGGCTGAAGCATTCGCTATACTCACTCTACATTCTCTAGTAGAACTATCTTGTGTTCAGATTTTGTGGAGTGAAGCAGGGACACTCGCGCCGCACTTTCGACGGTATAGAGAGAGGGTACATCGCGAGCATGGAGCGATATCGAACATTACGGGCCTATTCGGCGGGGGGTGTTGTATTCCGCCTTGCTCCAATGTGCTTTTCTGAGAACAATTTGATGAAGAAAGGCCGAGACGATTCGGCAGAGAGGATCTCTGACAGTAACGGTTCGGTATGCATGGAAGTAGTGTTAGTAGGACGTAGCCATACCGGAATCTGGGCCTTACCGAAAGGAACGCCCCAATCAGGCGAAACAATTGAGCAGGTAGCTGTACGCGAGGCACAGGAAGAAACAGGTTTGCAGGTCCAGTTGATTGCCTACATTGGGAGTATTACCTATTCTTTTGTGCGCGAAAGAGTGCGTTATTATAAACAGGTCCGTCATTTCTTAATGAAGGCGATTGGCGGTGATGTTACATTACATGATCATGAGTACGATCGAGTAGAATGGTTCTCTGTTCCTGAGGCCTATCGCCGCCTGACCTATCAGAATGAAGTGAATATCCTCTGTCAAGCAGAAGAGGTGCTACAGCAATGGTTGCAGTATCGGCATCAAGAAGGGTAGTAGTAGCAGTATGCTGGGCCGACCACGATTCTTACTTTTCCGTCGCCTGCTCTTCCCTTATTCTGGAGAAGAGCCGCTTACACGTGCCCAGGGCAGGCGTGTCATTGTCTCCTGGGCCTTGTTTTTCTCGCTCGTCCTGTCAGTTGCTACCTTGCCGATTATCCTGATCATCAAAGCTGTCTCTGTGCAGGAACTGGCGTTGATCCTTCTGCTCACATTTCTGACTAGTGTAGTCATTTTTGGAGCTATGGCCTGGTTTGTCGTGATCATGGTAAATCGTTGTGCTCGGTTCGTCCAACGGCGGAGCCAGAGAGCCTAGAATCGGTGTGGCTTGAGCACTATATTTCCTATTGATATTGTCAAATACTCCAGCGCAGTGACGGGTATGGATGGATATGAGAAAGGAGGACGAGGCTTCCCCCCCGCTTGATAAACGGGATGGGTCGCCGCCTCACAGATTGTTATGGATCTTAGTGTTGAAGGTAAATCAGAGCGTATTCCCCCTGGCTCACATATCTGCCAGCTCTATAGTAAGGTGACAGAAATTCCGGGCGTGACGGCGCGTCTTATGCGAGTAGGGCTCTCGGTATCGGAGAAATGTCTCTTTGCGGCAGCTCCTGCACAAGTGAAAGAACTCACCGAGGAACTCACGAAATTACAGGTTGATGTGGATAGCTTGCTCGCTTCCGGGCAACTGGTATTACACGAGGATCGCGAGATATTTTTGGCAAATGGAAAGCGTTTCGATCCGTACTACTTACTCTCGTTGCATCAGACCTTTATTGCGCAAGCGCTACGCGAAGGCTGGAAAGCAGTACGTATTTCGATTGATATGACCTGGCTGGTAAAAGATCTTGCCACTCCTGAACAGATTCTGAAGTATGAAGCTGCCTCTGATGCAGTGTTTACTTTCCAGAATGCCCCTATCATTGCTTTAATGCATTATGACCATAGCAAGTTATTGCCCAGCCTGGTAGTGGAAATGATCAAACTCCATCCCATTTCGGTTGTGGGCAAATATATTAAGCGCAATCCCTCTTACCTGAACTCAGAACAATATATGCTCAAAATTTTACGTATTAATAAGGAAAAGGGGAACAATCCATCAGTGTAGAGCCCCTACCATTTTAGGGAAGTGGCAGGGGTTTTCCTCTCGTAGAAGTGGGAGTGTCTTTAGGTATGGGGAGGATCTCAAGAGAAGATATCACCCAGACCGCCGACGTTGATATTGCTCTGGCCTCCTGCACGTGGTGCACCTTCGGAAGTTGGTGGATGGTAAGTCATAGACTGGATACCGACACGACCAGGGCCGATAAAGCGATTAAGAACGACTGATGATCCTGCCACAAAGCCTCCGATCGCCCCTAGGATGCCGCCTCCACGTTGTGAACCAAGTACCGTTGTTACCTGCATCTGGACGGAGGGATCTTTCCAAAGCCATGCGCCGGGTTCTACGTCTAGAGTTTCACCAGCAGACAATATCTTCTCGAAGACGTTGCCATAGCCATGCAACAGGACTATCCCCTCGCTTCCGCGAGCTGTGAACTGGTCGATAAACAGACCTGTGCGGCTAAAAAGAATATTGGATATATTCTGTACAAAGGTAAAGTTGTAATCAACATTGCTAGTGGCGACAAGAAATTGGTGTTCTCGTACCTCGACAGTCTGCCCCGGCTGGAGACGCAATGCCACAATCTGCCCTACAGAGTCGCGTGAGAAGGAAATGTTGCCCGGCCCTTGCGCCTCGGTAATAAAGACCTGCAAGCCTGCAAAGAAGCGTCTGGCGGCACCCTTCAGCGACTTGAAACCCAACTGAACTCCTGGATGCTTCCATAGGAGAATGTGATGCTCAAAGTAGATGGACAGCTGATTACCGAGCATCACATCAACCACGGGCACAAGTTCACCATCGATCGTAATGATTATATCGGCAATACGCAACGGCCCCTTGGGATTATGCAGCTCAGCTTTTGGTACGGCATTGCCGAATGTGCTACTGCGATATGACTCGTATTGGTTCGGAGGCGTATAGCCTTCCTGGGGTGGTGGGGACCCGTATGGGCCAGCTCCCTGTCCTGGGGGTGGTGGTGTCTGGTTAGCCTGTAGCGCCGAGCCACAGCTTCCACAAAACTTGATACCATCGGCTACCTGACTGTGGCAGCGAGGGCAAATCATATGATACTCCTTCTTGCATACTGGCACTTCATCCTGTGCCTCTCTTTATGACTTTCTCGCGGGATATATCCGAACATCTGTACTTGAACTTTAGCGAAACTGGAGCATAGTTCACGATTGATGATAACAGTATTTGGATCAATATACAAGAGACATGTCTGTATAGTAGTCTTCAGATAGACGTATCATTACGCAATCAACTCAGCACCCTCATACCTTGGGTCGTTCACCAGACGCGAGACTGGCCTCGCCGCTACTTCATCACTTTCATAAGGGGCCAGCAGGCGCAAGAGAGCATGCTCATCGTGCAATGCAGAGTCGAGCCAGATCTCACGCGCCTCAGGTGTCAGAATAGCGGGCATGCGGTTGTGAATAGTGGCAACTAGCTCGTTTGGCTCGGTTGTTATAATAGTGCAGGTACGTATCTGCTGTCCATCAGGACTGCGCCAGCTATCCCACAAGCCCGCGAACGCGAAGGTTTCGTTGTTCTTTAGCGTAATATACATAGGTGTTTTGGATTTTGTGCCAGACTCCTGTCTCCATTCGTAGAAACCGTCGGCAACTACCAGACAACGCTTGCTGTACAGGAGCCGCTTAAAGCTGGGTTTCTCTGCCAGAGTCTCTGCACGTGCATTGATCATACGAGAGCCAATATTCTCTTCTTTGGACCACGAAGGGATCAATCCCCAGCGCAACATATCTAGATGCAGACTTCCATTGTTCATTACCGTTACCACGTCCTGTGTGGGCGCAATATTATAGCGCGGCACTACCTGCAAGGTGGATGGGATCACAACGGTCCTGGGACTCATGATAGTCCTGGCAACTGTCTGAATGTCCTGTGTCAGTGTGAAACGACCGCACATATCTAGCTCCTTGTCTTCCGCATTGGGAAGTACAACTCAATGTCTATACGAAATAGTCCCAGCCTGCTCGCCTGGTTCTCTTATTCTATTCTTACTCCACACGTAGCAATCGGTCAAGTGGATACTGACATGTCGACAATGAACCACTCTTCCAAGTCTGGCAGCATCACTAAATATGAATAAATTGTAATTGAACTTATGGGAGTAGGAGTGGTGCTATAAATCTCCACTGGTGAATCTAGCTCAAGGCAAGGCCAGAGGATGTTTCACTAGCTCTATTTTTAAGCAGCTCAAAGAAAGGTTTGCAAAGATGCAGCAGATATTTGAGGAGTCCTGGGGTTCCCAGGACTTGGTGGAAAAAGGCTGGTTTCATAAGATGACAGATGAATCGTTCACAGCCTCGGGAGTGCTTCATTGTCCGCGCAGATGAAGCGTGAAGCTATTGTCAGGAAGCACCTCGCGATGTTTTGGACCTGGGAGTAACGAGGGACATCTCTTTACAACAGCGAGCCGTCAGCCCCATCTGAAGACGAATGCCTACATTATTCTCTAACGTGAGCATATACCACCCACTTGCACCTAATTGAACGGTACCAGGAATCCAGTGCCCGAAAATAAGCAACTCGATTCGATCACCACAATCTAGTGGGTAGCTGTCCAGTTCCAGTCGTTTTTGCTCGTGACTATAGACTATAACTCCAACAGTTGTACTATTTACTCTCTCGTCAATCATAACTCACCTACCGTTTGCTGTTCGTAGAAATTGCAATCTTATGATATTCACGATTGACCAAGAAAGAGAGTTTCATTATATAACCGGACTAACGAATACAATCGTTTCTGATAGGGGTATATAAAGTACAATGCACCCATCATTCTCACGCTCCACAGCACTGCTTTGTAACCCACTCCCGTCTTCATACGTAAGTCGCATTGAGCGGGCAAAATCTGATAAGATAGTTAACGCCTCAGGGTGTACCGCGGGCGCAATCACCTAAAGGTGACACGGTGAATTGGGCCCCTACCCATTGGCGATAAATCGCGTGGATGCTCTCGATTGGTACCTGAGTAGTTGCTAGGATAGTTAATCGACAGCATTTTTTACACTCCTGAGAGGCTTTTTATGGGCACAATACCCACCTCAAATAAACAGCGCTTCAATACCGGATTCCTGGCAGGCTTTCTCGCAGGGATTCTGGCTACGAGTGTTATGTTACTGCTAAGCATAACTTTTAGTGGCGTCTCACTGCCAGATATTCTTAGCTCTGCCATTGCTCTGGGGATGCCACTGCCACTTTTCCAGTACCTTCATAGCATATTCGGCGCAGATTCAAAATATTACCTCTTCTACATTGTACTCGTCGGGCAATGCCTTGTCTTCGCACTCAGTGGCGGGCTCTGCAACTTACTACTAGGCTCCACAGGCTTTCAGTCGAAAAAGTGGATCGATGAACAAGGCCAGTTACACTGGTCCACTGGTCTCATTCTGGCCCTTATCCTCTGGCTCTTTGCTGGATTCATCTTTTTGCCCCTGACCAATTCCGGTGTTTTCGGCTCACAACTGCTTATTGGCCCATTGAATACAATAGGCAGCTTGGCGGTTGTCCAACTTGTCTTTGGCATCCTATTTATTTTTATTCAGAACTGGCTTGTACTGCGGTCCATCCGCAAACAGAAAGGGGCCACGACACCCGCGACAATCCAGCAAGAGGAGGAAAACATCTCAGGAAGGCGTAGTTTACTGCGCAACGGGCTTGTCGTGCTCGGCCTAGGCGCTCTGGGAGTATTGGCCTGGCGCTTTATTAGTGGCGGATCAGGCTCGCCTACTCTTTCATCTTCGCAAGTGCTGCAGACGTATAAGAACAAGATCACTCCGCCTCTCCATCCCAACTATGGCACGATTACCGAGGTCTCCGGTCTATCTTCCGAGATAACATCGAATGATGAGTTCTACGTTGTCTCCAAGAACTTCGTCTCCGACCCTACGGTCAACGGCTCTACCTGGCAACTAAGTGTCGGCGGCGTGGTCTCCCATCCCTACACATTGACCTACGATCAACTGACGGCACTGCCAACGAAGCAGCAATACGAGACAATGATGTGTATTAGCAACGAGGTCGGCGGCCAGTACATGAGCAATGCACACTGGGAAGGCGTTCCTCTGGCAGATTTGCTACAGCGGGCAGGAGAAATCAAGCCGGGAGCTACTAAAGTTGTGTTGCATGCAGCTGACGGCTACAGCGATAGTATTCATCTAGCCAAGGCCTTGGAACCTACAACGCTAGTTGCTACGCATATGAACGGCGCTACACTGCCACAAGCCCATGGCTATCCCGCACGCTTGCTCGTTCCGGGTATCTATGGAATGAAACATGTGAAGTGGATTACAAGCATTGAGGTGGTTACTACGGATTATCAGGGCTATTGGCAGCAGAGCGGCTGGAGTGATCCAGCTGAAATCAGGATGACCTCTCGTATTGATACACCACTGGATAATGCAGATCTCAAAGCCAACCAATCAACATACATCGCAGGTGTAGCCTTCTCTGGCAACAAGGGGATCAGCGAGGTCGATGTCAGCTTTGATAACGGTCAGACATGGCATCGTGCCACCCTCAAGCAGCCCCTCTCCGAGCTCACTTGGGTGCTTTGGGGACTCCCCTGGCAGCCCACTCCAGGTAACCACACAATCAGCGTACGTGCTATCGATGGACAAGGCAATGTGCAGAATCCACAGATCGCCCCACCACTGCCCAACGGCTCCTCTGGCTATCATACTATCCATGTTAGTGCTCACATCTAGGCAGAGTCACGCATTACTGGTCATGTGAAAGGATGGACGAATGAATTTTTTCCTTTTTGCCAAAAACTACAAAATCTTTATGAGATTTTGTTTCTTTTATGCAGCACATCGATTATAATAGATAAGGGGAGCATAAAATCATGCTAAGTCAAGGAGTCCAGAATTATAC
>Ga0207416_1001938_pt1 | contig 24514 bp, 25 predicted proteins | sample PaiPotPPM11metaG_FD_184107 | JGI IMG/M metagenome (GOLD analysis project Ga0207416, IMG submission 184107) | Iron sulfur acid spring bacterial and archeal communities from Banff, Canada, to study Microbial Dark Matter (Phase II) - Paint Pots PPM... ... | reverse complement strand
TATTCCGGCCGCCTAAAGACCGCCGCTTCATTCGCGGCCGTCTTCAAGACCGCTCCATATGACGAAGCTAGTGAAGCGTCGTGGTGGTCGCGCCGACGGTCTTGCCGTCGCGGGAGAGCATGAGTAATGCGAGCTGGCCAGTGTACGGCGCGGTCAGATCGAAGTACATGCGCGCCGTGCCTGTCGCTTTCGGATCCAGCGAATCGGGGCTGCACGTGTTGTCGGCAGCTTGATCGGCGGGAATCGTGGATCCGCCGGCGAGCTCGATCTCGAAATACGTCGGATCGCACAGCTGCATCGTTTTGAGGCCGTTGTTGATTTTGAAGCCGATCCGTAGGACCGGTTGCGCAGCCGTGGAGATCGCGACATCCGTTATGGCAAGCGTCACCGGAAGCTTGCCTTTCGGAAGCGTGAGATGTTCGGCCGTCCGCGCTCCAGGCGATGTAGATGTGGTCGCAGGCCTGTGACTGCAGCCTGCAAAGGCCAACGCTGCGCAACTTCCAACGACCACGGCGCCGAATCGATTCATCCGATCCTCCGCGCGACGTGCGCGCTTAGTTGAAGTTGCGTTACCCGGCAATTCATCCGTCGCGTCCATCTACCTTCCGGCCCGAGCGGCCCCCCGCCTGCGACCAGCCAGGCGTTTGACAACGAGTGAGGCAAGCGCCCGAAAGGGAACACTATCAGTATCATGGCGATCGAATCAATCAACCCCGCGACCGGTAAGCTGACCCGATCGTTCGAGGCGCTCACGCCCGAGGCTGTCGGCGAACGCCTTGCGCGCTCGACCAGCGCGTTTCGAAAGCAGCGCGCGGGGGGGATCGAGTTACGCACACGATGCCTCCGAAACGCCGCGACGCTTCTCAGTCAGGAGAAGCGCCGCTACGCTGAGTTGATGACGGTGGAAATGGGGAAGCCGATCGCGCAGTCTATCGCCGAGATCGAAAAGTGCGCAGCAGTATGCGAGTATTATGCGGATCAGGCGCCGGCAATCCTCGCCGACGAGCGCGTGCCCACCGATGCAACCGACAGCTTCGTTCGCTTCGAGCCGCTCGGAACCGTACTGGCGATCATGCCGTGGAATTTTCCGTTCTGGCAGGTTTTCCGATTCGCGGCGCCGGCACTCGCCGCCGGCAACTGCGGCCTGCTGAAGCACGCGTCCAACGTGCCGCAATGCGCGCTGGCGATCGAAGACATTTTCGCCAGATCCGGTTTTGCGCATGGAGCTTTCCAAACGTTGCTCGTTGAAGCCGGCGCGGTTTCGCACATCATCGCCGATTCGCGCGTCAAAGCTGTGACGCTCACGGGCAGCGAGGCCGCCGGACAGTCCGTTGCGGCGCAGGCCGGCAAGCAGCTAAAGAAGACCGTGCTCGAGCTCGGCGGCAGCGACCCCTTCGTCGTGTTGCCGACCGCCGACATTGATGCGGCGGCTTCGATAGCTGTCGCCGCGCGAACCATCAACAGCGGGCAATCGTGCATCGCGGCGAAACGCTTCATCGTCCACCAAGATGTGGCCGACGCATTCGAGCAAAAGTTTGTCGGCCGATTCGCAGAACTTGTCGTGGGCGACCCCAGCGATGAACGGACAGACGTCGGACCGCTGGCGACCGAATCCGTGTTAAAGGGCGTGGCGCGTCAGGTCGAGGAGCTGCTCGCGGCCGGCGCGCGGGCACTCGTTGGCGCGAAAACGCTCGACCGGCAGGGTTATTTTTACGCTCCAACCGTTTTGACGAACGTGCCGAGCGCGGCACTCGCTGCGCGCGAGGAAATCTTCGGCCCCGTTGCGCTCCTCGTGCGCGCAGCCTCGTTTGACGACGCCATCCGAATCGCCAATGAGACGCCGTTCGGTTTGGGAGCGTCGCTGTGGACTCGTGACTCGTCGGAGCAAAGACGGGCGGTCGACGAGCTCGAGGCCGGCTCGGTTTTCATCAACGGCATGGTGAAATCGGACCCACGGCTACCGTTCGGGGGCGTGAAGCGATCGGGTTACGGACGGGAGCTTGGTCGGCACGGGATCATGGAGTTCATCAACGCCAAAACGGTTTGGATAGGACAGCAGCGCGAGTAACGTCGCGCTGCTGTCTTGCGGGTGCGCGAAGATGTTCGCGCGGTCTGGGCTAGTGCAGGTCTGCGAGCTTCACGCTCGTCATACCCAGCGCCTGAGCTAGATCGTAAAACGCCTGGTTGCTGATCCGATGGTAGTCGAGGTCGGCCTTCGGGCCAAGCGCGGGCTCCTTGTCGATATTGTCCATGACTTGATCGTGAATCTTGTGCGACACGGCCTTGTCCAACAGGTATTCAATGTAGAACGTGCCGTCACTGTAGGTGCCCGCTTGGACGAGCGTTCCCGCAAGCTTTTTGCCGGACAGGTCGGCCGGGGCGGGCAGTTTTACGCCTGCGTCCGTCGCGACTTTCACCGCATCGTTGACGGCGAAGTCGAACGTCTTCAGCCAAAGGGTGACGCGGTCTTTGCCGTACTGCTTCGTGAGTTTCGCAACCTCGGCATTGACCAGATCGGAACCAACCATGGATGTTAGCGCCGTCGCCGTGGAGAATTTTCCGGGCCCGCCGCCGGCCACGACCAGCGCTACCGTCACGGGCAGCGCGGGCGCCCCACGATAAACGGGACCGCCATAACGGCCTTTTTCGGCCGAGCCGCCCATCATGCTGTCGGCGACCACGGCACGGCCGTGCGGGCCTGCGCCGGCGGCGGACGCCGCGGCGCCGCTCGCTAGGAGTGCGCCACTTGCGATAGCGGCGAAAACGCGTCCAGAAATCATTCGTCAGTGCTCCTCTCGGGTGTTAGGGGGAACAGCTCTCTAACGAATGACCCGGTCAAACGGATGACCATGGAGGATAGCGGATTCGAACCGCTGACCTCATGCTTGCAAAGCACGCGCTCTACCAACTGAGCTAATCCCCCACGCGGTCGGGACCGGCGTAGCCGGTCCCGCGACAAAACTTCGTGACACCACGAAGCGTACCTATCGCGGGGAGGCCCCGCCCCGTCATGAGAAAAACTACTGACAGTTTGAGGGCGATTAGCTCAGTTGGTTAGAGCGCGTCCCTGATAAGGACGAGGTCGGACGTTCGAATCGTCCATCGCCCACCATGGGTTTGCGAGCAGCCCGCTCGGGTACGAAGGACCGAAATGGCGCGCGCACCATTTCCCCCGCGGTCGCAGGGCATCCGAGAGAAGAAGCTCGGCCACGAGTCCAACCGCCTGCGCCGCGTTCTCAGCATCCTCGGACCCGGCGTTATCGTGGGCGCCTCAGACGACGATCCGTCCGGCATCGCGACCTATGCTGCCGCGGGTGCCGCGTTCGGTTTTTCCACGCTTTGGACCGCGCTCGTGACCTTCCCGATGATGGCCGCCGTGCAGTTCATCTGCGCGAAAATCGGACAAGTGTCCGGTCGCGGGCTGGCCGACATCATCCGGCGGCATTATCCGGCGTGGGTGCTGTTTCCGGTCGTGTTTGCTCTGCTTGCAGCCAACACCATCAATGCGGGCGCCGACATCGGCGCGATTGCCGGCGCGGCCGAGCTTCTCGTTCCTGTCAAGGCCGTCGCCCTGATCGTTCCCATCGGCATCGGCATTCTCGCCATGCAGATGTTTTTCTCATATCGAACGATCGCAGAGCTATTCAAGTGGTTGGCGCTGGCGCTGCTGGCGTACATCGGTGCCGCGATCCTAAGCCATCCGCAGGCGGCCGACGTGCTCAGAGGAACATTCGTGCCGAGGCTGCGCTGGGATTCGAACTACTTGGCGATCTTGGTAGCGATCCTGGGAACGACGATCTCACCGTACATGTTCTTTTGGCAGGCGATCCAAGAAGTTGAAGAAGACGTCGAAGCGGGCCGGCGTTGGTTGTGGCAACGCAAGGGAACGACGAAACGGGAACTGAGATACACCGCCTGGGACATCAACGTCGGCATGCTCTTCTCGAACGTCGTAATGTACTTTATCATCGCCGCAACTGCAGCGACGCTTTTTCGCGCCGGCCATCACAACATCGGTTCGGCCCAAGACGCGGCACGCGCGCTGGAGCCGCTCGCGGGCAAAGGTGCGGCCGTGCTCTTCGCGCTCGGCATGATCGGCGCCGGCGTGCTCGCAGTGCCGATTCTGATCGGTTCGGCTGCCTACGCGCTGGCCGGCGCGTTCGGATGGAAAGGAGGGCTTAGGGAACCTCCGCGGCGCGCATATGAATTCTATGGCGTCATGGCGCTGTCGACCATCGTGGGGCTCGAGATCAATTTTCTCGGTATCAATCCCTACAGCGCGCTGGTGTGGACCGCCGTCATAAACGGCATCCTCGCACCGCCGTTGCTCGTGCTGATCATGCTCATCGCCAACAATAGAAAGGTAATGGGAAAAGATGTGAACGGCCCGCTCCTCAACTGGCTGGGATGGCTGACGACCGCGGCGATGGGGGCCGCGGCCGTCGGGCTGTTCTTGACATGGGGCCGGTAGCTTTTGGTTACATGCCGCGGATGAGACCGATCCATTCCTTGGTGATCTTGTCGTCGAGCTTGCGGTCGGTCATGTCCAGATCTTCGAGCAGGCCGCGTTCACGCATGCGCTCCGAGCGATCCTGCACCGCCTCGTTGAACCGTTCACTTCGGGCATCCAGGACCTCTTGATGGTGCAACTGTTGGGCCTGAAGCATCAGCTGCTCGGTCTCATCGATACCCAGCATCGCGGCCTGGGCCGCATCATTTGCGTGTTGGGTGAGCAGCGGTAAGACAGCAGCTGCAACGTTGAGCCAAGCCATTTCGGTCCCTCCCGGCGATCGAGCGCGGCGCTTTAGCCGCGGCGCGTCGCTCGATACTTCCCGCGCTGCAGCGGCGTAGTCAAGCCGACGATTCTATGGTACAATCGCGCTTGGCGCACGTGGTCGGATGCGGGACATGCTCGACCGGGCAGCGCGAGAAAGGTCTGTTTTGAAAGCGAAAATCCACCCGAAATGGTTTGAAGCAACCGTCGTCTGCGCGTGCGGCAGCACGTTTACGACCGGCTCGACGGTTGAAAAGCTGCACGTCGAGATCTGCTCCGCGTGCCACCCGTTTTTTACGGGTAAACAAAAATTCGTTGATACCGAAGGGCGCGTCGAAAAATTCCTCACTAAATACGGCACGGTCGAGAGCAAAAAAACCAAAAAGACGAAAGCGGCCGAGCTCAAGGCCGCGCAAGACAAGGTCGCGCAAGACAAGGCCGCGCAAGACAAGGCCGCCGAGGAAGAGGCTGCAGCGCAGGCGGCTCTGCAAACTGCTGCCGAGCAAGCCGCCACGCCTGCCGCCCAACCCACGCCTGCCGCCGAACAGCCGCCCGCGACGCAGGCCCGGGCCGAGCAGGCGCCGGTCAAAAAACCGCGCGCGAAAGCAAAACCGAAAGCTGCGAAAACGGCCGCGGCCAAATCCAAGACGGTCACGGCCAAATCGTAGAACCGCAGACGTCCGCGCCGCGCCGGCAGGCGCAAAAATGCGCGCTGCGCGGACGCACCAATCGATTCGCGCGCCTACAATAGAGATTCATGGAATTACCGGCAACGCTACAGGCCCGCTTGGTCGCCGTCGAGGTACATTACGCCGCGCTTCGCCGCCGGCTTGAAGAACTTGCAACCGGGTCCGATCACGTCGAAACAGCGCGCGTGTCCAAAGAACTCGCTTCCCTCGAGCGCATCGTCGAGTCAACCGCGGAATACCGGCGGCTGACCACGGAGCTGGACGCAGCGGAGGCGATGGCGCGCGACCGGGACCCCGACATCGCCACGCTGGCTCGCGCGGAGGTCCAGACTTTGCGGGCAGGTATCGAGACGCGTATCGCAGCACTGCGCTCCTTGCTCGTTCCGAAGGATCCAAACGACGACAAAAACACCTTCATCGAGGTGCGCGCCGGGACGGGCGGCGACGAAGCCGCGCTGTTTGCCGGCGACTTGTTGCGCATGTACTTGAAATTCGCGGAATCGCGCGGCCTGAAGGCCGAAATCGTGAGCGCGGCGGAATCGCAAGCCGGCGGGTTCAAGGAAGCGATCGTTTCGGTCCGCGGCAAAGGCGCGTACCGGCTGTTCAAATTTGAAAGCGGCGTCCATCGGGTGCAGCGGGTTCCGGCAACCGAGGCGAGTGGTCGCATCCACACGTCGACCGCTACCGTCGCGGTGCTTCCGGAAGCCGACGCCGTCGAAATCGAAATCAATCCAGCGGATCTGCAGATCGATACCTATCGCGCGCAGGGCGCCGGCGGGCAGCACGTCAACAAGACGGAATCGGCGGTCCGCATCACGCACAAGCCCAGCGGCGTCGTGGTTGCCTGTCAGGAGGAACGCTCTCAGCTGCAAAACCGCGAGCGCGCCATGCAGCTGCTGCGCGCGCATCTGTACGAGCGCAAGTTGCGCGAGCAAGAAGCCGCGACCGCGAGCGCGCGGCGAAGCCAAGTCGGCACCGGCGACCGGAGCGAAAAGATCCGCACGTACAATTTTCCGCAAGACCGGATCACCGACCATCGGATCGGCTACTCAACGGGAAACCTGAAGGGCGTACTGGATGGTAATATCGACGATCTCGTCGACGCGCTGCTCGCCGACGAGGAGCGCAAACGGCTGGCTTCCCTTGACGTCGCGTGAACCCATGACGATCGCAAATGCGATCGAGGCTTGTCGCCGAAAACTGCAGGCGGTCTCGGACGTCCCGTGGCTCGAGGCACGCATGCTCGCGAGCTACGTAACGGGGCTTGACGCATCGGCGGTCGTGGCGTACGGCGACAACGCCATCACTGAGGACCGGCGCGATCAGCTCTTCGCGCTTGCGGTGCGGCGGGCGGCTGGCGAGCCGGTCGCCTACCTGACGGGCGTCAAGGAGTTTTGCGGGCTGAAAATCGCCGTGGATCGCCGCGCGCTCGTGCCGCGGTCCGAGACCGAGGAGCTCGTCGCGGCCGTACGGCGCGACTGGCACAATCGCCGCGCCGACATCCTGGAACTCGGCACCGGCAGCGGCGCGATCGCCTGCGCTCTCGCGGCATTCGTACCAGATGCCCGAATCTTAGCGACCGAATTAAGCGCGGACGCCCTCGAGCTGGCCCAGGCCAACGTCGACCGGTTGGGACTCGGGGCGCAGATATCGCTCTCGCTCGGTGACCTCTTTGCTGCCGTGGTGCCGCGGCGCGAGTTCGACGTCATTGTGGCAAACTTGCCGTACGTCGGCGACGACAACGCTGATGCGCTCGACGACTCCGTTCGTCGCACCGAACCGCGCATCGCTTTGTTCGCCGGTGCCGATGGGCTCGACGTCTACCGCCGAATGTTGCCGGCGGCGCCGCGCTACGCCAGAGCCGGCGCCATGCTGTATCTCGAATGCGCGCCGTTCAACGCCGCTGCGCTTGCGGACCTGGCGAGAGAAGCGTTTGCCGGCGCTGGGGTTTCGATCGAGCGGGATGCCGCCCGGCGGCAGCGCATCGTCGTCATCCGCACGGGCGGAAAAACCGCGTGAAGGCCTGCATCATCTCAAAGCCAAAGGCGGTGGCAATCGGTGACTGGGAAGACCCGCAGGCCGCGCCCGGTCATGTCATCGTCAGCGTCGCAGCCTGCGGCGTGTGCGGCACCGACCGCCACATCGTCGACGGATCATACCCGGCACGCTATCCGAACGTCTTGGGACATGAGATCTCCGGCACGGTTTCGGGCGTCGGACAGGCCGTCGGCGGATTGACGGTCGGCGACCGTGTCGCGGTGGATCCAAACGTTTTCGACGGGACGTGCCCGGCCTGCCGTCGCGGCGACGTCCACCTCTGCGAACAGCTTCAGGCGATCGGCGTCACCATGCCCGGCGGAATGGCGCCGTTCGTTTCCGTTCCCGCCGCCCAGGCGCATCTGGTGCCGGATTCGCTACTGCTTGAGGACGCCGCATTTTGCGAACCGCTATCCTGCATCGTCCACGGTTTGGAGCGTACCCGCTTGCCGCTCGGCGGTCACGCTGTGATCCTCGGGGCCGGCAGCATCGGCCTTATGATGCTCCAGGCATTGCGCTCGGCCGGCCTGGCGAACGTCACCGTTTCAGAACCCTCGGCGGCAAAGCGCGAGCTCGCCGAAGCCTTTGGCGCCGACGAAGTATACGCGCCCCAAATGCTGGAGCACAAAAGCCACGCCGACGCCTATGACCTCGTCGTCGATTGCACCGGCTCGCCGGCCGTCCTAAAAGATGCGCTGCAGCTCGCGCGGCGCGGCGCAGACGTGCTGTTGTTCGGGGTCGCTCCAAAGGGTTCGACGGTGACGCTCGAACCGTACGAACTGTATCGCAAAGAGCTGCGTCTCGTCGCTTCCAACGTAAACCCGTTCGCGATGGAGAAAGCGATCGCGCTTCTGGCCAGCGGCGCGGTCAAGGTGAGCGGGATCGTTTCGAATCCGGTCACGCTCGACGACCTGCCGAAAGTGCTTTTGAGCACCCCGGATACGAGCGAAGTAAAAACGGCGCTGCGTTTTTCATGACCGCCGGCGTGCCCCTGAAGGATCGCGCGCAAAACCATTTCGCCGCCTTCGCGCGGGAGCTGTGCTCGACGCTCGAAACGCTCGATGGGAAAGGCGCGTTCCGAACCGACCATTGGCAACGGCCGGGCGGCGGCGGCGGCTCCACCAACGTCATGACGGATGGCGCGCTGTTCGAAAAGGCCGGGGTCAACTGGTCGGCGGTGTGGGGTGATTTTGACGACGCAGCGCTCAAAACACTGGGCGGGTCCGAGCGCGATTTCTTCGCTACCGGCGTGTCGATCGTGCTGCACCCAAAAAGTCCGATGGTGCCCACGCTTCACGCCAATTTTCGATATCTCGAGCGCGGCCCGGGCGCATGGTTCGGCGGCGGCAGCGACCTCACGCCGTACTACCCGTACGAAGAAGACGTCAGGTACTTCCACGCGACATGGAAATCGGTATGCGAGCGTCACGATGCTGCCTTCTACCCGAAATTCAAGCGCTGGTGCGACGAGTATTTCTACATACCGCACCGCGGCGAAATGCGTGGCGTCGGCGGCATTTTTTTTGACAGCCTGAGCGGCGATTTGGAAAAGACGTTCGCTTTCGTCAGCGCGTGCATGCGGACGGGGGTGATGCCGGCGTACGCACCGATTCTGGCGCGGCGGCGCGGTGAACCCAGCGGCGAGCGCGAACGCGCTTTCCAGCTCTATCGCCGCGGCCGGTATGTCGAATTCAATCTCGTCTACGACCGCGGCACCGCCTTCGGCTTGGCGACGTCGGGCCGCGCTGAGTCGATTCTCATGTCGCTGCCGCCGCTCGCACGCTGGGAATACGATTGGCAGCCCGAACCCGGCAGCCGGGAAGCTGCAGCGGCGGCGTATTTCCAACCGAGAGCGTGGCTGTGAGGCGCCAGCGCAGGAGGCCCCGTCCGAAAAACGGAACCTCAAAGTACATGGATCATGCCATGTGCGACGGCAACCGGTAGCATGAGTAAGTACATCTTTTTCACGGGCGGCGTGGCCTCCTCACTCGGGAAGGGCATCGCCGCCTCTTCGTTGGGCCGCCTGCTGAAGAGCCGCGGGTTCAAACTCAGCATCCAAAAACTCGATCCGTACATCAACGTCGATGCGGGAACAATGAACCCATACCAGCACGGCGAGGTCTTCGTCACTGACGACGGCGCGGAGACCGACCTCGATCTCGGCCACTACGAGCGGTTCATCGACGAGAACTTGTCGCGGTTGCATAACGTCACCACCGGTCAAATCTTTGCAGCGGTCATCGAAAAGGAGCGGCGCGGCGACTATCTCGGCGCAACGGTGCAGGTGATCCCCCACATCACCAACGAGATTAAGGATCGCATCAAGCGCGTGGCGGCCGCAAGCGGCGCGGACGTTTGCATCGTCGAGGTCGGCGGAACCGTGGGCGACATCGAGTCGCTGCCGTTTCTCGAGGCGATCCGCCAATTCAAGCAGGACGTGGGCGACGACAACGTCATGTACATCCACCTGACCCTGATCCCGCATCTCGGCGCGGCGGACGAGCTCAAAACAAAGCCCACGCAGCATTCAGTGCGCGAGCTGCGCGCGATCGGCATCTCGCCCGACGCAATCGTCTGCCGGACCGAATACTCCTTAACGCCCGAAATCAAGGAAAAGATCGCGCTCTTTTGCGACGTGAAGCCCAACGCGGTGGTCCAGGCGCGGGACGCCCAAAGCATCTATCAGGTGCCGCTGAACTTGGAAGCAGAGGGGCTTGCGGAGCTGGCTTGCGCGAAGCTGAACTTGGGCGAACCGGACCTGCACTTGGACGAGTGGCGCGCCATGGTCCGCACGATCCAGCGGCCGAAAGAGTCGGTCAAGGTCGCACTGGTCGGCAAGTACGTCGAGCTGAAGGATGCCTACATCTCGATCAACGAGGCGCTGTACCACGCCGGGGTCGGGCACAACGTCGCGGTGGAGGTCGTTCGCACGGATTCGGAAACGCTCGAAGAGAAAGGCGTTGAAGCGCTGGCCGGCGTGAGCGGGGTCGTCGTGGCGCCGGGTTTCGGCGCGCGCGGCATCAAAGGCAAACTGCTCGCCATCCGCCACGCGCGCGAACGCGGCGTGCCGTTCTTAGGCATCTGTTACGGCATGCAGCTGGCGTGCGTCGAGTTCGCGCGCAACGTTTGCGGCTTCGATCACGCCCACACCCGAGAGGTCGAGCCGGAAACGCCGAGTCCGGTCATCGACTTCATGGAAAACCAGCGCAACCTGCAGGTAATGGGCGGCACGATGCGACTCGGATCGTACCCGTGCTCGCTGACGCCGGGCACGCTGGCAGCGCGTTGCTACGGCACGCTGGAGATTTCCGAGCGCCACCGCCACCGCTTCGAGTTCAACAACAAATTCCGCGAGGCATTCGAGCGGCACGGCATGGTCTTCTCCGGGCATTACGTGGCGGCCGATCTCGTGGAGATCATCGAATTGCCGTCACATCCATGGTTTTTGGGTACGCAGGCGCATCCGGAATATAAGTCCCGGCCAACGCGCCCCGCTCCCCTCTATGCCGGCTTCATCGCTGCCTGCGTGGAGTACGCCCACGCACACGCGACGGCGGGCGAACCGGCGGCCGCGACGCTCTCGCGCATCGGCGCATAAGGCCCGCGGGACGCGCGCGGACAAGCCGTGCGAAGCGACGACCTCACATTCGTCGTGCTTGCCAAAAACGAAGCGGCAAAGATCGCGGGCTGCCTCGAGTCGATCCCGGCCGGCTCCCCGACGCTCGTGTACGACGCGGAGTCAGCCGACGCAACGTGCGAGATTGCGCGTCAGCACGGCGCGCACGTCGTCGTGTCGCCGTGGCATGGGTTTGCCGCAGCACGCACCGCGGCCGCCGGACTCGTGCAAACGCCGTGGACGTTCATGCTCGACGCGGATGAACGGTTGACCACCGAGCTCGCTCAAGAAATCGCGTGCTTGACTGCGCCGCCCGAGCTCGTCGGGTATTCAGTGCCGCGGCGAAACGTGTTCTGCGGTCGCTGGATTCGCGGCGCGGGCTGGTGGCCCGACCGGTTGATACGGCTCTTTCGAACCGGCCGCGCACGCATCCGCGCACGAGCCGGCCACGGCTTGACCGCACTTCACGAGGATTGGCTCGTCGAAGGCGCTACCGGCGAATTGAGCGCGCCGCTCGAGCACCGCTCGTACGCTTCGACCGCCGAGTACCGCCGAAAGTTCATCTGTTACACAAGTCTGGAGGCGGCCGATCGGCGCAGTTCATTCCCGCGCGTGGCTGCGAGCTGGATCGCATCGGCCGCGCGCTTCGGCTGGCTTTACTTCGCGCGCAGGGGCGTGTTCGACGGCTGGCAGGGGCTCTACGTCTGTGCCGGCAGCGCCGCGTACCAAGCGGTGGTTGAGACGAACGCATGGCGCCGCAGCCAGTGAGCGGCGCCGCCACGCGGTGCGCGATCGCGCTGGACGCGCGCCAAACCAACCAGATGTCCAACGGGATGAAGACCTACGTCCGAGAGCTCGTCGCTCGACTGCCGCGCGTGGCCTCCGATCTCGATTTCATCACGATCGAAACGCCTGTTCCGAATGCGTCCTGGCGCGAGCAGGTATCGCTACCCGTGCGCCTGCGGCGCAGCGGTGCCGCGCTGGTGCATTTTATGTCCCTCTACGCCCCACGCTGGCCGCGCATGCGGTATGTCTACACGATTCACGACCTCATTCATCGCCGCTTCCCCGAATATTTTTCGTGGAAAATTCCGCCGTACTATCGGTTCGTTGCGGGTCCTGTGGCGCGCGGCGCTGCCGCGGTGATCACCGACGCGTGGGCAACGATCCCGGATCTCGAGCGCTTTCTCAACGTCTCACCGGAGAGAATCCGCGTGGTGCCGTTGGGCGTCTCGGAAGCCTTCGTGCTGAACGACCTCGGCCGAACGGTGCGCGGCGCCGCGGCACGCGCAACGTTCGGCCTCACGCGGCCGTTTTTTTTATACGCCGGCAATCACCGGCCGCACAAAAACCTGGCAACCCTCGTCGCCGCCTGGCAGGCGCTGAGCGAAGCGTGCGACCTGGTCATTACCGAAGATGGGCCCCTGCCAAGCGACGAAGATAGGTTTGCGAAATCGAACGGGAGAATCGTGCGCACCGGACATGTCAGTCGCGCCGAGCTCGTCGACCTGTATGCGGCCTGCGCCGGCGCCGTTCAACCGTCGCTTTTTGAGGGATTCGGCTTGGCTGTTCTAGAGGCATGGAGCGCCGGCGCGCCCGTCGCCGTCGCGCAGACGCCGACGCTGTTGGAAGTAGCGGGAAACGCGGCGCTGACATTTCCGCCCATGGACGCAAACGCGCTGACCAAAGCCCTGGAGATGATGTTGCGCGACGCTGGGGCGGTGGAAGAGCTTCGCCGGCGGGGCCGTGAGCGCGCCGCCGCCTTCTCTTGGGATGAAACCGCTCGGCAGACGGCGGCGGTGTATCGCGAGTGCCTATGCCGCTGAGGCGACGAGCAGTCGTTGCGCTGATCGCGACGATCGCTTTGGGCTCGATGCGCGCAGCGGCTGCCCCGACCGATCAGGCACAAACAGCGGCTCCGGCGGTTTTCGTCGGCGGCCAACGGCTTCCAGCGGCAGACACGGTGCTGCTCGATGGAAAAGTATACATCGCTTTGCGCACCGCCGGCGCTATGCTTGGTGCAGATGTGGCGTACAACGCGCGCAAAAAGCAGGTGACGGTCACCACGCTGCTGCGTCAGTCAGTGCTGCGGATCGACGACCCACGCAGCGGCGCCCGCATCATTCGAGGAACGCTGATGGTGCCGCTGCGCGTCCTCGCCGGCGCGCTCGGCGGAAGCGTCAGCTACGACAGGCGGCGGCGCATCGTTCGCGTTTCGACCCAGGGGCTCGCCGGGCCGCCATCCGGCGCGCCGACGCCCCCGCCGCCGGGTCGGTCCAGCACGCTGGAGGGGACTGTGGCAGGCGTTGACGCGGCGTCCGAACCCGCGCAAGTGCGGATCGAGTCGGGCGGACTTTACTACACGATCACCGTTCCGTCGGCCACCCCGATCCAGTTCCGCGATACGCGCGGCGCGGTAGCCGGCACGGGCGGCATCGCGCAAGTGAAACCCGGCGACACCCTTATTGCCACGCTCGATGCCGCCGGGCGGCTCGCTTCGATAGCGGACATCTTCGCGGGTGCAAGCGGAACGATCGCAGCGATTTCCGGCAACAGCATGGTGCTGACCAACGGCCGCGTCGTGATCGCCGATGTCGCATCTACCAGCGTCGACCTCGACGGGAACGCCGCGGCGCTGTCAGACCTCAAGCCCGGCGACCTCGTCACCATCCGGTCCAACCCGCGCACCGGCAAAGTGCGAGAGATCGTCGCACTCGAGCCGCCCGCTGGCGCCCCCCAGGGCGCCACGCCGCGCGCGGCCTCCCAAAACGGTTTGCGGATCGATCAAGTGACCGACAACGCGCAGTCGGCACTGCGCGCGGGCCAGGCGCTGCGCGTAACGGCCATCGGCTCGCCCGGCGCAGCGGCGACATTCGATCTGAGCGACGTGTATTTGAACAATCCCATGCGCGAGATCGATCCGGGCCGCTACCAAGGCTCGTTCAACATCGACGTCGGGACGAACCTCGTCGACGCGCCGATACTCGTGCGCCTGCGGCGCGGTGCAAACGCGGTGGTGGCGACAAGTCAGGATCCGCTGACGGTAATCACGCAGCCCCCGCAAATTAAGGACACGGCGCCGGCCGACGGCGCGCGGATCAATACGGCGCGGCCGAGCATCTACGCGACGTTCGTCACGCTGGGCGGCAAGGGTATGGATACCGGCAGCATACGTCTGGTGGTCGATGGCAAAGACGTCAGCGATCAGGCCACGCGAACTGCCGCATTCGTTTCCTTCTACCCCGCCGTCGACTTGCCCGAAGGCCCCACGACCGTCGAGGTGAGGGCCAACGACGTCGCCGGCAACGCGCTCGATTACCGCTGGACGTTCACCATCGCTTCCCGGTGAGGGGCTTCCGATGAACCTTTTTTCAATGCCCGCGGCTCGGGGTTTCGGACAGGAAATAATTGCGCGTGGCTGAGGCGTGCGTGTTTTGCGAAATCGTCGCGGGAAAATTCGGAACGCAGTTCGTCTATGAGGACGACGCCGTCGTAGCATTCGACGATGCTCGGCCGATCGCGCCGGTACATATTCTCGTGTTGCCCAAAGCGCACCATCCGGCGCTCGGCGACGCGGCCGCCGAAGGAGCGGGCTCGGGCTTGCTGGGCCGGCTGCTCGAAGTCGCCGCGCGCTTGGGCGGGCAGCGCGGTGAACGGCATGGCGGCTATCGAATCGTGATCAACAACGGACCATCGGCGGGTCAGACCGTGTTCCACCTGCACCTTCACGTCTTGGCGGGCCGTCATTTCGCCTGGCCACCCGGCTAATAACGCCATCCAAGCGCAGCAGCGCCAGCATGCCTTGACGGATCTCTTGGCTTTCGGCTATGCTTGAAACGACTGTGATATCTCTATCTCGGCGCCTTGCGTGCATTTCCGTTGCCGTGCTGGTTGCGTGTTGGGCGCCCGCGCTCGCGGACCAAAAGTCAGCACAGACCGACGCGCCGCCAACGGGCATCAAGCCGACCGGCGCCACGCTGCAGAGCGTCCTCGATCGCCACGCCGCCGCCGTTGGAGTTCCAGCGCGGGCGTGGCGTAGCTACGTGAAAAACGTCGCGGTCAGCGCGTACGGCGAGACCGGTTTGTCGACGGAGCTGCGTTCCGGCAGCGATTACAAGGTGACGCAAACGATAGGGCCGGTGACTACGAGCTTTGGACGCAGCGGCAAAATCTATTGGCGGCAGACGCCAAACGGCTATACGATCCGGCTCTCGGATGCTCACGCCGGCGACGAGCTTATCGACCGCTCGCCGGACGAACAGCTCGTGCTGCCTTCCAATCACGCGAAGCTGCTCGGAGAAGTTGCCGCACCGCTCCCCGCGTACGTCGTCTCCCTGACGCCCGATAATGGCCGCACGCGTTGGGTGTTCATCGACAAACAGAGCGGCTTGATCGACCGCATGGAATACATCGAAGCCGGGGATCGTATCTCCGCCACGTTCGACGATTTCCGTGCTACGAACGGTGTGACGGAACCCTGGCACGGCCACACGTCAATGCCGCAAAAGGCCAACGACGTGGATTGGAAGATATCGTCAATCGTCCCGAACGTGCCGGTTCAAGACGGCGAACTCATGGTGCCGCCGGATCGCCGAACGGTCCTCGAATTCCCCGCGGGAGTGACTTCGGTCGACGTCCCGGTGCGCATCGTCGACGGCGCGATCATCGTGCGCGTTCGGATCCAGGGGCGCGGTGTGGATCTTCAAGTGGATTCCGGCGCAGGCGGCATCTTTCTCAATCGCGGCCTGGTGAATCAACTCAAGTTGCCGACGTTCGGGTTTCAGACCGAAACCAAGCCCGGTCAGTACGCTCCGTCGGAAACGATCGTGCCCGAGATTCAAATCGGGAACCTCCGCATGCGCAACGTTTATGCGATGAGTCTATCCTGGTACGCGGAGCCGGATGAAACGACGGAAGTCGAGGGCCTCATCGGATTCGATTTGCTTGCCGGCGGTTTCACGAAGCTCGATTACCTCAACCAGCTGCTGAGCATATCAGATTGGCGACAGGTGACCTTTCCGGCCGGGCGGTCGTTCATCGTACCGATCGCCCTCGATGATGAAGTTCCAACGGCTGGAGCCAAGGTCGGTGAGGCGGTGGGCGATCGCTTCATCCTCGACACCGGCGATTTGGCGAATATCATTATTTTTCGCCACTTTGCGGACGCGCATCCGGCCGATGTGGCCGACGCGGGCGAGGGGCGGGTGCTCCACAACCTCATCCCCTACATCGCGACGCTCGGCGTCGGGGGACGGGTGGACGTGCTGCCCACGCAGGTCCGATCATTTCACTTTGGCGGCGTGGGCTTCGACGACTTCACGTTGTTCGTGGCGCAGAAGAGCGATGCGTTTAACGCCGCCGATTACGATGGGCTTATCGGCTGGCGGTTTTTAGAGTTTTTCGATGTCTACTTCGACTATCACAATTCGCGGGTGATCTTGGCGCCCAACAAGTTCTTGCTGCGCGTTACCAAACATCTCTAGGGACGCGGCAACCCGGCGCGGTGCGGATTCCCGCACTCCAGCCGCATGTGCCGGACCGAGACCGCCCCGGCACCGCCGGCGAGATCGGCCGCGGCCTGATAGTCGCGCGGCCAACAAGCGTTGGCACGCAGCACCGCGGACTGGTGACCCGGCTCGTCGAGCGTCGCCACCGTCACGTCCCGGCGTTCGCTTGGGCCGCTTGCCCACTTCTCAAAATCGGCGTTCTGCGACGCGCCCGAATCGAGCGTGACCAACTGCAGGCCGGTCGATCCGAAATAGTGCGTCATGGCAGAAAATCCAGCAACATCGCCCCGGGCGAAGCGGAGGCGAAAGCGGTACTTTTTGTACGGATCGGGGTTCGCCGGTGGCGCCGCGGGCGCGCCGAGCGCCGGCATTCCGGGTTGCCGAGCCGTCGGCCCGGCCGACAAAAGCGCCCCAAAAACCAACAACGCTGCCGCGCAGCTCAAAGGCCTGCGCCAAATTCCGGCCATATCGCCGGTTTTCGGGACGGGCTTTCGGTGGTCCTCGACGCTGCCCAAGGGCGGTTTTGGGCGCGCGCCGAAATATGCTCGTGAAGAACCACACTGTGCGGGCCTCGGCCCGCACGTCGTGTCTGGACGGGATTGGCGGACCCCCAAAAGGCGGCCGCTTCAGCGAAGGGGGTGTCCCAAGCATGGAAACCAGGGTCGGCGCGAACGAATCGATTGACAGCGCGCTGCGCCGCTTCAAGAAGATGTGTCAGAAGTCGGGCGTGCTCGCTGAAGCGCGGCGGCACGAACATTTCGAGAAGCCCAGCGTGCGCCGGAAGAAGAAGTCTGCGGCAGCTCGCAAGCGTCGGGCGTAAGACAAAGAAGGCGGGGGCGACGCGAGGTCGCCCCTAATTCATTCTTATTGGAGGAGAGCGCGACGAACATCCTCGAGCGCCTCAACGCCGATTTGAAATCGGCCATGAAGGCGCGCCAAGCCGAGCGCACTCTGGCACTGCGCATGGCGATCTCGGCGATGAACTATCGGCGAATCGAGCGCAACGAATCGTTGACGGATGCAGACATGACGGACGTGCTGCGCAAGCAGGTGCGGCAGCGCGAGGATTCGATCGATGCCTATCGCCAGGCGGGGCGTACCGATCTCGCCGACAAGGAAGCGCGCGAGCGCGCCATTCTCATCGACTACCTGCCGGCGGAGATGAGTGAAGCCGAACTCCGGGCCGCGGTAGCCGAGATCGTAGCGGGCTTGCCATCCGGAGCGAAGTTGGGCGACGCGATGAAGGCGACGCTGGCCGTCTTGAAAGGCCGCGCTAGCGGCAAAGCCATTCAGGCGGCGGTGAAGGATTCGCTCGAAGCGCGGGGAGCGGCGTCGTGAGGCACCGCCGCGCGAACAAAGCCGCGCCGCTCCATATCGGCGCCATGATTGCGCTCGTTTTCGGACTGGCGGGATTCGCGGCTCGCGCGGCCGGCACCGGTCCAGTCGTCGAGGTCGTCAATATCGACGGGACGATCAACGCAGGCATGGCGCATCGGGTGCAGCGGGCGGTCGACGAAGCGCGACGCGCCGGCGCGAAGGCACTCGAGCTGCGCATCGCCACCAACGGCGGGTTGGTCGACGACGCCAACTCCATCCGGGACGCGCTGCAGTACTCCGGCATGCAAACCATCGCCTACGTTTACGACCGCGCGTGGTCCGCGGGCGCATTGATCTCGCTGTCGTGCGACAAAATCGTGATGGCCCCGGGCTCGAGCATGGGCGCTGCGCTGCCCGTGACCATCGGCCCCGGCGGCGAGAATCCGGTCGATGAAAAGATCATTGCGGCGTTTCGTTCGGAAATGGAATCGCTGGCTGAGGCGCATCACCGCGACCCGAAGATCGCCGCGGCCATGGCGGATCCGGACGTCGTCATCCGCGGAGTCAAGACGAAAGGCCAGATTCTCTCGCTGTCCGCGCAGCAGGCGTTGCACTTGCACTTCATCGACGCGATTGCAAGCAGCGACGAAGCGGCGCTCGCCGCCGTCGGCATCCGACAAGCGCGCCTGCAGATCTATCAGCCGACGCTGGGCGAGCGCATAGCGCAGTTCGTCACCGAACCGGTCGTGTCGGGCCTGCTGCTTACCATCGGCTTTCTCGGCTTGCTCATCGAGCTGCAAACGGCGCACCTCATCGCCGGGGTTATCGGGGTGCTTGCGCTGGCGCTTTTCTTCGGCGGGCACATCATCGCCGGCGCAGCGACGTGGCTCATCATCGTCCTTTTCGCGATCGGGGTGCTCGCCGTGCTCTTTGAGCTGCACGTGCTCCCTGGCCACGGCATTTCCGGTCTCGTAGGGACGCTGTTCATTCTGGCGAGTATCGTCCTCGCATTCGGCAGCGTATGGCTCGTCGGCATCGTCGCGACGGCGGCGGCGCTGGTCGTTGCATTGGTCGTATTTTTCGTTTTGCTGCGCTGGCTTCCCGAAAGCGCGCTTGGCCGGCGCTTGGCGTTCGCCGGAACGCAGTCCACCGCCGAAGGCTACGTCACCGCCGGGTCTCTGAGCTTTCTGACTGGGCGCGAGGGCGTGGCCGAATCGCTGCTGCGCCCCGTGGGAGTGGCCGTCATCGACGGTTCGCGATTCCAAGTCCAGTCCGCCGGCGATTTTATACCGCCGCAAACCCGCATCCGCGTTCAGCGCGTCGAGGGTGCGACGATCTTCGTTACTCGCGCATAGGAGATACGCCACATGGGCAGCCTCGGCATTGGGATCGGCGTCGTCATCATCATCGTCGCGATCATCGCGTTTTTCGTCTTCTTGCACTACGTGCCGATCCCGCTGTGGATCCGCGCGCGCGCGGCCGGCGTCCGGCTCGGCATCTTCAGTCTTTTCCGCATGCGGCTTATCGGCATCCCGCCGGCCGCGATCGTCGACGCGCTCATCATGGCCAACAAAGCAGGCCTCAACGTCACCGATGCCCAGCTCCAGGCGCAATACCTGGCGGGCGGGCATATCGATGTGGTCGTCTTAGCGCTCATCGCGGCCCAGCGGGCGCAGATTCCCATGGAGTGGCAGCGCGCCTGCGCCGTCGATCTCGCCGGCCGAAACCCGCTGGAAGCGGTGCAAGCGTCGGTCAACCCGAAAGTCATCGAAACGCCGATCTTCCAGGGCGTCGCCAAAGACGGCATTCAGTTGAACGTCAAGGCGCGCGTTACCGTGCGCACCAACATCGACCGCTATGTAGGCGGTGCGTCGGAGCCGACGATCATCGCGCGCGTCGGCGAGGGCGTGGTGGCGGCGATCGGCGGCAGCGCCGATTATAAGGAAGTGCTCGAGAATCCGGATCACATCAGCAAGACCGTCTTGAACAAGGGGCTGGATGCCGGTACCGCGTTTGAAATCGTATCCATCGACATCGCCGACGTGGATGTCGGGCGCAACGTCGGCGCGGATCTGCAGACAGCGCAAGCCGAGGCCGACCGGCGGGTCGCGCAGGCCAAAGCCGCCGAGCGCCAATACGCGGCCATGGCGCAAGAACAAGAGATGAAAGCGCAGACGCAAGCAATGCGCGCCAAGGTCGTCGAGGCAGAGGCGCTCGTACCGGCAGCGATCGCGGAGTCGTTCCGCAGCGGCAATTTGGGCATCATGGATTATTATCGCATGCGTAACGTGCTGGCCGACACCGGTATGCGCGAAGGCATCGCACAAGCGACGGGCAGCCCGCAGTCCGGAGGTATGGCGCCACCGGGGCCGGCGGCGCCCCCGCCCTCATCCGGCACGTAACGGTGCTCGCATCCGTCCATTATTATGCGGCAGACCCGGTCGCCATCGGGTACGTCGCCATCATCCTCGCAATCTGGCTCATATCGACGATTCGCGGCCTCGCCCGTCGCGCTCGGCAGCGCTCTTCGACGCGCGGCCGAACGGTGACGCTGCGAGCTGCCGGGCAGCGGCAAGCACCGCCCGGCGTCAGGATCGGCGACACCCGCATCACGGCCGCAAGGCGCGCGCGGAGCTCGCCAGCAGCGGAGCTGACCTCAGCCGCGGCGCCGGCCGCTCCCATCGCGCCGCTACCGCCCGAGCCGGAGGCGCCGCCGCTTGCGCTCACGGATGCGACGGCGACGACGTTTGGAACGATTGACCGATCACAAACGGCGTCCCCGGCGCCGCTCGGGCAAAGGGCGCACGCGCCGATCCTCGCTTTACTGGATCCAATGACGATGCCGTTGGGCATCGCGTCGGCCGTGGTCGCCGCCGCGATCATCGGGCCGTGCGTGGCGTATCGAGCGCACGCCGACGAACTGATCGGCTGGTGAGTGGCGGGACCTTGGCGCAACTGCATTCGGAAAGCCGCGTTCCAATCCACGACGTGCACGACCGGCTCTGCTTGTTCGGCGAGCACGATCGCAACCTGCGCCAGCTCGAGCGCGCGACGAACGTCGAACTTTGCGTTCGAGATGACGCCCTTATAATAAGCGGGGAACCTGTCGACGTTGCCGTTGCGGCGGCCGCACTCGGCAGCCTGGCAAGCGCGGCCCGAGCCGGGGATCAAATCGCCGACGAAGACGTGCGAGTTTCGATCGAGGCCGCACGCGCGGGAGCCGCCGGCGGAAGCGCATTCGACGAAAACTGGACGCTGGCCACAAGCGCGCGGGGCAGGCCGCTGCGGCCGCGCAGCGCCGGCCAGCGGGAGTTCGTCAACGCGGTTCGCACGCATACCCTGACGCTGTGCACGGGTCCAGCCGGCACGGGCAAGACGTTGCTGGCCGTCGTGCTGGCCGTCGGAGCGCTGCGCGCCGAACAAGCGCGCCGCATTGTGCTGTCGCGCCCGGCCGTCGAAGCGGGCGAAAAACTTGGTTTTCTGCCTGGCAGTCTCGAGGAAAAGGTCGACCCCTATCTGCGTCCGCTGTTCGACGCGCTGGGCGAATTGATGGAGCCGTCGGTCATCGAGCGGGCGATCGAACGAGGCCAAATCGAGGTGGTACCGCTCGCCTACATGCGCGGCCGAACTTTGTCAGACGCCTTCATCGTGCTCGACGAGGCGCAAAACGCGAGCGTCCAGCAGATGAAAATGTTTCTTACGCGCATCGGTACGGGTTCGCGCGTGATCGCATGCGGCGATGCGACGCAGGTCGATCTACCGGCCGGCGTCCAGTCCGGGCTTGTCCATGCGGCGCAGATCTGCGCGGGCATCGATGACATCGCGATCGTGAATCTCACCGACGCCGACGTCGTCCGCCACGGCCTCATTCGCCGCATCATCGCAGCGTATGCCGCCAAGCACCCGTAAGCCGCCCGCCGTGGAAATCGTCGGCCGCAGGCGTCCGGCGACCTCGAAGAGCACCCTCCGGCGCGCGGCGCGGCTCGTGCTGGAAGGCGCCGCGCCGGCGGCGAGCGGCTCGGTGACAATTGTCCTCACCGGCGACGCGCAGATCAGGGAGCTCAACAGGCGCTTCCGCGGCAAGGATTCCGCCACCGACGTGCTTTCGTTCCGACTGGGAGACGGCGCAAACGCAAACGAGCCGTTCGGCGACATCGTGATCTCGCTCGATGCGGCCGCCCGCCAGGCGCACGCCTATCGCGCCAACCTCGAAGCTGAAGTTCTCCGCCTGCTCGTTCACGGCACGTTGCATCTGTGCGGTTACGATCACCGCGAGCCGCGCGAAGCGGCGCGCATGCACGCGTTGACGCAGCGGTTCGTTCAGCAGGCGCTCGGGCGCCCGCCGGAAAACCGCCGGCCGTCGAAAGACGACCGTTACAGAAAGCGCCGACGTGGCTGAGCGGACATTTGGCGAAGCGCTGAAGGACGCGATCGACGGCGTCCGATCATCGTTTCGAAGCGAAGGAAACTTCCGCGTACAGCTCGTTCTTGGGGCGATCGCGGTCGTGGTTGCGGCGATTTTGCGCTTCCATCCGGCACAGTGGGCGCTCCTGGTACTGGCGATCGGCTTCGTTTTGGGCGCCGAGCTTTCGAACACCGCGTTGGAGCATCTCGTAGACCTCGTGCAACCCGAGCGGCACGATTTGGCACGCGCGGTCAAACACGCCGCGGCGGCGGCGGTCCTCATCGCGGCGCTTGCGGCGCTTGCTGCAGGCGTGTGGCTGTTTGGCTCGGCGCTCGGCTTGTTCTAATGCCGGTCGGCACGGCGCGGGACGGGGGTGGACAAGCAGGTGGAATGGCAGCCGCTCTCGCCGAACCTTCGGTTCTGTGAAGGAGCGCACGTGCTCCATTGCCGGCAGCGGGGAATTTAGAGCGCACTTGGACGACGCATCAGGCAGTAGGCGGGCCGCCCGAGCGGCCCGCGCACCGTTTGCGCCATGACACCCGGAAGCAATCTCACTGCGCTATTTGCCGTCTGCCTGCTCGTCGTGATCGCCGCGATCTTTGCAGCGTCGGAAGCGTCGCTTTTAGCGCTCTCGCGCCTGAAGATCACGCAGGTTCGGCCGGAAAAGACGTCCGCGACCCTCAATCGGCTGCACGATCGGCGGGGCGACTACCTGACCACGATTCTTGTCGGCAACACCATCGTGCTGCTCGCAGCGGATTCAGTTGCCACGTGGCTCGCGATTCAGCTCGGTCTCTGGCGGCCCGTGCTCGTCGCGACGATCGTCATGACCATCGTTTTGCTGGTCTTCGGCGAGGTTGTGCCCAAAATGATCGCGGTTCAAGACGCCGCGAGATGGGCCGCCCGGCTCGCGCCATTCCTCGATTTCATGCGCGTCGTGTTGCGTCCGGTGACCTGGTCGCTCGTCCACCTGACCAACGGGGTTATCAAACTTTTCGGTGGGACACCGCAGCAACGCGGGCCCTATGTGACCGAAGACGAGATCCGCGCGCTCGTTACCGCCGGCGAACAACACGGCGTGCTCGAGGAGGAAGAGACCGACATGATCCATTCGGTCTTCGAGCTGAGCGACACCCTCGTGCGCGAGGTCATGACGCCGCGCACCGACATCGTGTGCGCCAACGTCGAGGATCCGGTGGGCAAGGCGGTGGAGCTCGTCATCCGTGAGGGGTATTCGAAGCTCCCGGTATTCGAAGAAAACATCGATCACATCATCGGGGTCGTCCACGACCGCGAACTGCTCATTGCGGTGTCGCGAAGCGAACTGCAAAAGTCGCTGCGCTCACTGGCGCGGCCGATTAAGGCCATTCCGGAGAACAAGAAGGTCGACGAGCTGCTTCGCGAGATGCAGGCGGAAAAAGTCTCCGTGGCCATCGTGGTAGACGAGTATGGCGGGACGGCCGGCCTCGTCACCATGGAGGACATCCTCGAGGAAATTGTCGGCGAGATCATGGACGAATCCGACGCGGAACTGCAGGAAAAAGCGCCCGACATGACGCGGCTGCCCGACGGGGACGTCGTCGTCGACGCTCGCATGAACATCGACGACGTCAACGAGCAGCTCGGCTTGCACCTGCCGACCGAAGACTTCGAGAGCATCGGCGGCTATGCGTTCGGTCAGTTCGGGCGCGTCCCGCTGGCCGGCGAGCAAATCGCGATCAATGACGGGATCGTCCTCGTCGTCGAAAAAACGGCCGGCAGAAGGTTGCTCTCGGTTCGCATCAAGAAGGTGCCCCACGACGAAAATGGTCGTCGACGGCCGGCCGAACCGAAGGCGGCCGCTCCCCAACTGCAAGAGGATAGGGCGGAGCAGTAATCGATGCCGAAAATCGACGATCGCCAGATCGACCTCCTCGTCAGCAAAGCTTGGGAGTCGCGCATGTACGCGTACGCGCCGTACTCGCAATTTCGTGTGGGTGCCGCCGTTTTGACCGCCGATGGGCGCATTTTCAGCGGTGCGAACGTTGAAAACGCTTCCTACGGCCTCTCGATGTGCGCCGAGCGCGTGGCAATCGGTGCGGCCGCGTCCGCGGGCGCGCGCTCCTTCGTCGCCATTGCGGTGGCGGGCGAGGGCGAGCGCGGCGTCGCGCCATGCGGCGCCTGCCGCCA
>Ga0207416_1001937_pt1 | contig 24514 bp, 26 predicted proteins | sample PaiPotPPM11metaG_FD_184107 | JGI IMG/M metagenome (GOLD analysis project Ga0207416, IMG submission 184107) | Iron sulfur acid spring bacterial and archeal communities from Banff, Canada, to study Microbial Dark Matter (Phase II) - Paint Pots PPM... ... | reverse complement strand
GGGATGGCTCCAGCAGGTCGAACGCGCGGGTGGCGGACTCGGCCAGTACCTCGCAGATCTCCTCGCGGGGCTGGCCGGCCAGGCTGCGGCGGCTGCCTTCTCCGCTGAGGACGCGGTGCACCGACGCCAGGAGGGCCGCCACGAGTCGCTGCTGCGGGTTGTCGGCCCCGGTCTCGGCGGCGATCGCGTCACGGAGGGCCCGTTCGAGCTGGTCCAGCATCTCCAGGGCCCGGCCGGCCAGCACCGGGCTGCTCACGATCATCCGGGCGAACTCGGGCGTGGACAGGCCCAGCGTCACGTCGGCGCGGGCCACCCGCTCGGCGTAGTCGCGCCGGACCGCGGCGAGAGCACCTGCGCCGGTCGGGCGCCCGGGTCGTGCTGGTCACCGGGTGCGAGCTGAGCCTGTTCGCGGACGGCTTCCTGCCCGGCGTCGTCTACGAGCGCATCGCCGGCCTGCCGTCGGGCCGCCCCGAGCTGTTCGCGGCGTTGGCGGCGATGCCGGCCAGGCTGAACGGCTTCCTGGCCGAGACCGCCGCGGCGGCCCGGGCCCGGTTCGGCGGGCCGCTGAGCTACGCGTCGGGGATGTGGGAACCGGTCGGCTGGGAGCCGTTCGACATCGCCGCGACCGATGCCTACCGGGACGCGGCCAACGCCGCGCGGTTCCGCGACGAGCTACGCCAGCGCGCCGGGACCGGCAAGCCGCTCGTGGTCACCGAGTTCGGCTGCTGCGGCTACGCCGGCGCCGCCGACCGTGGCGGCATGGGCTGGGCCATCATCGACCAGGCCGCCGACCCGCCGCGGCTGGACGGAGATTACCTGCGCGACGAGACCGAGCAGGTCAGGTACCTGCGGGAGCTGCGCGCGGTCTTCGAGGAGGAAGGGGTGGACCTGGCCTTCTGGTTCACCTTCGCCGGTTACGGCCTCGCGCACCACGCCGAGCCCCGCCGGGACCTGGACCTGGCCAGCTACGGCGTGGTGAGGATGCTCGAGGACGGGCCGCCCGCCGGCCATCAGGGGCTCGGCTGGGAGCCCAAGCTCGCGTTCGCCACGCTGGCCGAGCCGCAGGACTCCGAGGCCGGCTGAGATCACCCGCGCGGATGAGGTCGAGAATCGGAACGCAGCGGTGACACCTGGATAGCGACGCCGCGCGGCGCCGCCGGACCGGGAAGGATGAAGCCATGCGTTACATGCTGCTGCAGAACTACGGGGCGGTGGAGTCGGGGGCGCCGCCGATCACGGAGTGGAGCCCCGAGGACATCCAGGCGCACATCGCGTTCCAGCAGGCGCTGAACCAGGAACTGGCCCAGCTCGGCGAGCTCGTCGACGCCCAGGGGCTGGCCGGGCCGGAGCGGGCCAAGTTCGTGGTCAGCGACGGGACCAGCGCGCCGGTGATCACCGACGGCCCCTACCCCGAGGCCAAGGAGCTGCTGGCCGGCTACCGGCTGGTGGACGTCGAGACGCCCGACCGGGCCATCGAGATCGCCGCGCAGGCCTCGGCGGCACCCGGGCCGGGCGGGGCGCCGATCCGCCAGGCCATCGAGGTGCGCGAGGTGCTGAGCGCCCCCGACCCCGAGCTGTATCCGGAGTGAGGGCTCGGCCGGGTGAGCGCGGGGCCATGACCACGGCGGGGGCCACCGGGACCGAGGACCTGCTGCACGAGCTGGCGCCGCGGGTTCTCGGCGCGGTGCTGCGCCGCGGCGGCGATTTCGCCGACGCCGAAGACGCCGTGCAGGAGGCGCTGATCGCCGCGGCCACCACCTGGCCCGCGGACGGCACGCCGGATAACCCGCTCGGCTGGCTCATCCGGGTGGCTTCCCGACGGCTGGCCAACGCGTACCGCAGCGACGAGGCCCGGCGCCGGCGCGAGGAGCTCGCGGCGTCGTGGTCGGCCACGCCCCCGGACCCGGCGCCGGGGCGCGACGACACGCTGATCCTCATGTTCATGTGCTGCCACCCGTCGCTCACGCCGACCCTGGCCATCCCGCTCACGCTGCGCGCGGTGGGCGGCCTGACCACACGCGAGATCGCGGCGGCGTTCCTGGTCCCCGAGGCCACCATGGCCCAGCGGATCAGCCGGGCCAAGGCCAAGATCAAGGCGTCCGGCGAACCGTTCCGCCTTCCGCCAGCCGGCGAGCGCGCCGAACGCCTCCGGCTCGTCCGGCACGTCCTCTACCTGCTGTTCAACGAGGGCTACACCACCAGCAGCGGTCCCGACCTGGCCCGCACCGATCTGTCCGGCGAGGCCATCCGGCTGGCCCGCGGCCTGCGCGCCGCCGCGGGCGACGACCCCGAGGTGACCGGGCTGCTCGCGCTCATGCTGCTCACCGACGCCCGGCGGCCGGCCCGCACCGGCGCCGACGGCGCGCTGATCCCGCTGGCCGAGCAGGACCGCACCCGGTGGAACCGGCCGCAGATCATCGAGGGGGTGGGCCTGGCCACCCAGGCGCTGCGGCGCGGCCAGCTCGGCGAGTATCAGGTGCAGGCGGCGATCGCGGCGCTGCACGACCAGGCCGTGCGGTACGCCGACACCGACTGGGCCGAGATCCTGTCCCTCTACGGCCTGCTCGAATCCATGACCGGCAACCCGATGGTCCGGCTCAACCGGGCCGCGGCGGCGGCCATGGCCAGCGGGCCGGACGCGGGCCTGGCCCTGCTCGACGGCCTGAGCGAACGGCTCGGCGACCACCACCGGCTGCGTTCGGTCCGCGCCCACCTGCTCGAACAGGCCGGCCAGCGGGAGGCGGCCGCGGCCGAGTTCCGGGCCGCGGCCGCCGGCACCACGAACCTGCGCGAGCAGCAGTACCTGACCACCAAGGCGGCTCAGCTGACCCGCGGCGCCGGCTAGGGCGCGTTCCCCGCCGGCGTGGCCTAGCGTCAGGAAGAAACCTGTGGGGAGGCCGTTACCGGAAGGGCTGGGGTTCATGGACGACAAGTTGCGCTTCGCGACCGACCTCTACCAGGGGACCGCCGAGTATTACGACCGCTACCGGCGGCCGTACCCGGAGGCGATGACCGAGGACCTGATCGCGCGCACCGGGATCTCCGGGCACGGGCGGCTGCTTGACCTGGCCTGCGGTACCGGCCAGCTCGCCTTCCCGCTGCGCCGGTTCTTCACGGAAGTCTGGGCCGTGGACCGCGAACCCGGCTTCGTGCAGATGGTCCAGGCCAAGGCCGGCAAGCTGGGCGCCGGGAACATCCGCCCGGTCGTGGCGGACGCCGAAACGCTCGCCGCGGAACCCGGGCACTTCGAACTGGCCGTCATCGGCTCCGCCTTCCACCGGCTCGACCGCGACCTGGTCGCCGCCCGGCTGCTGGGCTGGCTGCAGCCCGGCGGGCACGTGGCGCTGTGCTGGGCGGACGTCCCGCACGTGGGTGACCAGGAGTGGCAGCGGGCGCTCAAGGCGCTGACCGACCGGTGGCAGACCGCGCTCGGGGCGACCGACCGGGTCCCCGCGAACTGGGCCGAGCCGGAGCGGCGACGGCCCCATGCCCGGGTGCTGTCCGAGGCCGGGTTCGAGACGGCCGGGCGCCACGAGTTCCACGTCGAGCACCGGTGGAGCCCGGCGGAGCTGGCCGGCTTCGTCCGGTCCACCTCGTTCCTCCCGCCCTCGGTGCTCGCCGACCAGGGGGCCGCCTTCGACGACGACCTCACGGCCGCCATGGGCCCGTTCGCCGCCGCCGACGGCACCGTCCCGCAGGACGTGAGCTTCGGCTACGACCTGGCCCGCAAGCCGACGGAAGGGCGCGGCGGCGCCTAGCTGCCGTTACGGCCGTCGGTCCGTCCGGGTAGTTCATGATTGGTCTGCACGTTCGTCGTTTTGGGCGTCTAGCGTTGCGGCGAGGGGTCATCCGGCCGCTGGCCGCGCGGGCGCGGCCGGGCGCAGGGCTGCGGGAGGTCATGATGCGGGTGACCAGGTTCGGGCGGGTGCTGGGGTCTGGCCGGTGGCCGGCGCTTCGGGTGAGCTCCGCGGTGCTGGCCGCGGTGAGCGTGGTGGGCGCGGTTCCGCCTGCTGTCGCGTCGGCTTCGCAGCAGCAGGCTCTGGACTGGACCCAGCAGCACCCGGCAGTCCGCCCGAGTGCCCGGGTCGCCCAGTCGATGGCGTACGACGCGGCCACCGGCACCGTGGTGCTGTTCGGCGGTGGCCCCACGCACGGTGTCATCGGTGACACCTGGACCTGGGACGGCACGACCTGGACCCAGCAGGCCCCGGCGGCCCACCCGAGCGCCCGGGCCGAGGGCGCGATGGCCTATGACGCGGCCACTGGCACCGCGGTGCTGTTCGGCGGCTACACCTCCACCGCCAGGTGCGACCTCAGCAACCCCGAGTACCTCCAGCAAACCTACACCTGGGGCTGACCCGGCCCCGTTCGGTCCGCCTGGCATTTTCGGAGGCCAATCATGCGGCCATGACCTGGCCTGGGTCAGCCGCAAGCTCATATTTAACTTGACAGCTAACTAACCGTATGGTGAAGTAGGCCGGGTGGACAGGAGGCCGATCATGACCTTGGCCGACGACCGGCTGGACGCGACGTTCACCGCCCTGGCCGACCCGACCCGGCGGGCCATCGTCGCCCGCCTGGCCCGCGGGGACGCCACAGTGAACGAGCTGGCCGCCCCGTTCGACATGACCCTGCCGGGCATCTCCAAGCACCTGAAGGTGCTCGAGCACAGCGGGCTGATCTCGCGGACCCGGCGGGCCCAGTTCCGGCCCTGCCACCTCGAGGCCGGCGCGCTCGACGCCGCCGTGAGCTGGATCGAGGAGAACCGGCGGGTCTGGCGAGAACGATTCGACAAGCTGGACGAGCACCTGCGCCAGCTGCAGCGCGCACCGGCCCGGCGACGGAAGGACGAGAGCCTTGACTGACCGAACGCAGGATCCCGGCGAGCTCACCTACACCCGGGTGTTCGACGCCCCGCGGGACCTCGTGTTCCGCTGCATGCTCGAGCCGGAGCACCTGACCCACTTCTGGGGCCCGGCCGGCGTGAGCACGCCGCTGGAGACCATCAAGGTCGACGCGCGGCCGGGCGGGGTCTTCGAGACCGTGATGGTGAACGATTCCGACGGCAGCACGTATCCCACGCGCGCGGTGTACGACGAGATCACCGAGCCGGAACGCATCGTCTGGACCGAGCCCGACTCGGGCATGACCACCACCTCGACGTTCACCGACCTGGGCGACGCGCGCACGGAGGTCCGGATCGTCCAGGCCAACGCGCCCGCGAACTGGCACAGCCCCGAGGCGCGCGCCGGGTTCGCGACCTCGCTGGACCGGTTCGCCGCTTACCTCGAGAAGCTGGGAGGCTCACGATGACGACACCGCCGGTGCCCGACGACGACACCAGCTTGCAGCCCGTCGTAGCCGCCGAGTTCGCCGCGCTGGCCGACCTGCTCGCACCCGCCTCCGCCGCGCGGTGGGACGCCCCGTCGCTGTGCGCGGGCTGGCGGGTCCGCGAGGTGGTCGCGCACATGACCATGGCCGCGCGCTACTCCGAGGCCGAGTTCATGGCCGAGCTGGAACGCTGCGGCTTCGACTTCTCCCGCCTGTCCGACGAGGTGGCCAGCCGGGACGCGGGCCTGCCGGAGGACGAACTGGTCGCGAACCTGCGCTCGGACGTCATGGCGCACTGGACCCCGCCGGGCGGCGGCTACCACGGCGCGCTCAACCACGCGGTGATCCACGGCCTGGACGTGACCGTGGCGATCGGCGAGCCACGCCGCTCCGGCGACGCGGCCATCCGGGTCGTCCTCGACGACCTGACCCGGGGCGGCGGCCACCAGCACTTCGGCATGGCCATCGACGGCCGCCAGCTCCGGGCCACCGACCTCGACTGGTCATACGGCTCGGGTGCCGCCCTGTCCGGCGCCGCCGGGGACCTGGCCGCGGCCATCTGCGGCCGGGCCATCCCGGACGGGCGGCTGGCGGGCGAGCCGCTGGCCCGGGCCGAGAGCTGAGTTCGCCGCCGGCACCTAGCAGACACGGAGACAAGATGGACACCATCGCATCGCGCGACGGAACGACGATCGCGTACGACAAGCAGGGCGAGGGCCCGGCGGTGATCGTGGTGGACGGCGCCCTGTCCGTTCACTCGGCCGGCGGCAAGTCGGACCTGGCCGGACTGCTCGCGCCGCGCTTCACGGTGTACGGGTACGACCGCCGCGGCCGCGGTGGGAGCGGCGACACCCTGCCGTACGCGGTGGACCGGGAGATCGAGGACATCGAGGCGCTGATCGACGCGGCCGGCGGCTCGGCCGACGTGTACGGCCACTCCTCCGGCGCGTCGCTGGCCATGCTGGCCGCGGTCAAGCTCGGCGGCAAGGTGACCAGGCTGGCCATGTACGAGGCGCCCTACAACGACGCGCCCGAGGCTCAGCAGAGCTGGGCCCAGTACCTCAGCGAGATGGGCCAGGCCCTGGCCGACGGCCGCCGGGGCGACGCGATCGCCGTGTTCATGCGGTACGTCGGCACGCCTGACGAGCAGATCGACGGCATGCGCGCCTCGCCGTTCTGGGCGGGCATGGAAGCCATCGCGCCCACCCTGGCCTACGACCACACCGCGATCCAGGGCCCGGCCAACACCGTGCCCGTCGACGTGGCCGCGCAGGTCCCGGTGCCGACCCTGGTCATGAGCGGCAACGCGGGCTTCCCGTTCATGGCCGGCACGGCCCGGGCGCTGAGCGCGGCCATGCCGCACGGCGAGCTGCGGATCGTGGACGGCCAGGACCATAACGTGACCGCGGACGCCGTGGCCCCGGTGCTGACCGAGTTCTTCGCGCGCGGCTAGCCGCGGCCCGGGCGGCGCGGGCCGTTAGCCTGTTGTGCGCCCGGCCGCCGCCGGGGACCGTACCCGTGCGCAGGAGAGATGCCGCCATGCCCGCTTCCCCCGGCCCGCTGCCGGACATGCTGGCCCGTTACCGCCCGCAGGCCGAGGATGAGGCCGCCGACGTCGAGCGGGTGCGCGCGCTCGCGGGCAGCGCCGACGACCCGTGGCTGCGCTCGATCCCGCTGCACGTCACCGCGTCCGCGCTGATCGTGCAGCCCAGCAGCGGGCGGGTGCTGCTGCGCTGGCATCAGCGCCAGCAGGCCTGGCTCCAGGTCGGCGGGCACGGCGACCCGGGCGAGAACGACCCGCTGGCCATCGCGCTGCGCGAGGCGGCCGAGGAGACCGGGCTGACCGACCTGGCCCCCTGGCCGGACGGGCAGCTAAGGCACGTGGTGATCGTCCCGGTTACGGCCGTTAGCTGGGAGCCGGCGCACGAGCACGCGGACCTGCGGTTCGTGCTGGCCACCCAGACCCCGGACGAAGTAAGGCCGGAGAACCCGGACGCCCCGCTGCGCTGGCTCACCCCAGCGGAGGCCCGCGAGCTATCCGCCCAGCCCAACCTGCGCGAGACCGTCACCCGCGTCGAGCGCCTCCTCGCCAACGCCGCCCCCTCCTGACCAGCCGCCGGCGTAGTCGGGCACCTTCCGCGGGCGGGGCGTGAGACATATAGTGGAGGTGTATCAAGGGCCTGGTCAGGGCCGCTGGGACCACGCGGCGGGAGTGACAGCCATGTACCTCGTCGAAGACGCGGCGGTGACCGGGGGCCCCGGCCGCCCGGTGCCCGGGCCGTCGGCCGGGCTCTACCTCACCGAGCCCGCCCGGGGGCTGGCGGGCCTCGCGGCCCTGCCCGTGGCGGTGCCCTGGCTCGCGACCGCGCCGCGCGGCGACGGGCACGGCGTGCTGGTCTTGCCCGGCCTGCTGGCCTCGGACATGAGCACGACCCTGCTCCGGCGGTTCCTGGGCTGGCTGGGCTACGACGTGCGCGGCTGGGAACTCGGGCGGAACCTCGGCCCGACCGAGGCCGTGCTCGACGGGCTGCCGCGCGCGCTGTCGGCGCTGGCCGGGCGGTCCGGCGGCCCGGTCTCGGTCATCGGCTGGAGCCTGGGCGGGATCTACGCCCGGGAACTGGCCCGCCAGCATCCCGGGCAGGTGCGCCAGGTGATCACGCTGGGCAGCCCGTTCGCCCTGACCGACTCGCGGCAAAGCCGGGTGGACGGCTTCTACCGGAGGCGCAGCCACCTGCACGCGAACGGCTCCCGGGTGCCTACGCGCGAGCAGATCGGCCGGCCGATCGGCGTCCCGTCCACGGCGGTGTTCTCCCGGCTGGACGGCGTCGTGTCCTGGCAGGTCTGCATCGAGCCGGAAACCAGCCGGCACGAGAACGTCGAGGTCCGCTGCGCGCACCTCGGATTCGGCACCGATCCCGCGACGCTGTGGCTGATCGCCGAGCGGCTGTCGGTCCCGGCCGGCCGGTGGCGGCCGTTCCGGCCGCCCTCGCTGCTGCGGGTGCTCTACCCGGCCCAGCGGTGAGGGAGCACGTCAGATGCAGCAGCTCAGCGGGCTGGACGCGTCGTTCCTGGCCTTCGAGACGGCCAACAGCACCGGCCACGTGGGCGGGGTTTCCGTTCTGGATCCGGATACAGCGCCCAAGCCGCTGACCCTGGCCCGGCTGACCGAGGTGCTGGCCGACCGGCTCCCGCTGGTGCCGGTGCTGCGGCGCAAGCTGCTGAACGTGCCGCTCGGCCTCGACCAGCCGTACTGGATCGACGACGCCGACTTCGACATCGAGTACCACGTCCGCGAGCTCGCGCTGCCCGCCCCCGGGTCGCAGGCCCAGCTCTGCGAGCAGGTGGCCCGGCTGCACGCCCGGCCGCTGGACCGCAGCCGCCCGCTCTGGGAGGTATACCTGATCACCGGGCTGGCCGGGGACCGGGCCGCGGTCTACAGCAAGATCCACCACTCCGCGGTCGACGGCGCGTCCGGCGCCGAGCTGCTCACGGTGCTGTTCGACCTGGCCCCCGGCGGCCGGGAACTGCCCGCGGCCGCGCCGCCGCGGCCCGAGCGGCGGCCGGCTCCGGCGGCGATGGCCGTCCTGGCGGCGGCCCGGCTGGCGTGGCGGCCGGTGCAGACCGTGCGCGTGGCCAACGAGCTCATGCGCGTGCTGCCGAGCCTGGCCCCGGCCGTGAGCGGGCTGGTGGGCGGCCTGCTCGGGCTCGGCCGCGGCGACGGCGCGGTGATCCCCACCGTCCCGGGCCGCGCCCCGGCCACCCCGTTCAACAAGCCGATCACGCCGCACCGCCGGGTGGCGCTGCGCAGCGTCTCCCTGGCCCAGGTCAAGACCGTGAAGAACGCGTTCGGGGTCTCGGTCAACGACGTGGTCATGGCGATGTGCGCGGGGGCGCTGCGGCGCTGGCTGGCCGACCACGACGCGCTGCCCGCCGCGCCGCTGATCGCGATGATCCCGGTGTCGATCCGCGACCCGTCGGCCCGCGGCGCGCTGGGCAACAAGGTGTCGGCGATGCTGGCCACCCTGCCCACCCACGTGACCGACCCCGGTCAGCGGCTGGAGATCGCGCACGCCGCGACCAAGACCGCCAAGGCCCAGCAGGCCGCGATCCCGCAGGGCCTGGTCGACCAGATCAGCGACTTCGCTCCCCCGGCGCTGACCGCGCGCGCCGCCCGGGTCGTGTTCGCCACCGGCCTGCTGCACCGGCTGCCGCCGTTCAACCTGTGCGTCTCCAACGTCCCCGGACCGAACGTGCCGGTGTACCTGTGCGGCGCGAAACTGCTGGCCCACTACCCGGTGTCGGTGATCACCGACGGGCAGGGGCTGAACATCACGCTGGTCGGCTACCTGGGCGAGCTGCACTTCGGGCTGGTCTCGTGCCGCGAGCTTGTGCCGGACATCGACACGCTGGCCGGCTACCTGGGCGAGGAGCTGGAACTGCTGCTCCAGGCGGCCGGCCTGCGCGCGGCCAGCTAGCCCGGTCCACGCCGCGAGGCTCGGGGGGAGCATGCGACAGTCGAGCAGGACCGCGCCGGCGGCCCCGGCCCCCGCGACGGGCGGCCCGAACGGCTACCGCGACGCCCGGGCGGTCGTGCCCCAGGGCACCGCGGCGCCCGCGGCGATCCCGCCTGAGATCTTCGCGGGCGCCGCCGACGCGTACGCCTCGGGGCAGCGGCTGGACATGCAAGCCCTGGCGCGGCGGTCCGGGGTCGGGCGCGCCACTTTGTACCGGCGGACCGGGAACCGGGAACGCCTGCTCGACGAGGTGATCTGGTGGCGGGCCCGGCGGATGCTGGTCGCCCACGTGCAGGCCACGGCGACGCTGGCCGGGGTGACGCGGATCGCCGCGGTGATCGGCGGCGTGCTCGGCGCGGTGCAGGGGGACGAGCCGCTGCAGGCGTTCCTGGCCTGCGACCCCGAGGCGGCCATGCGCATCCTGACCGGGACCCGCAGCACGGTGCACCAGGGCATGGCCGCGGCGCTGGAGAACCTGATCGACCTCGAGCGGGCCCGCGGCACGTTCGAGCCGGACCTGGACACCCCCACGCTCGCGTTCGCGATCGTCCGGATCTGCGAGGGCTTCCTCTACGCCGACGCGATCGCCGACCGGCCGCCCGACACCGTCCGCGCCATCACGGTCATCAAGGCCCTGCTCCGCGGCCTGGACCTAGCCCGGCGCCCCGCGGCTCCGTGAGCCCGCCGGTCAGGTCGGGTCGATCCAGAGCTTGACGGCCAGGGCCAGGCCCAAGAGCGCGACCAGCCAGCGCAGCACGCCGGCGGGGATCCGGCGGGCCACCCGGGGGCCGATCATGCTGCCCGCGAACAGCCCCGCGCCCAGGGGGACGGCCGCGGCCCAGTCGACCGGGCCGAAGATGACGAACGTCAGCGCCGACGCCACCGAGGCCGCCCCGAGCAGCATGTTCTTCAGGGCGTTGGCCCGGGTCAGGCGCTGGTCGACGATGAGCAGGAGCAGGCCGAGCGTCATGATGCCCGACCCGGCGCCGAAGTAGCCGTTGTAGGCGGAGGTGGCCAGCACCCCGGCGAACAGCCCGGGGCCGCTGCGCCGCGCGCGTTCCCCGCGCCGGGCCGTGAGCGCGGGCTGGAGCAGCAGGGCCAGCGACCCGGCGGCCACCAGGTAGGGCACGATCTGGCCGAACGCCCGCGACGGCGTGACCAGCAAGATCACCGAGCCGGCCGCGCCGCCGGCCGCGGCCACCCAGGCCCAGCGCCGCAGCCAGCCGGCCCGGCCCGCGAGTTCCGGCCGGGACGCCAGCGCGGAACCCGGCCAGCAGGCGACGAGCCCGACGATGTTCGCCACGTTGGCGGGCAGCGCGGGCACGCCCGCGGCCAGCAGCGCCGGGTAGGAGACCAGCGAGGTGATGCCGCCCGCGGTGCCGACGATGCCGGCCAGCGTCCCGGCCGCGGCGAGCAGCGCCGTCCCCGTCGCCGAGATCATGCCGCGGGCGGCGCGGTCCGCGCCGGCCTGGTCACCGGTATCGGGTGGCGGACGATAGCGCTATCGTTAACTCTCATAAACGACGATAGCAGCATCGAGAAGCTCAAGCGCTGGCTCAGCGGCGAGGCCGCCCGGCTCGGCCCGGGCCAGCGCCTGCCGTCTACCCGGTGGCTGGTCCAGACCTACCGGGTGAGCCCGCTCACCGTCTCCCGGGCCCTGGCCGAACTTGGCCGCGAGGGGGTCGTCGTCAGCCGGCCCGGCTCGGGGACGTTCGTGGCCCAGCCGCGCGGCCGGCGCCCGGGCGAGCCAGCCGACTACTCGTGGCAGACCGTCGCCCTGGCCGAGCGCTCCGTCGACGTCACCGGCCTGTCCCCGCTGAACGACCCGCCGCACGCGGACGGGGTCGTCTCGCTGGCCACGGGCTACCTGCACTCGTCGCTGATGCCGCTCGCGGCGCTCCGCTCGGCCCTGGCGCGGGCCACGCGCCTGCCGGACGCCTGGGAGCGCCCTCCGGCCACCGGGCTGCACGGGCTGCGGTCGTGGTTCGCCCGGACGGCCGGCCCCGGGGTGGACGCCCAGGACGTGGTGATCACCGGCGGCGGGCAGGGCGCGCTCTCGGCAGCGTTCCGCGCCCTGGTCCCCCCGGGCGCCCCGGTACTGCTCGAATCGCCGACTTACCCGGGCGCGCTGGCCGCCGCCCGCGCGGCGGGGGCCCGGACCGTGCCGGTACCGACCGACCGCGACGGCGTCATCCCGGAGCACCTGGCCGAGGCGTTCGCCCGGACCGGCGCCCAGGCGCTGTTCTGCCAGCCCGCCTACCAGAACCCGGCCGGAGCGGTGCTGGCCGGGCACCGGCGCCCGGCCATCCTGGCCGCGGCCGCGGCGGCCGGGGCGTTCGTGATCGAGGACGACGTGGCCCGCTGGCTGTCGCACGGCCAGCGCCCGCCCTCGCCGCTGCTCGGCGACGACGCCGACGGCCGCGTCGTGTACCTCACGTCCCTGACCAAGGTGGCGTCGCCGAGCCTGCGCGTCGGCGCGCTGATCGCCCGCGGGCCGGCCGCCCACCGCCTGCGCGCGCTGCGGGCGGTGGACGACATGTTCGTCGCCCGGCCGCTGCAGGAGGCCGCGCTCGACCTGGTCAGCCGGCCGGTGTGGGAACGCCACGTGAAGGACCTGAGCCGCGCCCTGAGCCGCCGGGCCGGGGCGTTGTTCGGCGCGGTCAGCCGGCACCTGCCCGCGGCCGGCGCCTCGCTCCCGGCCGGCGGGATGCACCTGTGGGTCAGTATCCCGCGCGACCTGGACGACACCGAGGTGGCCGCGGCCGCCCGCCGGGGCGGGGTGACCGTCATGCCCGGCCGCCCGTTCTTCCCCGCCGAGGCCCCCGGGCCGTACCTGCGCCTCACGTTCTGCGGCGCCCCGGCCGAGGCGGACCTGGACGACGGCGTCCGGCGCCTGGCCGCCGCCGCCCCCGCGCTGGCCCGCGCTTAACCGATGCGTCCGGGCTCCGGGCCGCTGGCCCGGCGTCAGTGTCCCAGGGCGAGGCGGGCGGCGCTCACGTCTTCCCGGCCGTGACCGCCCTGGACCGCTGACCGCCACTGCCGGGACAACGCCGCCAGCAGGGGCAGCGTGTCCCCTCCCACGGCCTCGATCGCCAGGTCTACGTCTTTGAGCGCCCACTGCAGCGGGAACTCGGGGGCGTAGTCGCCTCGCTCCATCTTGTGCAGCTTGGCGTCGGCGATCGGCGCGTCGAGCGGCCCGCCCTCGATGGCCTCGGCCAGCTTGCCCTGGTCGATGCCCATCCGTTCCGCGAGCTCGAGCGCTTCGGCGACGCCTTCGATCAGGATCGACATGTAGGCGTTGACGGCCAGCTTCATCCGGCTGCCCGCGCCTGCTTCGCCGAGCCACACGGTCTTACGGCCCATCGCGTCGAACGCCGGGCTGATGACCGGCTCCGCCGCAGGCGGTCCCGAGGCCAGGATGAGCAGCTGGCCCTGCTCGGCCGGCCCCTTGCTGCCCGACACCGGGGCGTCCACGAACAGCACGTCGGGCCGTAGCTGAGCCAGCCGCCCGGCGATCTGCAGCGTCGCCGGGACCCCGATCGTGCCCATCTGCGCCCACACGGCCCGGTCAGCGAACCCGCCCGCCGCGTCCTCGAAGATCACCGACGAGACGACGTCAGCGTCCGGCAGCATCGTGATCACGACGGTCGCGTCGGCCATGGCCTCGGCCGCCGAGCCGGCCACGTCAGCGCCGAGGCCGGCCAGCGCCGTGGTCGCCGCCGGGGACCGGTCCCACACCGTCGTGCGCAGCCCGGCACCGATCAGCCTCCCGGCCATCGCCGACCCCATGATCCCGGTCCCCAGCACGGCTACCCGCGTTCCCGCGCCGCCATCCGCCGCCGTCATCGCCTCACCCCGCAGTTCTCGTCGGCCATTACCGGCAGCTTTCATACCCGCATCGCGGTCAGAGCATCGCCCAGACCACTTTCCCGCGGGCCGCGCGGTACGATCCCCAGTCCCGGCTCAGGCTTTCCACCAGCAGCAGGCCCCGGCCGCATTCGGCCCGCGCGTCCGCCAGGCGGCGCGCCGGTATCCGGTCGCTGGCGTCCCAGACGTGAATGACCACGCAGTTCGCGTCCGCGGACAGCCAAAGTCGCACCGCGGCCGAACGTGCCTCCCGCGACGCGTAGATAGCGTTCGTCACTAATTCCGACACCAGCAATTCGGTGGTGTCGGCGAGCGCGGTCAGCCGCCATTCGAGCACGACCCGCCGGGCGTGATGGCGGGCAGTTGGTACCGCCGAGTCCACCGCCTCCAGCGCAAGATGGCTGCTCAGCGGCCAGGATGGCGCGGCGCCAGGCCCTTCCGGCGAGGCGGCGCAGTCCGGCCCGGACGCCGTTACCGAGGCGGGAATGAATATGAACGTCACTGGCGCCATCTTGCTCGGTCCGTTCTACGATCTCTAGAGGAGAACGGCCGCTGTCGGGACGTGTCCGGACGGTAAGACGTGGCGTAGGAACAGGTCAGGAATGGTGAGCCGAATGCCTTTGATTCGCGAGCTTGATCCGGGCGCGAGCCCGTTAGCGTTCTTCGGGGCCGAGCTTCGCCGGGCGCGGTCGGCCGCGGCCCTCAGCCAGGACCAGCTCGGCCAGCGCATCGGCTATTCGGGCGCTTTGGTCGGCAAGGTCGAGACCGGCGACCGGGCCCCGTCCCGGGACTTCGCCGAACGCTGCGACCGGGCTCTCCCGGCCGCCGACGGCCTGTTCACCCGGCTCCACACCTTGATCCGCCGCTGGGGTGGCGGCCATCCCTGGTGGTTCGATGAATGGATCGAATTCGAGCGGCGAGCGAAGTCGATCTCCTGCTGGGAGCCACTGATCGTGCCTGGCTTGCTACAGACCGCAGATTACGCCCGGGCGCTGTTCGAGGCCTGGCGCGCGGCAGACAACGCTGACGAATTGGAGCAGATGGTCAGCACGCGGATGGGCCGGCAATCGATCTTCGATCGTCCCGATCCGCCGTCGCTGTGGGCGATCGTGGACGAGGGTGTGCTCCGCCGCCACATCGGCAGCGAGAAGATCATGTACGACCAGCTCATGCACCTCGCTGACCTGGCCGATCGGTCAAGAGTGACCATTCAAGTAGTCCCCGCCGAGGTGGGCGCGCACGTGGGTTTGTCGGGTGCATTTGCGATTGCGAGCGTCGATGGCGCGAGTATGGTGTACCTGGAGGGGCCAGCCCAAGGGCAGATCACCGAGTTGCCCTCAATGGCCGCTGTAGTGAGCGCCGAGTTCGACACATTGCGGTCCGAGGCGCTTCCGCGCGGAGCTTCACGCGACTTGATCAGGAGAGTGACTGTCGAACAATGGAGCAGCTAGACCGCGCGCAGTGGCGTACGAGTAGCCACAGCAGCGGGGATGGCAGCAACTGCGTGGAGGTCGCGGGCGTGTGGCGGACCAGCACTTACAGCGGCGGGAACGGCGGGGGCTGCGTCGAGGTCGCGCGTCACCGACTGGGAGCCGTGGCCGTGCGTGACTCTAAGGACCGGGGCGGCCCGGAGCTAGGCGTCAGCGAGCGCGCCTGGACCGATTTCATCCAGGGAATCAAGCGCGGGCAATTCCGCCTGGGCTGACCGGCTGACACCCGCTGCGTTGCAGGCTCAGGTTCCGGCCGCTGCGGAGCGATCGATGGTGAGGTACCAGTAGCCGCCCGCGAGATTCCCCGCCCCGATGGCCCCGAAGAAGGCGGCCCACCCGTAGACGCCGTAGGCGAGGCAGATGAGCCCCGCGCCGGCCGCGACACTGCCCCCGGCGATGCGCGTGGTCCCGAAGGCGCGCAGGTGCCGGTACTCCCACGGGTTGATCATGCGTTGCAGGCCGGGTCGCGGCGGAGTTGCCCACCAGTCGCGCAGGCCCTTGACCGCGGGGTGGTCGCTGGGTGCGTTCATCGGATGCCTCCTGTGGGTTGTGGTGCCGGTCACCCGATCGCCTGCCAAATATGATATCACTTTTGCCGCCTGCCCCGTCAACGCGCCCGCAATGACGGGCTCGTCACGGGCCCGCCTAGGATGCCCGCATGCGCCTCAGTATCTGGCCGTCGCCGACCCGGCCCTGGGATGACATCCGCGAGATCGCCGCGCACTGCGAGCAGACCGGCTGGGACGGCGTGTATTTCGCCGACCATTTCATGCCGAACGGTCCCGACGCGACCCCGCTGGACGGAGACACGCTCGAGTGCTGGTCGGTGCTGGCCGGCCTGGCCGCGACGGTCCCGCGGTTCCGGATCGCTCCCCTGGTCACCAGCGTGACCTACCGGCACCCCGCGGTCCTGGCCAAGATCGCGGCCGCGGTCGACCAGGTCAGCGGCGGCCGGCTCACGCTCGGGATCGGGGCTGGCTGGCAGGTGAACGAGCACGCCGCGTACGGGCTCGCGCTGGGCACGGTGCGCGAGCGGATGGACCGGTTCGAGGAAGCGACCCAGATCCTGCACTCCCTGCTGCGCCAGCCGCGGACCACGTTCGCGGGCGAGTACTTCCGGCTGGCCGGCGCGCCGAACCAGCCCGCCCCGGTCCAGGACCGGATGCCGCTGCTCATCGGCGGGTCCGGCGAGCGGCGCACGCTGCGCGTCGCAGCCAAGTATGCCGACCAGTGGAACACCTGGAGCCACCCGGACCTGCTCGCGCACAAGGGCTCGGTGCTGCGCGAGCACTGCGAGCAGGTCGGCCGCGATCCGGCTGAGATCCACGTGTCCACGCAGGCGCTGCTGTTCTTGTCGGCCGACGAGGAATGGCTCAAGGACAAGCGGGAAGCCCAGCACCGGCAGCCGACGATCGTCGGAACTCCGGCCGAGGTGACCGACATCGTGGGCCGCTACCGCGAGGCCGGAGCCGACGAGCTGATCATCCCGGACTTCACCATCGGCTCGCCCGCGCGGGTGAAGGACACCTGCGACCTGTTCATGACCGAGGTCGCCCCCGCCTTCCGGTGAATCCCGCCGGGGCCCCGCTCACGTCCGGGGCTTGGGCAGCGTCCTGCGCGGCGATGTCCTGGCGAACCCGCTCGGGCGGGTAGACCAGGCGCAGTAGCACGCCGGTCATGGCCGTGGTCACCAGCGCCATCACCACCATCAGGGAGTACAGCTCCTGGTCGAGCAGGCCGAGCTGGAGCCCGATGGTCAGGGCGATCAACTCGGTCAGGCCGCGGGCATTGATCAGGATCGCGAGCACGGCCGAGTGCCGCGGCCGCGCACCGCACACCCGGGCCCCGGCGAACGCGCCGATCCCCTTGCCGCCGATGGCGGCGGCCAGGATCAGCGCGAGCTCGGCGAGCTGGCGCGGGCCCGTGTGGGACAGGTTGACCTTGAGCCCGACGATCAGGAAGAACACCGGGACCAGCACGAACGAGTTGATCTTCTCGACCCGCGGGAGGACCCGTGACCCCAGCGCAGTCGCGGCATCGCGCGGCATGGCCACGCCGAACAGGAACGCGCCGAAGATCGGGTGCAAGCCCATCCAGTCCGTGGCCGCGGCGCACGTCAGCAGGCCGGCCGCCCCGGCCACGAACGCGCCGCCGGCCGCGACCGGGCCAGGGCGCGGACCGCGGCCGGCCAGCCGGGCCAGCCGCGGACGGACGACCTTGTGCAGCACGGCGGCGAACGGCACGACGAGCAACACCCGCCAGGGGTGCGCGTGCGCGCCGCCGATCGCGACCACCACGGCCAGCAGCGACCAGGCCAGCACGTCGTCCAGTGCCGCGCAGGCCAGCGCCAGGCCGCCGATCGGCGTGCGGACCAGCTGGCTGTCGCTCAGGATGCGCGCCAGCACCGGGAAGGCGGTGATCGACATGGCCAGGCCGACGAACAGCGCGAACGCCAGCCGGTGGCCGGCCGGGTAGCGTCCGGCCAGGTAGCACGCGAGCAGCACGCCCAGGCCGAAGGGAAGCACGACCGCGCCCACCGATACGGTGGCCGCGATCCGGCTCTGCCCGCGCAGGAGTTCGCGGTCGAGGTGCAGGCCGACGAAGAACATGAACACGCACACGCCGACGTTGGCGAGCATGGTCAGGGCCGGCCACAAACCGGCCGGGAAGATGGCCCGGGTGACGACGCCCGCCGCCAGCGTGGGACCGAGCAGGATCCCGGCGATGATCTCGCCGACCACGGCGGGCTGACCGGCCCGCCGGGCCAGCCTGCCGAGAACGCGCGCGGCCACCACGATCACCACCAGCGCGAGCAGCAACCGGGGCAGATCCGCCAGGCTCACCGTTGCCTTCTCCTCGTTCGCACGTCACCTGCGACCGTGCGCTATCTCACTCGAAGACGACTCGCAGGCCGGTGGAGAGGCGCTTTCAAATGATCTAGGAGGGCTGGGCCAGCCGGGCTACGGCGGCGGTCTCGGCCTAGGCGGGCTTGCCCTGGCCCGATTCGGCAGCGGTCTCGCGGATCAGCCGGACCGCCTCGCGGACGCCGCCGTCCCAGGCCGGCCCGTGCCCGGGGAGCACCCAGGTCGCGTCGACGCCGTCGGTCCGGTCGAGCGACGCGACCGCCCGCTCCGGCTCGAGCGTGAACGGCGCCGGCTTGGGGCCGGTGACGCCGGTGAGGACGTTCCGGGTGGTCATCGTGTCGCCCATGAACAGCGCGTCCACGGCCGGGACGTGCACCACGACGCTGCCCGGCGTGTGCCCGGGGGTGTGAATGATCCGCGGCGAGCCGGGCACGTCGAGCACGTCGCCGTCGGCCATGGTCTGCAGTTCGGTGGCCGGCTTGGGCCGCAGCCCGCCGCGCCGGGCCGAGTACCACAGGAAGCCGACCATCGGGCCGATCTTGACCGGCCCCCAGCCCGAGTTGGGCTTCCTGACCTTCAGGGTGGCCCGGTCGACGTCCGCCTCGTGGATGTACGCCGCGACGCCCGTCTCGCGTTGCAACCGCGCGGCGAAGCCGATGTGGTCGGTATCCCCGTGGGTCAGGACGAGCGCCCGGACGTCGCCGAGGCTCTTGCCCATCGCGGCCAGTTCGGCCTGCAGCAGCTTCCAGTACCCGGGCAGCGCGGCATCGATGATGGTGATGCCGTCCTCGCCGACGATCAGGTAACTGTTGATCTTGTCCGAGCCGATCCGGCGCAGGCCCTTGGCCATCTGCATGACAACCTTCTTCCATCCGGTCGAGCTCTTAACAGGATCATAGTTGCATTAGTATCCGAGGCTACCCAGGGCCCACCCCTAAACGCAACCGAAGTTCTTTTTGGCGGCAGTCAGGCACTCGTGCCGGCCACGGCGCGGGGGGCAGGGCGGGAATCCTCGTCGGCCGGGGCATCCTCGGCCTGCGCGGGCGAGGGCGAGGCGACCGACCCCGCGGGCAGGCGGCGGGTGACGGCCAGGCCGGCCAGCAGGACGAGCGCGCTGGCGGCGAACGCGGCCAGGATCCCGGCCGACAGGGCACCGCGGGCCGAGCCGGCCGCCACGGCCGCGCCCCCGACCCCGATGCCGGTGGCCGTGCCGAGCACGTCGGTCAGGTTCAGCGAGGCCGAGGCCCAGCCTTCCCGGCCGGCCGGGGCCTCCCGCATCATCAGCAGTGAGATCGGGGAGTAGGCGAGCCCCATCCCCAGGCCGCCCAGGGTCCACGCGACGATGGCCAGGCCCACCGGAAAGCTGGAGCGCACCGTGACCGCCATCACGGCGATGCCGACCCCGATGATCACCATCCCGGCGCGGACCAGGTTGCGGCCGGCCCAGCGGTCGCTGCGGCGGGCCTGGATCCACGCGCCCGTGGTCCAGGCCAGGGTGGCCGCGGTCAGCACGAGGCCGGCCAGCACCGGGCTGTGGTGGCGGACGGTGACCACCAGCAGCGTGACGTACGCGTCCGCGCCGAAGAAGCCGAACGTGAGCAGGCCGCGGATGGCGATCGTGGCCGGCAGCCCGGGGCGGGCCCGCAGCGTGCCCGCGGGCAGCAGCCGCCGCAGGGCCAGGACCTCGGTGCCGGCCCCGGCCACGACCAGGGCCCCGGCCACCGGGAGGTTGCGCGTGCTGGCGCCGAGCGTGAGCCCGCCGAGCAGCAGGCCGGCCCCCACGGCGGTGGCCACGCCGCCGACCAGGCTGTGCGCGGCCTGCGACCGGACCGCCGGAGCGCCCAGCCGCAGCAGCGCGGGGATGGCCAGCACGCCGGTCACGGCCACGAGCGGGATCAGGCCGAGGAAGACCCAGCGCCAGCCGAACTGCCGGGCCACCTCCGCGCTCAGCGCGGGGCCGGCCAGGCCCGGCAGGACCCACGCGGTGGACAGCACGGCCATCATCCGGGCCCGGAGCCGCCCGGTCAGCGTCCGGCCGATAGCCACGTAGGCGACCGCGGGGATCGCCCCGGCCCCGAGGCCTTGCAGCGCGCGCCCGACGACCAGGACGGCCATGGACGGCGCCAGCCCGCCGATGGCCAGGCCGGAGATGAACAGGATCAGCCCGCCCGCGTACGGGACGGCCGGGCCGCGCCGGTCGGCCGCGCGGCCCGCGCTGACGATGCCGACGATGCTGGCCAGCATGAACGCGCTGAACACCCAGCCGTACAGCCGCAGCCCGCCCAGGTGCCGCGCCACCAGCGGCATGACCGTGACCACCGCGAGCGCCTCGGTGGCCACGAACGTGATGGTCAGCACCAGGCCGATGGTCAGCGGCCGCCTGCTCGGCGCCCACAGGCTGTCGCCGCGCGCACTGCTCATCGGCTGGCGCCCCTACCCGGACGGCCCGGGGCGCCCCGTCGCGGCCCGGTTGAGCCCTAGCCTAGGAACTCAACCGCCCTTGAGGTCAACGCGGTTTGGCCGTCCGGGCTGCTCACCGCCGGATGACTACAAGTTGCAGCACTGCTGCAGCGCCCACCGGTAGTACCCCCGCGCCGGGCCGACCTCCAGCCGTGACGCGTTGTTCAGGGACGTGGTGTAGAGATAGGCCGGCGCGCGGTTCACGTCCGAGCGCTCCACGTTGACGAGCCGGTTACCCGCCCGCACCCAGAGCGTGTAACCGGTCCCGGCATCGCAGAGCTTGAGTTCGATTCTTCCGCCGAACTCGCCCAGGCACTGACCGCCGAGCAGGATCCCGTGCAGGACCTTCTTGAACTGGAACACCTTGTCACCGTGGAACTCATGGTCCAGCCGCCGGATGGTGAACGGCCAGTTCGACTGGACGAAATCGTTCACCGTGGCCCAGCCGTCGGCTTGAGCCTTGTGCTTGTTGTACAGGTAGACCAGCTGGCCCGGCCGCAGGTTCCCGTCCTTGACGTCCCAGCACATCTTGTTGAAATGCAGCAGGCATTCGTGGGCGTCGTCGTTCGTGCTGTTCGGCCTGGCCGCGGCCTGGGCCAGCGGAGCGGCCAGGGCACCCGCGGCGAGCACGACGGCGGCCACCAGGCCGATCGCGCGCAGCCGCCAGGCCTGCCGGGCGATACGCCGCATCCTTAACGTCCTCATGTGCGCTTCCCTTCCGCCGACGATGACCGATGCCCGCGGACGGTAGCGGGACGCGCTAACGGTCCGCTAAGCGCGCGGACCGCCGGGCGGGCGACCGGTCAGGGCGACGGCGTCAGCGCCGCGTTGAGCACCGTCGTCTGGCCTGGGACGACGGTGGCGGTCACGGTCCGCTGGGCGTAGCCCTTCATCGTGACCGTGAACCGCTGGCTGCCGGTCTTGGTCGCCAGCAGCCAGTACAAGCCGCCGCCGACCGCCTCGTCGCCGGGGGTCGCCACCGTGACCGCGTGCTCGGCGGGGTCGGTGACGCTGGTGACCGACGCCCCGTCGAGGGCCTGGCCGGTGGTCGCGTCGGTGACCCGGCCGACCAGCAGCCCGCCGGCCCTCGTGACGCAGACGCGGTTGCCCACGAAGACGTTGTCGATCTCCCAGTAGTCCGACCACTCCCCCTGGTAGCGGAACCGGATCTGCACGCGGGCCTGGCCGGCGGCGGCCGGGAGCGGGGCCACGACCGTCTGCGGGCCCGGCGCGCCGGGGAACGCCTCCCGGTTCCAGACGGAGGTCCACGTGCGGCCCCCGTCAACCGACAATTGCACGGTGGCGGCCGAGTTGGCCGCGGGCGCCAGGTCGGTGGCGAACTGGACCACCGGGCTGGTATCACCGGCCAGGTCGGCCGGCGGGGTCGTGAGGGTGGTGTCCTGGTAGTGATGCGCGCCGTCGTACGCGGAATCGACGATGGCGAAGTTCCCGCTGCCGCCGGTGGTGTTGGCCCGGCGGGCCGGGTCGTCGAAGACCCAGCCCGGAGTCCCGGAGTATCCGGGGTAGTGCAGGTCGGTGTTGGTCACGTGCCAGCCCGCCGGGACGCTGGTGCCGCTGAACGACTCGGTGCTGCCCCGCAGGACGGCCTGGTATCCGATGGCCTGGCAGGCGAGCACGTCCACGCCGAGCCCGACATCCTCGGTGACCGGCTCGGCGCCCAGGCTGACCTGCTTGGTGGCCGGCTGGTACCCGGGGTACAGCGGGGTGACCCGCAGGGTGTAGCTCGCGTCGTGCAGCAGGCTGACGCTGTACTTGCCGGTCGACGGGGTGGTGAACACGCTGCCGCCGTGACCGGAGCCGTCGGACCAGGTGACCTTCGCGTACAGCGGCCACGGGGGCCCGGTGCCCGCGGTGACCGAGCCGCTCACGGTCACGTGCGGGACTCCGGCGAGGGCGATGTTCCGCGTGGCGGTCGCGCCGGCGGCCACGGTCACGGTGACGGCCTGGGTCTGGTAGCCGTAGTCGCTCACGGTCAGCGTCCACTTCCCGGCCGGGAGGTCGAGGACGTAGCCGCCGCTGCCGGTGCTCACAGCGGTCGCGGGGGGATAGGGGGCGGCGGCCACGTCGGCTCCGGCCACCGGCTGACCGGTGGATGAGTCGGTGACGGTGCCGGTGACGGTGCCGTGCGCGTGGTAGGCGAAGGCCGCGACGCCGTCCGGGGTGCCCAGGCCGGTCGGGCCGTCGTAGCCAGGTTCGGCATGGCAGAGGTAGGCCGGGGTGCAGGTGCCGTTGGCGCCGGAGGTGACGTCGTTCAGGCCCCCCGCGCCGGACAAGAACGCGTCGTACGGGTACTCCGCCGGGTTGGTGCGGGCCTGCGGCGTTCCGGCCAGGGCGTAGACGGACGCGACGAGCGGGGTGGCGACGCTGGTGCCGCCGAACTCCGACCAGCCGGACCATTCGTAAGTGTCGTATACGGCGACGCCGGTGTTGGGGTCGGCGACCGCGGACACGTCGGCGACGGTGCGGTTCGCACAGCCGGTGTCGACTTGCCAGGCCGGCTTGCGCTCGACGGTCGAGCAGCCGCTGCCTGCCCCGGACCAGGCGCTCTCGGCCCAGCCCCGGGGAGCGGCCGGGTCGGTGACCAGGCTGGTGCCGCCGACCGCGGTCACATCCGGTGAGGCGGCGGGATACGAGGTGCCGTAGCCGTTGTCGCCGGAGGCCGCGGTGATGGCCACGCCCGGATGGTCGTAGTAGGAGTCCCAGCCGGTCTCGGCGGGATCCTCCGACGCGGCGTAGCTGTTCGACACGTACTTCGCACCGAGCGCGACGGCTTCGTCGACCGCGGCGCCCAGGTTCTTGATCGTGTTGTCGTCGGCCTCCACCAGCAGGATGTGACAGGCGGGACAGGCCGCGGACACCATGTCCAGGTCGAGGGACATCTCCTCCGACCAGCCGGGGTCGGGCCGCGGGTAGCGGGTGCTGCCGTCCTGGGCGACCTTCCGGAAGCAGCCGTTCGCGGTGGTACAGGCGGGCAGGCCGTACTGGGCCCGGTAGGTGCCCAGGTCGGCCTCGGCGTGCGGGTCGTCGTAGGCGTCCACGATCGCCACCGTCCGCCCGGAACCGGCGGTCGCCGACAGCAGCTTGTAGGCGGACTGCAGGCTGGCCGGGCCGTACCCGGAGGGCGCGGTGCCCGCCTTCGTCCGGCCGATCCGCCCCGGCACGTCGGTGCGCACCAGCGCCTCGCACGCGGCCCGGCCCGGGCCCGGCTGCGCGCACGCGCGGCGCACCGGATGCTGCGCCAGCTTCGGCACCGGCGGCGTGGCGACCTGCGCGGCTGCGCCCGGCGCGACGGCGCAGGTGCCGATCAGGAGACCCGCGACGGCCAGCGCTGCCCGCCGGCTCAGGCGGCTGATCCTCGGCATGCTGGCTCCGTTCCTCGCCCGTGGTGCTGGTGCCGGTGGTGTTGGTACTAGCTGCGTCATACCGTCACCCGCAGCTCAGATGGGCTATCAGCGGTGCGATGTAGCCGGGGTAGCTGACGTCGGCCTCACCGGCGGCCCACACGTCGTCCGGGCCGGTGCCGCCGATCCCGTGGTAGGCGTAGGAGACGCCGAACTCCCGCGGGCCCGGCTCCGGCACGGTGGTCCAGCGCCGCCCATCCCAGTGCAAGAACGCCTGCGTCTGCCCGTCCGCGGCCGAGCCCTCCAGATACTGGCTGCCGCCGAAGGTGGCCCAGACGTCCCCCGCCGAGGCGGTGTAGACGCTGGCCAGGCCGCTGAGGCCCGCGCCGCCGTCCGGCAGGGTGGCGGCGCTCCAGGCGGTGCCGTCCCAGTGCTCGATCAGCGGGACGTAGGTGCCCGGGTGGCCCGCCGCGGCCTGGTAGCCCACCGCCCACGCGTCGCGGGCGCCGTCCGCGCTGACCGCCTGCAGCCACGAGGACGGGCGCCCGGCGGGCGCGGTGATTAGCCGCCAGGCGGTGCCGTCCCAGTGCTCGATCAGCGGGAGCAGCGTGCCGCCAGTGCCATCC
>Ga0207416_1001935_pt1 | contig 24535 bp, 27 predicted proteins | sample PaiPotPPM11metaG_FD_184107 | JGI IMG/M metagenome (GOLD analysis project Ga0207416, IMG submission 184107) | Iron sulfur acid spring bacterial and archeal communities from Banff, Canada, to study Microbial Dark Matter (Phase II) - Paint Pots PPM... ... | reverse complement strand
GTTTGCCGCCGGCTTCCTTCGGACTCCGCCTCGCGGCGGACGCCCTTGCCCTTGGCTAACGGTTGCCACGACCAGGCCCCGTAGAGGACTCTCACCTCCAAGTCAAGCGTCCATGCCGGGCGCACAAGCAAAAGACCCGCGTCGTGACGACGCGGGTCTTTCCGTTCTCCCGCGTGAGAACGAAGGTTACTTGACGGTGACCTTCGCGCCGGCTTCCGAGAGCTTCTTCGCGATCGCGTCGGCTTCGTCTCTGGCGATGCCTTCTTTGACCGGCTTGGGAGCGCTCTCGACGAACGCCTTCGCTTCGGTCAGACCGAGCGAGGTGACTTCGCGGACGGCCTTGATGACCTTGATCTTCTCCGGGCCGGCCTCTTCGAGGATGACGTCGAATTCGGTCTTGGCCTCGGCCGGCGCAGCGGCGGCAGCGGCGGGGGCGGCGGCGGCGGCCGGCGCGGCGGCGCTCACGCCGTACTTCTCTTCGAGCTGCTTGACGAGGTCCGCGAGCTCGAGGACGGTGAGTTGGTCGATCTGGGAGATGAGTTCGGCGACTGCCATGATACCTGGATGCTCCTGTTATGCGGTGGCGGGCTGATCCGCGCTCTTCTGCTCGCGAATCGCATTGAGGACGCGGACGAGGCCGCTCTGATTGCCGGACAGGACGTAGACGAGCCCGTACAGCGGGGACTTGAGCGACCCGACGAGTTTCGCGAGCAGCTCTTGCTTGGGGGGAAGCGCGGCGAGCGCCATGACTTGCGTGGCCTCGACGAGCTTGCCATCGATGAACGCAGCCTTGACCTTGACCGCCTTGGTCGAATCGGAGAAAGTCTTGAGGGCCTTGGCCGGTGCGACGGGATCGTCACCGGCGAAAACGACGCCCGTCGGGCCTGCGAGAACCGCATCGAGCTGCGAGGCGAGGTCGTCGCCGGCGGCTCGCTTGAAGAGCGTGTTCTTGACGACGCCGTAGGTGCTGCCGTCTTTGCGAAGCTCGTTGCGGAGCTTCGTGATCTCTTCGACGGTCAGGCCTTGGTAGTTCGTGAAGAACAGGTTCTTCGCTTTTGCGATCTGCTCGCGAAGCTCTTCGATCGTCGCTTGTTTTTTCGCGGTCGGCATCGTGTGCTCCGAGAGGGGAAACAAAAACGCCTCCGCCGACACGGCGAGGCGCAATCACGATTCCGGCGCGGACCGCACGTGACACATCGTCACCTTGAGCCCGGAGAAGAGTCGATTACCGCGTCCTCGGCAGGCGTGCGTTCGTTCGAACGAACATTACCGACCCGGGGGGTCGACCTGCGGTCATTGGAGCCAAAGCACGTTGTATCACGCGGACGAGTGCCGCGTCAAGGATGAGTGACGCCGAGCGCGCGGAGGCGGCCTTCTGGGCCGGTTTCCTGCGCAACCGGAACGTCGACGCCGGCACCGCGGGTGACGGGGCAGTCTCGGTCGCCGGAGGGTACGCCCTCTGCGTGGTCGGGACGATGCTGACGCACGCCATAGGGGCCGGGTCGACCCGTCCGCTGCGCGCCGACGACTGCGAGGTGGTCGAGGGCTTCTATGCCGCCAGGGGGCTGCCGACTTGCTTCGAGCTCGAAGAGGACGCGCTGCTGCGCGACGAGGCCTTGTTGCGTGAACGCGGCTATGCCGACGACCCCATCGAACTGATCGCGCTCGAGTCGCCCGTCGCCGTTCGCCCGCCCGTCGACGGAATCGCCGTTCGAGCGACGACCGACCGGCGGGCTTGGAGCGAGCTGCTGGAACGCTGCATCGCCGAGCAGATCGACGACCCCGGCCTCCTGCGCCGGCAAGCCCTCTTGAACGCCTCCGCGGGTCACGTCCTGGCCATGGCGTCGATTCGCGGCGAGGACGTCGGCGTCGGCGCGGTCGGCATCGCCGGGGACACCGCGCTCCTCTACTCCGCCGGGGTGCTGCCAATGTTCCGGCGACGCGGTGTGCACGGCGCGCTTGTCGCCGCCCGGCTCACGATGGCGCACGGACGCGGGGCGGCCGCGGCCCTCCTGAAGGCCGTGCCGGACTCACCCTCCGAGCGGTCCGCGCTCGGCCTCGGCTTCACGCGAACCGCGGTACGGCGCCGCGTGCGCCGCGCGAGTTAGCAGCCGGAGACGAACGAGACGCTCAGCACCGGGTGGATCTCGATGCCGTTGCGCGCTACCCCCGTCTGGCCGTGGATCGGATCGAAGTACGGGACGCCGGTGATGTCGGCGACGACGGTTTTGCCGATCGGCGTGAACCGGTTCGAGGGCTGACCGCCGAGGCATTGAACGAAGGCGTCGCGCGCGGACTGGAACAGCGCACCGTAGCCGGAGGTGCACGCGCCGGAACACGCTGACGACGGCGGCTCGACGATCATCGTCTCGCTCGGCGTGTTCAGGTCGGCGACGACGATGTGGAAATCGTTGTCCGCCTCGATCTTCCAGCCGACGATCGTCGCGCGAATCTGCACCGCTTGCAGTTCCCACGGCGCGAAGCGGACGTTGTCGGATTTGGCGCTCATGCCGGCCGGGACAGTGGCGTTCCAGAGCGTCTCGACGGTCGTGACCTGCACGTTGCGGTTCACCTGCGCTGCGAACGGATCGCTCATCGTCTTGACGTGCCAACGCTCGCTGCCGCAATGGTTTCCGCAGGTCGCGCCTTGGCCGCCGGCCGGCGCGGGGATCGGCGTGGGCGCTCCGGGCGCGGCGGTGGGCGGCGGCGTGAACGGGATCCCGGTCGGTGCCGCGGTGGGGCCGAACGTCGCACCGGAGGGCAACGCCGTCGGAACCGCGGTCGGCGACGTCGACGCACCGCTCGCGCTCAGAACGATGTCGTCGAAGTAGGCGTACGTGTATTTCGACGCCGCACCGTCGCCGTGCACCCCGAAGTAGAGGTTGAGCGCGCGCCCGGCGTACGCCGAAACGTCGATCGTCTTCTGCGCCCAGCCGTTGGTGTTCGCGTTCGCCTGCCACAGCATCGCCACCGTGTTGCCGCCGGCGTCCATCAGTTCGGCTTCTTGATACGAGCGCTGCGTCGAGGTCTCGCTTGAAAGTGCGAATACCCAGAACGTGAGCGTGCCGCCGGCCGGTACGGTCTCCACCTGACAAAGCCCGGCATCGCCACCGATCTCGCCGCTGTTTTGATTGGTCGACCCGGCGCGCATCGAGTGCGTGCCGTGATGCGCCTGGGCAGTCGAGATGCGCGCGTTGACGCTGCCGCACTGCGACCACGCGCCCAATCCCGCCGATTCGAAACCCGGATCGACGACCACGTTGCGCGCGCCGTGCGCCGTGCCGGCCGACCCGAGCGTGACGACGAGCGCCCCTGCAAAGAGGACCGCGATGCCGGCGGAGATCGAACCTCGCATTACACTCTTTCTTATGCTCCCGGGCAACGTGAGCGTGCTGGGCCTGGCCGTTCCGCACACGCCGCCGTCTCCCACGCGAGAAGCCGATTTCTAGGGCGGCGCGTCGCGGCCGGCGTCGAGCGCGGCTTCCGTTTGGGCCCAGATGCTGCGCGCGATCGGCCGACGCATCTCCTCGAGCAAGTGTCCGACCAGACCGACGGCGCGCGCCATCACGCCCAACCCGCGCGCGACTTCCCACGGGATGCCCAGTTCGCTCGCGATCGCCCCGATCGCACCGGTGGCATTCAGCGGCAGCACCTTGCCCGACGTGCGCTCCGCTTCGACCCGCACGGCCTCCATCAGCGCGACGTACCGGCCGCGAAAGCCGTGCTCTTCCGCGATCGCGAACAAGCGCGCAGTACGTGGGTCGTCGGGTTTGTGGATCGGATGCCCGAGCCCCGGGATCGCCGCGCGCTGCGCGCGATGGACCGCGACGATCTGCGCCGCGAGCGCCGCGAGGTCCGGCGCATCGCCGGCGCCGTCGAGCGCCGTCTGCAACATCTTCGCCGATCCTTCGACCGTCCCGACGAACACGCTGCCCAACCCGCACAACCCCGCCGCGACGGCGCTCTGCAGCGCCTCCGGCGCACCCATGTACGTCAAGCGTGCGACCATCGCGCTCGGCGTCATGCCGTGTTCGACCAGCGTCACGACGATCGCATTGAACACGATCGCTTCGGCCGCCGTCGGCAGGCGACCCATCAGCTCGAGGAACGCCATCCCGCCGAAGTCGACGTGACCGAGAATCTCCGTGGGCAGATCGTAGCCGCGCACCACGACGCGGTCCGCGTCGCTCCAACCCATCTCGCTGCGCATCACGCTCCTCCGGTTCAGGTGCTCGGCGCCAAGCCGACGGTGCGTCCACCGTCGACGTTGATCGTTTGGCCGGTGATGAACGACGCGTCATCCGAGGCGATGAACAGCGCGACGAGCGCGATCTCGACCGGCTGCCCGGTGCGCCCGAGCGGCGTCATCGCGATCGACCGCTCGCGGATCTTCGCAGGCACGACGCCGGTCATCGGCGTCTCGATGAACCCCGGCGCGATCGCGTTGACCCGAACGCCGGCCCGGCCGAGTTCGAGTGCGAGCGTCTTGGTCAAGCTGATGACGCCGCCTTTCGATGCGGAATAGTTTGCCTGCCCGACGTTCCCGTAGGCCGCGCGGGATGAGATCAGCACGATGCTGCCGCTTCGTTGCGCGACCATCGCGGCTGCCGTCGCGCGCGCCATCAGAAACGAGCCGGTCAAGTTTACCCGGATCACGGCGTCCCAGGCATCCAGCGTCATGCGGTCGTGCATCGCGTCGCGCGTGATGCCGGCAAAGTGCACCAAAACGTCGATCCGCCCGAAGCGCGCGCCGACCGCCTCGGCCGCCGTTTGCACGGAACGTTCGTCTGCGACGTCGACCGCGAATGTTTCGGCATCCACCCCCTCGTCCGCGAAGCGGTCGCGCACCGCCTGAGCGTCGAGATCGAGCGCAGCGACCCGAGCTCCGTGCGCGGCGAACGGCCGCGCCGTCGCGAGTCCGAGGCCGCTCGCCGCGCCGGTCACGATCGCGACCTTGCCGGCCAACCGTCCGCCGATCACGATGACACCTTCGGCGCGCCGAGTTCCGCGGTGAGGGTGCGCACGTCTGCGAGCTTGTCGAGTCCGCGCACGAGTTCGACGATGCGGCGGCGGCGTGCGGGTCCGTACGCGACGGCGGCCAATCCGTCGAACTTCTCGATCAGTTCGTCCCAGCCGAGCGGGCTGTCCGGCTCGCCGCGCGGTCCCTGCGCGAGACGGCGCTCGTGGACGTCGCCGGCATCGATTTCGATTAGCGCCGCCATTGCCGGAACCAGCGCGTCGACGGCGGGATCGCTTTCAACCGTGATCCGTTCGACGAGCGCGGCGATCTGCAGCGCGTCGCGCCGCGCGAAGTCGTCCCAGCGCACCGTACCCCATGCGAGCGTCGCGGCCGCCGTATAGTACATGCTGAACTGCGCGTCGACGATGGACCGCGGACGGCGCTTGCGCTCCTCGGGGAACGCGCACAGGCGCATCCCGGCCGGCGGCAGGCTGACCCGCACCCGTTCGATCGCGGCGGGATCGAGGCGGCGTTCGCGCACGATCGCGGCCAACTGATCGATCGCCGCGTGCATGTAGCGGCAGCAGGGATACGGTTTGAATGCCGTTCGGTCGATCTCGTGCACACCGTCCCAGCGCTCGAGCACGTCGGCAGCGACCGCGCCGTCGGAGTAGGCGTGCAGCAGACCGCTGCGGCCCTCGAGCGCGGCGCCCGGGCCGCGCACGCCCGCGATCGCGAGCTCCCGTGCGAGCACCGCGTTGTGCGCGGCGAAGCCCACCTGCACGGGCTTGGTCGCCGCGCCGTCAACGCTGAACTGGAGCGAACCCGCGGCCTGACTGAGCCCGATGCCGAAGGCGCTCACGAGCGTGTCGACGTCGTCGCCGTGCAGATACGAGACGCCGGCGATAGCACCGAACAGTCCGGCCGTCGCTGTCGGATGGAAGCCGCGCGCGTAGTGGACTGCGGGATCGAGGGCGAGTCCGATGCGAATGGCCACGTCGTAGCCCGTCACGATCGCCGCGATCAACCGCGTGCCGCTGCCGCCGAGCCCTTCCGCACCGCACAGCGCCGCGCCGACGACGGGGGCGCCGGGATGGAGCGACGAGCGCTCGTGCGTGTCGTCGAAATCGAGAACGTGAAAGTTGCAGGCGTTGAGCATCGCAGCGTACTGCGGCGAAAACGCAGCCCCATAGCCGATCGCCGTGGATGAGCCGCCGGCGCCGAGCGCCGTCAATGCGCGGTGAACGGCCGCACTCGTCGCGCTCTCGAAGCGCGCGCGCACCGCGCAGCCGATCAGATCTAGCACGGCTTGCTTTGCGTGCTCGACCGTCGCGGACGAGAGCGACGCCGCATCGAGGGCGAGCGCGCGCCGCGCCAGCGCCGAGGTGACCTGCGAACCGATGATTGCCACCATTGTGCTGACCCGGATTCGGGAACGGCGAGCCGCAGTCCGGCAAGGTGTCGCGGCGCGTCGCGCGGGAGGAAAGGTCGCATGCGATTCGGTTTTCGTCGCACCGCGCTCGTGTTTGCGTTCTTCCTGACCGCGGCCGGAGCCGCGCACGGTGCGACCGTCCACGCGCTCGCGCTTCCCGATGGGTTCACGATCAAACCGGAAGCGGAACGGCGCCTGATGACGATCACGCGCGACGGCACCGTCTTCGCCATCGCAAATGCCGCCGGGGACCGCGACGGACGCATCCGCGCGTTGCGCTGGGCGGCCTCCAATGCGTCCGTCTTCGAACCGCTCGAGCTGCTTCACCGGCCGCGTCAAGGGATGCCCGGGCCGACAATCGACGCAATCGCGGCGGCCGATGCGAATCGGGCGTTCGTGACGGTCGGACAGGTTTTCAACGGCGCGTACCTCGGGATCTCGTTCGAAGCCGAGCTGTGGTCCGCTGCGGACGCCTCGCATTGGACGGTTCCCGAAAACTGCAAGCCGCCGCAGTACTCGAACCCGCACGTGTTTGCGATGGACGATCGCGGCAACATCGCCTTCACGCTCGACCCGAGCGCTCGTCGTCCGCCGGCATCGACGTCAGCGCGCACGCGCAACGAGATCTGCCGACCGCGGCACTCGTGGGCACGGGCCGCTGCACCGTGCTGGGGACCGGGATCGCGACCGGCGTGCGCGGCGGCAACGTCGTGGGTTACCTCGGTTATCTCGACGGCTTCCCGGCGCCGATGTACGTCAACCTGATGGTGCAGCAAATGCACGCGATGCGGTGGTACGACGGCCGCGTGAACGAGCTCGGCACGGGCGTTCCCTTCGCGACGACGAGCGGCGGCTTCGCGGCCGGCGCGACCGCGCTCCCCGGCCATGCCGGCGAGTTCGCGTACGGAAACTTCTTCGGACCCGCGGGGCGCTACGAGTTTCCGATTCCGCACGCAGCCGCATGGGACGCGAACGGTCGCCGCATCCTGTTGGTGCAGAACGACTCGCGCAGCGTCGCCTGGGACGTCGCCGACGACGCAACGGTCGTCGGGATGCTGCAGGAGCGCGACGGTAAGCACTACGCCTTCCGGTGGCGAAGCGGGCGCGCGCAGCGACTCGACGATCTCGCACATCCGGCCGGATGGCGATTCGAGTCGGCCTACGCGATCGGCGCGGACGGTGCGATCGCTGGAATCGGCACGCATGACGGCGTCGCTGCCGCGTTCGTCTGGCACGAATGAAAAGAGGCGGAGCGCACTGCGCCCCGCCTCATTTGTTCGCGACTCGCGAGGAGTTAGTTCGCGGTCGCTCCGGTGGCCTTGATGCGGGTCGGGTCGATCTTGACGCCGGGTCCCATCGTCGAGGTCAGCGTGATGGACTTGAGGTAGGTGCCCTTCGACGCCGACGGCTTGGCGCGCACCAGCGCGTCGAGCAGCGTCGCGAGGTTCTCGGCCAGCTGCGCTTCGTCGAACGACGCCTTGCCGACGATCGTGTGGACGATGCCGGTCTTGTCGAGGCGGTACTCGACCTTGCCGCCCTTGATGTCGCGCACGGCTTGGCCGATGTTCGGCGTCACGGTGCCGGACTTGGGGTTCGGCATCTTCTGCGCCAGGATGCGGCCGAGCTCTTTACCGATCGACGGCATCATGTCCGGCGTCGCGACGGCGACGTCGAAGTCGGCGAAGCCGCCCTTGACCTTTTCGATGAGGTCCGCTTCGCCGACGAAGTCGGCACCGGCGGCCTCAGCGGCACGCGCGGCATCACCGCGTGCGAACGCGATGACTTTGACGGTGCGGCCCGTGCCGTGCGGCAGGTTGACGGTGCCGCGCACGTTCTGATCCGACTTCTTCGGATCGACGCCGAGCTTGATGTGGATCTCGACCGTCTCGTTGAACTTGGCGGTCGCGTTCTTCTTCACGATCGACGTCGCTTCGGCCGGCGCGAACAGCTGATCGTGATCGAACGCGGCGGCGAGGTTCTTGTAGCGTTTGCCGTGCTTGCGCATCAGGCGACCTCCACGCCCATCGAGCGCGCGGTGCCGGCGATGATCTTCATCGCGGCGTCCACGTCGTTCGCGTTGAGGTCGACCTTCTTGGCTTCGGCGATCTCGCGAACTTGCGCCTGGGTCAGCTTGCCGACCTTGTTGCGGTTGGGTTCCTTGGAACCCGACTCGAGCCCGAGCGCGCGCTTGATCAGGAACGACGCCGGCGGCGTCTTCGTGATGAACGTGAACGTCCGATCTTCGAAGACCGTGATCTGGACCGGGATGATGAAGCCTTCTTGGGCCTTCGTCCGGTCGTTGTACTGCTTGCAGAAGTCCATGATGTTGAGCGAATACGGGCCCAACGCAGGACCGACGGGCGGCGCAGGCGTCGCCTTCCCGGCGGGAAGAGCGAGACCGATCTTCCCGACAACTCTTTTAGCCATGATGTCCTTTCGACGAGGCCTCCGACAAACGTCGGACGGCCGTCTCCCCCGCGAGTGAAAACGCCGGCCGCCGGGGTGACGCGGGCGGGCGCAACGCGCCATTTTACCACGCGGGTGGGTGGCCCGACAACCAGGGGCGCAAAGACGGCCCCATGCACGGATTTCGACTCGAGGCGTTCGGCGAGCCGCTCGTGGCGTTCACCTCCGCGATCCCCGCGCCGGCCGGACGACAGGTGCTGCTGCGGACCGAGGCATGCGGTATCTGCCACAGCGACGTCCACCTGGCGGACGGTTTTTTCGACCTCGGCAACGGGAACCGCATCGAGCTCTCGCGCAGCGTCGCCCCGCCTCGCATCCTCGGCCACGAGATCGTCGGCGAGGTCGTCGCGCTGGGCCCGGACGCGCAGGGCGTCGCAGTCGGTGATCGGCGAGTGGTCTTTCCGTGGGCGGGATGCGGCGTGTGCGCCGCGTGCGTCGCCGAGGACGAGCATCTCTGCGGCGCTCCGCGCGCGCTGGGCGTAAATCGCGACGGCGGCTTCGCCGATCACGTGCTCGTCGACGACCCGCGCTATCTCTTCGACTTCGCTCCGCTGGCGGAAACGCAAGCGTGCACCCTCGCCTGTTCGGGTCTCACGGCGTTCAGCGCGCTGCGCAAGGCAACGCCGTTTGCGGCGCGCGCAACGGCGCTGGTGATCGGCGCCGGCGGCGTCGGACTTTCGGCGGTGCGGATGGCGCAGCACGTTCTCGGCACGGCGCCGATCGTCGCCGAGCCCGATCGCACGAAGTGGCCGCTCGCACTCGAGGCGGGCGCTGCGGCGGCCATCGACCCGCGCGAACCCGGCGCCACGCGCGAGCTCGTGAAGGCAACCGGCGGCGGGGTCGCAGCGGCCTTCGACTTCGTCGGCAGCGGTGAGTCGTTCGCGTTCGGTTTTTCCGCACTGGCGAAGCGCGGGCACATGGTCGTGGTCGGCCTCATGGGCGGCGCGACGCAATTCTCCCCGGCGCTGCTGCCGATGAAGGCAGCGACCATCAGCGGCTCCTACGTCGGGAGTCTGAGCGAGATGGGCGAACTGATGCGTCTCGCGCGTTCCGGCGTGCTGCCCGCGCTGCCGGTGATCGCACGCCGCTTCGCGGACGTCAACGAGGCGCTCGGCGACCTGCGCGCCGCGCGGGTTCACGGACGCGTCGTCGTCACACCGTAGTCAGGAACCTATCCGAGCGGCAAGATCACGGATCGCTTGCACGTGTTCGGCATCGTGCGCGCGGAGCAGTGCAAGAACACCCGCAAGCGTCGTGGGCTCTCCGGCGAATGTCGCTCTGCGGAGAAGCACCTCGGACCCGAGTTCGCGGAGCGTCGCGATCGTGGTCCGGCGAGCCGAGGTCAGTGTCCCGAGTGCCTCCGTCAGTGCCTCGGCGTTGTAGTTCGCAGCACGTGCGACGGCGGTTCCATCGAAGTTCTCGAGCGAAGGATTCCCTTCGGACAGGGTCCGCGGAACGCGGACCGTCGTCGCCATGACGTCGAGGTCGCGCATGTGCGCAACGTTTTCGAGAATCGAGAAGGCTTCAGTATCGGGCTTCCACCGGAGCTGCGCGTCCGTCAGGGCATCGACGATCGTAGCGATCTCCCCCGGAACGTCGTCTAACGCTTGAAGTAACTCGCGATCGTCATCCGTCATGATTCGGGCTCCCGCGTCTAGCGCGGCCGGTTCTTGTTGCGGGGTGCGCTGCTGAGCTCGATCCCGAGCGGCGCGAAGCCGCTCGACGTGGACGACTCGGTCACGGCAGCCGCGGCGGCCGCACCGTGCATCGTCGTGAGGACGATGCGGCGCGTCGTGCGGTCGGCGGAGCGCACCGCGACCTCGATCTCTTCGCCGATCTCGTACTGCGCGGGATCGGCATCGCTCTCGCGCACGATTCCCACGATTCCCGGCGCGAGCTCGACCTGCAGCCGCGGTTCTTTTCCGACGACCTTGCCTTGCACGACCGCGCCGCGCTTGACCACGTCGGCGTTGTCGCGCCACGGGTCGGGGAGCGCGTTTTTGCGCGAGAGCGAGATCTTCTTGCCGTTCTCCTCGATGCGCAAGACCTGCACCGGCAGCCGATCGCCGACCTTGAGCACGTCGCCGACTTTGTCGACCCGCTCGAAGGCGAGCTCGCGCATCGGGATGAGACCGTCGATGCCGCCGAGATCGACGAACGCGCCGAAATCGGCGAGCCGGACGACCAGACCCTCGCGCGTCTGACCGACTTGCAGCGAACGCAGCAGCTCGCTGCGACGCGAGCGGCGCTCGTCTTCGACGGCGCGACGGTGCGAAACGACGGCGCGGTGCCGCGTCTGATCGACGTCGATGATCTTGAGCGGCACCTTCGTTTTCACCAGCGTCTCGAGTGCCGTGCCGATCGGCACGCGCGCCTGCGAGGCGGGCAGGAACCCGCGAATCCCCGCCATGTCGACCAGCAGGCCACCCTTCACGGCGGTCGTCACCATCGCGGTCACGGTATCGCCGGCTTCGTGCGCGCTCACGACCATCTCCCAGGCCTGTTGCGCGCGCTCGCGACGCTCGTCCGCCTTGGTCGGGCCCGCCGGTGGCGGCGGCGCGCTCGCATCGGCGGCGGCCGCCGGTGCGGACGGCATCGGATCCGCCGCCTCGGCAATGGCCGGCGACGGAAGCTCCAGAGCCGCGGGCTCTTCGACGGAAGCCACAGATTCGACCGCGGGTGCGGTCGCTTCGGGCGCGGTCGGTGCTTCGACCGGCGCTGCCGCTGCGACCGGCGCGGCCGCTTCGATCGGGGTTGCGGGTTCAATGACGGCCGGCTCTTCGACCGCGGCTGCGGCCTCGGCCTCGGCCTCGACGGGGGTTGGCGCTTCGAGGGGGCTGGCGGCCTCGACGGGGGCCGGTGCTTCGAGCGTTGCCGGTTCAGCGGCGAGCGGCTCAGCGGCGGGCGCTTCCGTGCTCGCCACCGGAGCGAGCGGCGCGGTCACGTCGGCTTGCTCCGTCGCTACGGGAAAGGGCGCGCTTGGCTGGATCTCGTCATGGCCGGTGAACTGGTCCATCATCGTCCAACGGCGTTTCGCGCGCGGGCCGCGAAATTCTCTTTCAGCGGCACCTCGACGAGCGCGAGCGCTCGTCACGGTGTCCTATTGCTGCGGAAAGAGCATGTTGTGATGGACGATCTGGTTCGCATCGTCCACGAAGTCGATCGTCAAGGCGTGGTCGAGGACGCCCTTATGGTGCGCCGCGTAACTTCGACTCCACAAGCGCGAGACGTCCACGAAGGCGCGATCCTGCTCGTCCGGACCGAGCGCACCGTATGCCGCCGCGTTCACGACGACGGTGAGACTGTCGTCGCTGATCGTGAATCGCCGGACGAGCCGGCTCACGTCGATTGGTGACGTCAGCGCGAGAATCCCGGTCCGCACGTCGGCGCTCTCGGCGCGGTCGGTTGCCGTTCCGCGGTTCGCGTCGAACATCGCAACCGGCGTCGCTGCCGCGCTCGGCACGTCGTGGTGCCGACTCAAGCCGACGTATGTCGCGACGGCGAGAACGGCCAGCAAAACGATCCAACCCACCGGTATGCTGCGCGCGCGCTGCTCCATGCACGTTCCGTTCTCCGCCGGCGCGAAGGTTGCATGCGCGCTTTGGAATCGGCGATTCGCCGAACCGCATTCGGGTATGACGAGCGAGATGCCGAAGCAGCCAAAGAGCCGCAAGGCCACGTTCGGCGCCGGGATCGTCGCCGGCGCGTCGGACAACGATCCGACGACCGTCGCCACGCTGGCTGTCGTCGGTTCGACGACCACCTACGAACTGGGATGGCTGACGCTGCTCGTCATCCCGATGCTGGTCGTCATACAAACGATCGCGGCGCAGGTCGGGGTCGTCTCGAAGAAAGGCCTCGAAGACTGCGTGCGTTCCGTCTACGGGCGGCCTATCGCGTTCGTGACGCTCGCAGCATTGCTCGTCGTCAACGTGCTGACGCTGGCGGCCGATCTGGAAGGCGGCGGCGCGGCGCTGCATCTGCTCACCGGCATCGAGTACCGCTGGTGGCTGCTGCCGCTCGGCGCGCTGACCGTCGCCATGCTGGTGCTCGGAAACTACCGCACGATCGAAAGCGTGCTGCGGTATTTCGCGCTGCTCTTCCTCACCTACGTCGGGGCGGCGTTTCTCGCCCGGCCCGATTGGGGCGCGGTTCTGCGCGGCTCCTTCATTCCGCACTTCGACTTTCGCGCGACGACCGTCGCCGGCGCGCTGGCACTGCTCGGGACGACGCTGACCGCCTATGCGTACGTTTGGGAGACGATCGAGCTCGCCGAGGAGAAGCCGCCGCTGCGGCGGCTGGGTTTGGTGCAGGCGGACGCTGCGCTCGGCATCATCGTGGCCGGGTTGACCTTCTGGTTCATCCTGATCGCGACCGGAGCGACGCTCGGCGTGCACCACAAGACGGTCGAAACGGCCGAACAAGCCGCCCAAGCGCTCGTGCCGATCGCGGGAAAGTACGCAGGGCTGGTGTTCGGGATCGGTTTGCTCGGATCGGCGCTGGTCGCCATCCCCGTCATCGCCGGAACCTCCGCGTACGTCGCCGCGGAGATGTTCGGCTGGCGCCATAGTCTCGATGCAAAATTCGCCGGCGCCCGCCGGTTTTACTTGACGCTTTCCGCGTGCGTGCTCGTCGCGGTCGCGATCGGCTTCGCGGGCGTGAAACCGATCACGCTCCTCTTCTTCAGCGGGATCGCCGGCGGGATCGCCACGCCGTTCACGATGGCGCTGATGCTGCTGATCGGCCGGAATCACGCCGTCATGCACCAGCGGCGCATCTCCGTCCGGCTCGCCGCAGCCGGCTGGGGCGTGACGCTCATCATCAGTGCGGCGTCGCTCATCTACCTCTACCAGACCATCACCGGCAAGAGCGGTTAGCGAACGGACACCGGCGTGTAACCGTCGCGCGCCCCGAGAGCGAATCGAGATACCCGAGTCTGGTCGTCGGACGCGCGCTCTGCGCAACCGCGCGGTTCCATGCGAAGAGGCCGCCCCGCAAGGGACGGCCTCTTCGCTTCGTCGTCGCGTGACGGGCTAGACTTTTTCGATCTGGTAGAACTCGAGCTCGACCGGCGTTTCGCGGCCGAAGATCGAGATGAGCGCGCGAACCTTTTCCTTCTCGGGCTGGATGTCGTCCACGATTCCGGTGAAATCGAAGAACGGCCCCGAGGTGACCTTGATGCGGTCGCCTTTCGCGAAGTCGATCTTGAGCTTGGGCGTTTCGATGCCCATCTGCTTGAGGATCGTCTTCACTTCTTTGTCTTGCAGCGGGACCGGCTTCTCACCGGAACCCGGCGAGCCGACGAAGCCGGTGACGCCCGAGGTGTTGCGCACGACGTACCACGAGCCGTCGTCCATGTCCATCTCGACCAGAACGTAGCCCGGGAACACCTTTTTCGGGGTGATCTTACGCTTGCCGTCCTTGAACTCGACTTCGTCTTCCATCGGGACGAGCACGCGGAAGATCTTGTCCTGCATGTTCATCGAATGGATGCGGCGTTCGAGATTGGCCTTGACCTTGTTCTCGTAGCCCGAGTACGTGTGGATCACGTACCATTTCTTGCGATCGTCTTGCTTCTTCGCAGGCGACGGAGCGGCCGGAGCGCCGGTTTCTTCCGGCTCGGCCGCGACGGCGATCGATTGATCTTGATCCATCAGCGTGTCCCTCCGGTAAGCCAGCCGAAGATCAGACCGAACAGATAGTCGCAGCCCGCAGTGAAGAGACCGACTCCCACGACGAGCGCGATCGTCAGCAAGGTCGCCGCGATCCATTCCTGACGGGTCGGCCAGGTGACGCGCCGCATCTCGGTGATGACACCGCGCACGAACTCTTGCGTCCGCTGCGCGTTCGCCGCACGCTGAGCCGGGGTGACTGGGGGGCGATTCGCCGGCGGACGACCCGTCTGGGGACGGGCCTGTCCCGCTCGGGCGGGGGCGCCGGGACGGGGATTGGACTTCATAATGCCTTGTACCGCAGAAATTTGGCAGGGCGGACAGGACTCGAACCTGCAACAACTGGTTTTGGAGACCAGGACTCTACCAATTGAGCTACCGCCCTAGGGGCTTCAGCTTCGCCGAAGCCACTCCGTGTTTCGTCGAGACGAAACACGGAACATGTGGAGGACTGTTGGAGAGGTGATGTCCGGCTTGCGCCGGACGCCTGCCCGCGAAGAATGGAGATTACTTCGTCTCGCGGTGGCCGCGGTGGCAGCGGCACCAACGGCAATACTTGCTCAACTCGAGCCGCTCGCTGGTCTTCTGCCGGTTTTTGAACGTGTTGTAGTTCCGCCGCTTGCACTCCGTGCAAGCCATCGTTACCATCACGCGGTTCTCTTTTTTCGCCATCGTCGTGTTCTCGGTGTGGGAGCCGGAGCGCCGGACAACATGAAGAAAACGGACGCGCGGCCCGTTCCAAGGTCAAAGTGTAGCATAGGGACGGGCCTCTGTAAACCGAAGGAGCGGCCCGATGAGCTGGCAGGCGGCGTTTTGGGTGGCCCTCGGCGGCGCGATCGGATCGGTCCTGCGCTGGGCGACGGTGGCGCTAACCCTCGAGCGGTTCGGCCCAGGCTTCCCTTGGGGGACAGTGGCCGTGAACCTGGTCGGCTCGTTCGCGATCGGCGTCGTCGCCGGGCTGGCCACCTCCGCCGCCCCCGGTATCTCACCGACGATGCGCCTCTTCATCGCGACGGGCATCCTGGGGGGATTCACGACGTTTTCGGCGTTCTCGCTGGACACCCTGAACGTCGGACGCGACAGCGGCGCCCCGCTTGCTTTGCTTTACCTTGCCGGCAGCGTCCTGTTCGGCCTAGCGGCTGCCTCCGGCGGCCTCGCGCTGGCGCGCGCCGTGCGACCGTGACGGCGACGCTTTCGGCCGACACCGCGGATTGAGCGCCGGGCGGCCGGGGTAACGGAAGCACCGGTTGCAATCCGCCATCGTATGGGGACGCCGTTTTGCAGACCCGCATCGCTCCGGAAGCGCACGCGCGCGCGACAACGCTGGGAACGGTCATCGTCACGGGCGGCGCATCGGGACTCGGCGCCGCGATCGCCGACGCGCTCGCCGATGCGGGCGGCGTTCCGATCACGTTCGATCTGTACCAGCCGCGCGAGCAGCGCGACCGCGAGCATCTCATCGTCGATTGCGGCGATCGGACGGAAATCGAACGTGCCGTCGCGGGGATCGCGCGCCGGCACAGCATCGACGCCGTCGTAGCGAACGCCGGCATCGACGCGTGCGGCGACTTCGACAAGGTTCCGGCGGACCGGTGGGAACGCGTCATCCAGGTCAACCTCGTCGGCACCGCGGCGCTCGCGCGCGCAGCGCTGCCCTATCTCGAGCGCGCGCCGAATCCGCGAATCGTGACGATCGCATCGACGCTCGGGCTTCGCGTGCTGGGCGCGGCCACCGCCTACTCCGCCTCGAAGTTCGGCGTGGTCGGCTTCACCCGCGCACTCGCGCTCGATCTCGCCGGCCGGGTCGGCGTGACGCTCGTCTGCCCCGGCGGGATGAAGACCGGATTCTTCGACGGCCGCGACGATCAGTTCAAGCCGTCACCGGATGCGTTCGAAAAGAACCAGCTGAACGATCCTCGTGCGGTCGCCGAAGCGGTCGTCTTTGCGCTCACCCGTCCCAAGGGAGTCGAAGTGCGCGAGATGATCGTCACGCCGTCGCGCGAGACGTCCTGGCCCTGACCTACACCTCGACGTGGCGGCGCCGCCGAAGGGACGTTCCGAAAGCAGCGTCCCAGCCGACTACTTTCGCGAACTGTATCGCACGAACGCCGATCCGTGGAGTTACGCGGCCTCGACCTACGAACGGCAGAAGTACGACGCGACGTTGAACGCCTTGCCCCGTGAGCGGTACCGCTCTGCGCTCGAGCTGGGCTGTTCGATCGGCGTGTTCACGGCGCTGCTCGCTCCGCGCTGCGAGGAACTCCTCGCGGTGGACGTTTCCGACGACGCGCTCGCACGAGCAGCTCAGCGCTGCGCCGGCGCGCCGCACGTACGGTTCGCGGCCTGCGATCTGCTGACGGACTTTCCGGCCGGACGCTTCGATGTGATCACGTTCTGCGAGCTGGGCTTCTACTTCGGCCCGAACGACCGCCGGCGGGTCCGCGATGCGATCGCCGGCGCGCTGTCCTCGGGCGGCGATCTGGTTCTCGTCCACTGGACACCCTTGGTCGACGGCCACGCGGCGACGGCCGACGCCGTGCACGAAGACTTCCTGCGCGATGCGCGCTTCGCGCACTCGAGCGGCTCTCGCGCCGCGACGTTCCGTCTGGACGTGTGTTCGCGCACGTGAACGACTGCACCGTCGTCGTCGCGACCTACAACCGCCCGCGGCTGCTGGACGCGACGCTGGCGCGGCTTTGCGCACTGCCCGAGGCACCGCACATCGTGGTGGTCGACAACGGCTCGGACGACGGAACGGCAGAGCTCGCAGTGCGCGGATACCCCGGCGTGCAGCTGATCGCACTGCCCGTCAACATCGGGGCGGCCGCGCGCACGCTCGGTGTGCAGGCCGCCACCAGCCGGTACGTCGCGTTCTGCGACGACGACTGCTGGTGGCAGCCGGGCTCGCTCGCAGGTGCGGTGCTGCTGCTCGACGCGCATCCAGGCGTCGCGCTGCTCAACGCGCGCGTCGTCGTGCACCGGATGCGGGTCGATCCTGCTTGCGCGCTCATGGCATCCAGCCGTCTGCCCAAACGCACGGCGTGCCCGGGCACGGCGATCGCGCAGTTCATGGCCGGCGCATCCGTCGTGCGGCGCGCCGCGTTTCTCGCAGCCGGCGGATACGAGCCGCGCTACCACATCGGCGCTGAAGAATCGCTGCTCGCGCTCGATCTGCTCGACGCCGGCTGGGAGCTGATCTACGTGGCGGATCTCGTCGTGCACCATGAACCTACCGCGGAGGGCCGTCAACCGGATCAGCGACGGCTGCTCGTGATGCGCAATCGCCTGTGGACGGCGTGGTTGCGGCGTTCTTGGCGGGTGGTCTGGTCCTCGACGGTCGCGCTGGCACGCGCCGGGCGTCGCGATCCGGTCGCTCGCGCGGCGCTGCGCGCGGCTCTGGGCGGGTTGCCATGGATCGTGCGCAAGCGGCGCCCGGTGCGGGGCAACCTGGAACGCTTTTTGGAAACGCTCACCGAATTGCCGGCCTGATGCTGCGCGCGTATCCGGCGGAGCCGACGGTCGATGCGGGAGGGACGCTGCGCCTGCACGTGGCGACCGACCGATCGCGATACCGCCTGCGGCTGGAGCGTTGGGGCGGCGGATGCCGTCCCGTCCTCGAGACCGGAGCGTTGCGCGGCGAGGACGCACCGTCCGGTCCGGCCGACCGTCCGTGGGACTGGCCCCGGGTGACGATCCCGCTGCCGCGCGACCTCGACGCCGGGGCTTATGTCGTGCGCGCTGCCGGCGCGGGGCCGCAGCAGCCCGGTGAACCGTACGACCGCAGTCCGGATGAACGCTTGGGAACGGCGCTCTTCGTCGTCCGCGCGCCGTCGAGCGCGCGGGTGCTGATGAACCTCCCGCTGTTCACCTATCACGCGTACAACGTCGCGGACGTCGACGGAACGCTCGGCGCAGACGAAGGACGCTGCCTCTACAGCGGTTCACCGGCGGTAACCCTCTCACGGCCGGGAGGCGGCACGGGCGGCCATCCGTGGGACGAAGTCAACGTCGACGCGTACGATCGCGGTTCGCCGCGTCAGACCTTTGCGCATTGGGATCTGCCGGCGCTGGATTGGTTCGCGCGCGAGGGGATCGACGTGGACGTGTGCACCGATCTCGACCTCCACCGCGACCCCACGCTGCTCGATCGCTACGCGATGCTGTGCACGTTCGGGCACGACGAGTACTGGACGGCACGGAAACGATCCGCCGTGGAACGCTTCGCGGACGCCGGGGGCGCGGTGGCGTTCTTCGGTGGAAACACGTGTTGGTTTCGCGTCCGCTACGATGAGGCGACCGCGACGATCGCGCGCGACGGCCGGTGGACCGACGACGATCCGGAGGACGCGCTCACCGGGCTCTCGTTCCGGCGCGGCGGCGGAAAGTGGATCGGTACCCGCCCGCCGACGGGGTACCGCGTCGGGAACGGCACGCACCCCATCGTGCGGGAAGCGGGTCTGCACGCCGGCGACGTCGTCGGTGCGGCGGTGCGCGTCGTCGGTTACGAGTGCGACGGTATCGATCCGCGGTTCGCGCCGCCGGGCCTCGTGACGCTGGGATGCGCGCCGCTCGATCGTTGGAACGTCGCGGACGGCAGCGGGGAGATCTTCGCCGGCGGACATGCCGCGATGGTCGCATTCGCACGCGGCGACGGGCAAATCTTCAATGCCGGGACGACCGACTGGGCGCGAGCGCTCGCAGCGCGCGACGCTGCGGTCACGGCGATCACGCGTGCGGTCGTTCGCCGCTTCGTCGGCGGTCGGCGCGCTATTGCAATGCGTCCAACGCCGCGATGACCTGTGCCGCCGGAATGGCCAGCAAGCCGGCGTCGATCCGGTCGGCGTGCGGGTCACCGGTCGTGCCGTTCCAGAGCACGCGATGATACGGACGCGGCGGCGGCCCCCACGAACTCGGCGCGATCGGGCCGAACAGCACCACCGACGGCCGCCGGAAGGCCGTGGCAAGGTGAGCTACGCCGGTATCGCCGCACACGACGCGGCCCGCCGCCGCGACGAGCGCAGCGAGCTCGCGCAGCGTGGTCCGGCCGGCGTAGACGTGCGTCGAGGGCACGTCCGCAGCCGCCGCGATACGGCGCGCGCGTTCGACCTCGCCGGGGCCGCCGGTGATCACGACTCGGCGGCCCAGCCGCCGTTCGGCGCGCGCGACCTCGATCCAACGATCGGCCGGCCAGCGCCGCGCTTCGCTTGCAGCTCCCGGATGGATCAGCGTGGCACCGCGAAGCCGCCGCGGGACGGCCACCGGCGGGACGCGCAGATCCAGGTCCCCCGGGTCCGCCGGGATCCCCGCATGCTCCAACAGCCGGCACCAGCGCTCGACCTCGTGTTCCCGCGGATCGTATGCCGGTCCGGCGAAGCTTTCTTCGACCGCGTCGTTGCGAAAGGCAACGAGCGTGCGGATTCCGGCGGCGAGCAGCACGCGATGCGATTGCGGTCCCCTTCCATGCAAGTTGACGCCGAGTTCGGCGCCGTGTGCCTCATGCCGCAGCGGTGCGAGCGGCTGAGCGTCGATCACGTCGTCGAGTGCCCCGTCGAGCAGGTCGATCAACGCCTCGAACGCACGGGGCGCGGCGAGTACGATGCGCGCCTGACCGAACGTGCGGCGCAGCGCCCGATACGCCGCGACTCCGGTCAAGAAGTCACCGAGCTTGAGCGCGCGCAGCACCACGATACGCACCGCCTCAGCTCCCGAGCGCCAGTTCCTCGGCGCTCGTTCCGCTCCGAACGAGTCCGCGATACACGTCGAGCGTGTCGGCAACGATGCGCGACCAGGAGTATCGCGACCGTGCGCGTTCGGCGCCGAGCCGTCCGAGGAAGCGGCGCTGCGGTTCGTCCGCGCGCAAAGCGTTCAGTGCTTCGGCGAGCCGGAGCGGTGAGCGCGGCGGCACGTGGACCCCGGTCGTGCCGTCGAGGACCGTGTCGACGAGCCCGCCGACCGACGAGACGACGACCGGTGCGCCGCACGCCATCGCTTCGAGCGGCACGATACCGAACGGCTCGTACCACGGGGTGCACACGACGACGTCCGCCGACCGCAGCAGCGGCGGCACCGCCTCCCGTTCGATCGGTCCGCGAAAAGAGACGCGGTTCCCGACCCCGCATTCGCTCGCGAGCGCGGACAACCGCTGCGCTTCGGGGTCGCTCGCCAAATCCGGACCCTCACCGCCGCCCGCGACGGTGAGGTCCGCATCGGGGACCCCGGCGAGTGCCTCGATGACGTCGGCGATGCCCTTGCGCGGTACGAGGCGCGAGAGGGTGACGATGCGCATGCGCTCGCTGCACCGCTCTTCGCACGGACCATCCGGCGTGAAGAGCCGCACGTCCACGCCGCACGGCACGATTCGTACCGAGCGCGGGTGAGCCCCCATGCGCAAGAGCTCGAACACTTCGGCGCTCGACGTCGCGATGATGCGATCGACGCTGCACGCGATCTTCTCCTCTTCCGCGATGCGCGTGTCGGGCGAGGTGTCGGCTGCACCTTGGCAGCGTCGCTTTTCCGCACCCAACGCATGGAACGTATGCGCGACCGCAATCCCCAGCGGCTTCGCGGCCTCGAGCGTTGCGATGCCGCTCATCCAGAAGTGCGAGTGGACGACGTCCGGCCGTTCGACGGCCCACGCGCGGCGCAAGTGGCCCGCGAACCGCCGGATGTGCGGATAGATGGCGTCCTTGGGGATCGGCTTCGGCGGCCCCGCATTGACGTGCTCGACGACGACTCCGGGCGCCATGACGAGGCGTGCGGGCAGCTTCGGATCGTCGCGCCGCGTGTAGACCGTGACGTGATGGCCGAGCCTCGCCGCAGCGCTCGCCAGTGCCGCGACGTGCACGTTCTGTCCGCCGGCATCCACGCCGCCGAGCGTCGCGAGCGGGCTCGCGTGCTCCGATACCATCGCAATTCTCACGAGGTCACCTCCGTAAAGAGCGCATCCCACGCGCGCAAAAATCGATCGAGTCCGTACCGCTCGAGCGCGAACGCGCGCGCTCGCAATCCGTCGGCCCGCGCCGCGTCGCGGTCGGCCGCATAGCGGCGCAGCGCGTCGCACAGACGATCGACGTCGGTTGCGATCGTGCCGCAGCCCGGCGCCACCGCTTCCACCGCTTCCGTCGTCGCCAGCGCGACGATCGGCATTCCCAAGTGCATCGCTTCGATGAGGGAGAGCCCGAGCGACGTCCAGCGCATCGGGTGAACGTATGCCCGGCGGCGCGGCATCTCGGCGTGCAGCACCGATTGGGCGGGATCGTCCATCCCGCCGAGCGCGCCGGCGTCGATGCCGAACAGATCGAGCGGCATCGCGGCGTGCAGTCGCGGCAGCAGGTCGGTCCCGACGACGCGCCCGCGACGGCGCGCTTCGTTGATCGCGACGGCGCCGCGCGGCAGCTCGCCGGTATAGCGATACCCCGGATCGACGACGCCGTGTTCGATGACGCGCGTCGGCGTCGTCCCGCAATCCCAGAACAGGTCGTTGAAGTGCGTCACGTGCACGATCGTCAGCTCCGGACGGTCGGCCATCGGGTGACGCATCTCCGCGATCCGTCCCTGCGGCGCGTCGTGTTCGAGGTAGATCGTCGGAACGGCGGTGCCGGGCCGGCGCCCGAGCCAGTCCGGCAGCAGGCGGTCCATCTCGTGCGGGCGCTGCGCGACGACCACGTCGACGTCGAGCTCGCGCGCTTGCGCAGGCGTCACTTCCGCGGCATTGTCCGGCCACGCCCAGGTGCGTGCACGGCCGCGACCGTCCTCGCCGCGATCGGGAAGCACCGGCAGATAATACGTATGCGGACCCTGCACCAGCGACGTCGTGTACGAGCCGTGCACGTGCCACAGGAAGATGCGTTTCGCCGCCACGGTCGGCTCGCGCAGCCGGTCGACCCCGATCACGCCGACACCGAACGCCTGGCGTGCAGCGATTGCAGCGCGGCAAGCACGTCGTCGACCTCGATGCCGTTCAAGCAGGCGTGATCGCCTCGCGGACACGTCCGCGCGCGGCAGCCGCGGCAGGCGATCTGCTGGTCGCCGAGCAGCACGTGATCGACCATCCACGGCCGGAAGCGATCGGCGGGAACGGTCGGCGCAAAGAGCGAGACGGTCGGCGTGCCGACCGCCGCGGCAACGTGCGCGGCGCCCGTGTTGCCGACGACGATCGCGTCCGCGTCGGCGATGACCCGGCCGAGTTCCCGGAAGTCCGTCGCTGCGCAAAGGTTCAGCGCGCGATCGCCGGCGACTGCGGCGCACAGCTCCCGTTCGCTTGCGCTCCCGGTGACGACGACCGGCCGGCCGCGTTCGGCGAGGGCGCGCACGAGCGCACGATTCGCCTGCGCGGACCAGGCGCGCGCCGGAACCGTCGCGCCGGGATGCACGACGACGTACGAGCCGAGGTACGCCGCCCGATTCCCGTCCGCCACCTGCATCGCGAGCCGGCCTTCGTCGTGCGGCGCCGGCGCGAAACCCATCGCGCGCGCCAACGAGAGCGCGCGTTCGACCTCGTGAAGGTCGTCGGACACACCGCGATGACGGACGTCGAGCAGTCCGCCCGGATAGTCTTCGCTGATCGCTCCGATCTTCGGAACGCCGGCCATGCGCAGCAGCAGCGCCATCGGCAACGGACTCTGATGGAACGACGTGAAGATGACGGCGACGTCGATCCGCATTCGCGCGACCCGGTCGAGGAAGCGATCGACGTCGTCGCGCCGCGGCCGCTGCGGACGCGCCTCGATCCAGGCAGCCTCCCAACACAGCACCTCGTCGATTCCGGGCAGCGCGTCCGCTGCCGCCCGGCCCGACGGTCCGCACAGCAGGGTGAGGCGCGCAGCCCCCGCGGCGACCGCGCGCAACGCGGGCCCCGCCAGGAGCACGTCCCCGTTGTTGTCCTGGCGGACGGCAAGGACGTTCACGCGTCTTCTCCGAGGAGCAGGCGAACGGCGTGCTCGAGGTTGTGCGCGACCACCGGCGCCGCGGCGATCTCTTCCGCGCGAGTGAGGGGTGTCGGGACGAGGATCGCCCGAGCACCGGCGGCGTGCGCCGCTTCGACGTCGGCGCCGACGTCGCCGACGACGACGCAATCGCGCAACCCGACGCCGAGCTCGCGTGCCGCGGCCTCCAGCAATCCGGGCGCGGGCTTGCGACACCGGCACCCCTCGGCTGGCCCGTGGGCGCAGACGAACACCGGTCCGAGCGGTCCGAGCAGCGCATCGATTCGCGCGTTGACGGCGTCGACGTCGTCGTGCGTGAGCCGGCCGAGCGCGATGCCGCTTTGGTTGGACACAACGGCGGTCGCAACACCGGCGGCCCGCAGCCGCGCGAGCGCCGCTCCCGCGCCGGGCATCGGCTCGACGCGCGCGGCGTCGCGGTTGTACGGCAGGTCCACCACGAGCGTGCCGTCGCGGTCGAACAGTACCGCGGCCGGAACCGGCTTCGGCGCGCGCGCCCGATCGGCGAGCAGCGCGCGCCGGCGAACCGCACCACGCGCTCGATGATAGACCGCCGCGAACGGTATCGCGACGGACGTCGCGAGCATGGCGGCAACCTCGCCGCGCGTTCGCGGCCCGGGCGCGATCCGGCGCCACGCGAAGTACTCCGCCTGCAACAGCCACGCGGCGGCGGCGAACGCGGCTAACTTCGGTTTGCGCGCCGCGAAGGCGCCCGCCGCCAGCGCCGCCGACGTCACGGCGGCGACGTGTTCGCGGTGGGCACCCCGCGGGACGCCTGCCCGTGACCGCCATGCGCGGCCGTGCAGCGCGTCCATCAATGCGTCGTCGGCGTTCCCGGCCTGGAGCCGTACGCTGATCGTCCAATCGGCGGGACCCACCGGATGGGACACCTGGCGTTCGCCGGAGACGATGCGTTTGCCGCGCGCGACGACACGCAACGCGAGGTCGACGTCCTCGCGGTACGCGCGCCGGAAGCGCTCGTCGAACCCTCCGGCGGCGAGCAGGTCGCTGCGGCGGTACGCGCAGTCGGCCGTGATCCACCGTGACGTTGCAAGGTTCGCGA
>Ga0207416_1001934_pt1 | contig 24553 bp, 17 predicted proteins | sample PaiPotPPM11metaG_FD_184107 | JGI IMG/M metagenome (GOLD analysis project Ga0207416, IMG submission 184107) | Iron sulfur acid spring bacterial and archeal communities from Banff, Canada, to study Microbial Dark Matter (Phase II) - Paint Pots PPM... ... | reverse complement strand
CGACATCCGTAGGGGCGTATTGCATGGAGTTTGAGTAATTAATCGGGTGGAAGGAGGCCGACCTAGCGCAGGAGGGCGTGGGGGCCGTGGGCGAACTGGTCGAGGAAGGCGCCGACCGGTCGGCGCAAGGCGGCGCGGTCGTCGGCCCAGCGGGGCAAGTGGCTGACGTCCTGTTGGAGTCGGCGTCGGCGTTTCTCGATGGGATGGCGCCAGGCGGCGTCGGTGGGCAAGGCCGCCCGTTGGCTCGGCCGTTGGAGCCGCCGGGCGGTGGGGCTGGGCTGGGCCGGCCAGGCGGCGGGGCGCGGCCGCGGCCAGGGGAGCGCCTGGGGCTCCAGCGCGGCCAGGACAGCCGGGTGGCAATGGACGGGCCAGTGGTCTTGGACCGGGCAGAGGCGCTCGACGCCGGCGGACTGGCCACCCAGCCGTTCGGCGAGGCGGACCAGCTCGGGCCGGCCGATGCGGCCGGCCGGCAGCTAGGCGCCCCGGCCCGTCGCGGCGTCCAGGGCGCCGGCCAGGCGGGGGCGGGTGTTGCTCCGCCGGCGGCGCTCGGCCCGCGGCCCGCGCCGCTCCAGCGCGGCCTAGCCGAAGCCGAGGGTGGGCTGGCGAGAGTAGGTGGACTCGCCCTGGTCGAGCAACACTTGCCGCCCCGACGCGCGCGCCACCTGCTCCTGCCGGGCGGCGCGGTAGCCCAGCTTGGCGCGGTCGTGCGGGTCGGGGCGGTGGAGGGGCCACGCCCACGCTTCCAGTGTCGCCCCAGGCCATCCAGCCGCCGCCAGACCCCGGACCGGCTGCGGTGGGCCAGCAGCGGCAGCGCCGCCCGCACCGTGGCCAGGGTCCAGCGGCGCTGCCGGGGGGGCAGCCACGGCGCGAACTCGGCGCGGCGGCGGCGGACCAGATGCCGCCGCCCCGTCGCCGCCGACTCCCGCGTCCGGCAGCGCAGGGGGGGAAAAGGCCGGCTGGCGGCCGCGGCCCGCGCGCAAGGTCCAGCCCGCGCCCCCGTCCTCCTCGAAGCGGTCCAGCCAGCGGCAGACCGTCTCCGCCTCGCGCCGTCGCAGCAGCCCGCGGCGGGCCACGGTGGCGGCCGTCGTCCCCGCCGCCACTTGCAGGATGGCCGCGGCCCGTTCCCGCCGGTAGGGCTTGGCGTCGACCTTCACCATCCGTTCCAGTGGCGCCCGCTCCTCCTCGCTCAGGTACACCGTGCGCATCGCTCACCTCCGGTCCAGGTCACCAGCGCCGCCCCCGCATAGCCCGTGCCCAATTATCCGATTAGCTACTCAAACTCCATGCTATATGCCCTGGTCCTGCCGCACCAGCCCGATCCGGACTATGGCCGACAACATCACAGTCGAGCCCGGGAGCAACGGCCCGGGAGCAACGTAAAGAAGTGCAGTGTCCGCTTGGATCCACCATCGTTGCCAGCATGTCGTAGGGCGGCGCTCCTGCCCTACGTCGCTCGGTCGATTGCACTTCTTTACGTTGCACCCCGACAGCCCAACCTGCTAGACTGGCGCCCAAAGTCTGGAGTCTGGATGACGGCGGTGCGGAGCATTTCCTCGGCATGCCTGGACTGATCGCCGAGATTCACCCGGCGCCGCCCGTCGCGTCTCCTCTCCGGTCGGGGCACGGCCTACCGATCAGCCTCCTGGGCATCCTCGTCGCCTACCTCGTATTGGCCGCCGCCTTCAGCCTGGCCACGCCCATCCTCGAAGCGAGCGACGAGAACTCCCACACGGCAGTCGTGTGGAACATCGCTGCTGGACACGGCCTGCCCGTACTCGCGCTCACCGACCGCGGGAAGGTGCTCGTGCCGGCGCAAGAAGCCGGTCAGCCTCCGTTGTACTACCTGGTGGTCGCCGCCGCGACAGCCTGGATCCACTTCCCGTCTCCCGCCGGCGGCATGCTGCCGAATCCGTACTCGGACATTGGCCATCCCGACCAGCAGGGCTGGAATAAGAATCTCCTCATCCATACCCCCGCCGAGGACTTCCCGTGGCACGGGCTGAGCCTGGCCGTTCACCTGGGACGCCTGGTGTCGATCCTTTGCGGCGCCATCACCGTCACGCTCGTCTACGCGCTTGCTCGCATCGTGGCGCCAGGCGTCGAGGCGGTACACGCGCTCGCGGCGGCGCTGACCGCCTTCAACCCGATGTTCCTGTTCATCTCGGCGTCCGTCGATAACGATGCGCCGGCCTTCCTGCTCGCCACCGTCGTGATCGTGCTGCTCGCCAGAACGATCACCGACGATCGTGCCTCCTTGCCTCGCGAGCTCGCCATAGGCGGCGTCGTGGGATTGGCCGTGCTGACAAAGCTGAACGCGGGCGCGATCGCGGCGCCCGCGGCTGCCGTCTTCCTCTGGCTCGCCTGGCGCCGGCGCTCCTGGCGAAGCGCCGTGAGGGCGCTGGCGATCCTCGGCCTGACCATCGCGCTGATCGATGGCTGGTGGCTGCTCCGCAACTGGGCGCTCTACGCCGACCCTTCCGGGCTCAGCCGTTTTCTGGCGATCGCCGGTCATCGCACCCCACCGCTGACCTTCCAGGAGCTGCTGGCGGAGCTGCCCGGCGTGTGGATCTCGTTCTGGGGCGTGTTCGGCATCTTCGACGTGCTGCTTCCCCAGTGGTACTACACCCTCGCCGACCTCCTCGGCCTGGCCGCGCTCGCCGGCCTGCTGCTCGCTATTCTTCGGCGTTCGACGCTGTTCCCTCGAAGGGCCCCTGGCATGCTCCTGCTCGGCTGGCTGGCCCTGGAGGCCGTCCTCCTCGTGCGCTGGTCGAGCCTCACGCTCGCCTCTACCGGCCGGCTGCTCTTTCCGGCGCTCGCCTGTACCAGCATCTTCTTCGCTGTGGGGCTGGCGGAGCTCGCCCGCCGCGCTCGCGCGCTGAGCGTCGCCGCGATCAGCGCCCTGCTCGGGCTGGGGGCAGCCCTGGCCCTGCCGCTGGCCATCTTGCCGGCCTATGCCCAGCCGCTATTCGTCCCCGCGGCCGAGCTGCGCCCCAACACACCGGTTGGCTACCGCTACGGCAACCTCGATCTCGTCGGCGCAAGCGTGTCCGAGCGAGTGGTCCAACCGGGCAGTGTGGTCAAGGTCCAGTTCACCTGGGTCAAGCGCGGCGCCACCCAACGGGATTACGCGGTCTCCGTGCAGATGCACGGCCCCGATCGGCTGCTCATCGCGCGCACCGACGAGCTGCCCGGCGGCGGCAAGGCGCTCACCTCGCAATGGCCCGCCGGGATGGGCCTGCAGGAAGCGGTGCCGCTGCGGCTACCGTCTACGGTATCCACGCCCTTTCTGGGCCGCATCTCCGTCTACGTCTATCCGGTCAACCGGCCGGACGAACGGGTCACGGCCACGAGCGACGCCGGACAGGAGCTGAGCGATCCGCTGGTCGGCGCCGTGGAAGTACGCGGCAGCGGCCCGCCGATCCAGCCGACCGCGCTCCCGCAGCCGGTCCATGCCACGTTTGGCGGGCGCATGGAGGTGACCAGCGTGCAAGTCCCGGCCCAGGGGTCTGCTGGCGAACTGCTCGCCGTCGGCGTCCAATGGCGGGCGGCGCAAGCGCCGGGCGGGAACTTCGCCGCGGTTCTCACCGCGCGGAGCCCTGACGGACAGCCGGCATTCACGCTCGCCAGCGTGCCGCACGACGGGCTGTTGCCTACCATCGACTGGGTAGCCGGTGAAACGATCGCCGATACCCTCACGGCGCCGCTATCGGCGCGCACTCCTCCCGGGATCTACACCCTGGGCCTTGGCCTCGTCGACTTGAGCAGCGGCGCCCGCCTCGCCACGGCTGATGGAACCGCCGAAGCAACGATCGGTCATATCGTGGTCGTGGCGGCGGGTCCGGGCAATCAGGCCCAGACGCTGGAGCCGGACCTCGTGTACGGCGGACTCCGCTTGCTGCGCATCACCGTGCCGGGCACGCCCATCGCCTCGGGTGAGCAGGTTCCGGTGGCGCTCGTCTGGCGCGTGGAGCACCGCCTGGCGCAGGACGAGGCGTCGTCCATTCAACTGCACGGGCCTGATGGGGTGTTGCTCGCCCAGCAGGATGTCGAACCGGGCGGTTCGGTGGCGACGTCGAGCTGGCTGCCCGGGCTGGAAATCAGCAACGTCGTCACCCTCAGCGTGGCGGCCGGTGCTCCGGCGCCGAGCCTGGCCATCCTCTCGATCTCCGTCTATCCCCAACAGCATCCGGATCGCCCGATCACGGCGGAGAGCAGGCAAGGGCAGTCGGGTTCGCTGCCGGTTGTCGCTCGCCTGGCGCTTCGCCCAACGAGCGGCCAGGTCGCGCTGCCGCCGCCGCTGCCCTTGCAGCCCAACGCCGTGTTTGGCGGGACAATTCGCCTCCTCGGCGCCGACGTACCGGCGCGAGTAGTCGCGGGAACCCTGCTGGTTATTCCCGTCCAGTGGCAGACGGTGAGCAGTCCACAAGCCGACTACACAGTCTTCGTCCACGCGCTCGATTCGCACGGCAGTCTGGCATTCCAGTTTGACGGGCGGCCGCACGCGGGGAAGCTGCCGACGACCGACTGGGTCGCCGGCCAGGTCGTGACGGACAGCCTCACCATTCCCGTGGCGGCCGGCACTCCCCCCGGCGCCTACCGCCTCATGGTCGGTCTCTACCAACTGCAAACCGGGGCGCGTCTCCCCCTGGCGGATGGCCAGACAGAGTACCCGCTGAGCACGGTTACCGTCGTTGCGCCCGGCGGCGCGTAGCAGCGCGGCACGAGGCCCGCGCCGCTGGCACGTGGCCCAACACTGCCGCATGCGGCTAATGCTTGCTGACCGAGGAGCCTCGCCGGACCAGATAACCAGGTGAATGCTTGATATCCTCAGCTTGGTGGTGATGATCCAGGCGTCAGCAGAGGATTTGCCGCCGCTTACGCCGAGTCGCGGACGATCAACTCCGGCTCGTAGACGTGGTGCAGCAGCGCGTCGGCCCGACCGCGGACGGCGTCGGCCAGCCAGCGCACCGCGTCACGCCCCATTGCCTCGTAGGGCAGCCGGATCGTCGTCAACGGCGGATCGAGGAAGGGCGCGAACGGCAAGTCGTCGTAGCCGATCACGGCGATGTCCTTCGGCACTCGTAGACCGGCGCGATGAACGGCGTGGAGCACGCCCAGGGCGAGCACGTCGCTCAGAGCGAAGATGGCGTCCGGATGGGCGGTCGCCAAGAGACGTGCCGTCGCCGTCGCGCCACCGGCCTCGCTGAGCGTGGGGGCCCACACGACCTGCTCCTGGCCGCCCAGCCCCGCCTCGACCAGCGCCTGGCGATAGCCATCCAGCCGCCGCTGTACCGCGCGCGACGGCAGCGACGACCAGCCAACCGCTGCCACGCAACGCCGGCCGGATGCCAGGAGGTGACGCGTGGCCGCTAGACCGCCGCGGACGTTGTCCACGTCGACGCTGGCATGGTGGGCCAACTGGCGCTGGAAGGCCACGACCGGCACGAGCAGCTCGGTCGTCTCGAGGAAGGCCTCATCTTCCGGCGTGGGACTGGTGATGATGGCGCCATGGTAGCGTGAGGCCTCGAGCAGCCCAGGCTGCTGGGCGAGCCGCCCGGCGGGATAGTCCTCGATCACCAACTGCGACGCCAGCGGCATCTCCGCCAGCGCCGTGGTCGCCGCTTCCAGCACACGCACGACCAGGCCCAACGGCGAGCCCGCTGGACGCAAGAGCGCCAGGATCAGCTCCGGCCTGGCAGCTTGCGCTCCCTGACGCAATCGACGCGCGCCCAGGTTGGGCGTATAACCGAGTTGCCGCGCCGCCGCCAGCACCGCCAGCCGCGTCTTCTCGGAGATGCGGATCGCGCCGCGACGGTGATTCAGCACCAGCGACACGGTGGCCTGAGAGGTACCGGCGAGGCGGGCAATGTCCTGGTGCGTCGGCGACGGCAGGAGCGACTCAGAACGATCCGCTGTCAAGCTCCCCCCTCTCGACACCTCGTCGAACGCATCATCAACCACGCCCAGGCACTGTAGCACTTCGGGGTCGCAGCCTGGCGGCCAAGGACTCGCGCAGAAACAACTGCTCCAAATCTGGCACTACTGCCAGAGGAATAGCTGCGAATACTGCATAGGTTATTCGTGCGCGGGTCCTAACGTCTCGGCGTACAGGCGCGGCCCGCCTTTCACGGCAAGGTCCGATCGGCCATTTCCGCCGTTGACCTCTCCTACGGGGAGTCCGCGGAGGCGGACTTCGCTGGTCGGTAGCCACGACTTTAGTCGCCAGGGGCATCCGCCACGGCAATTAACCGCGCGTACGATTGACGTTATTCGTATTAGCATGCTACCATACTCGCTGTTCAGGTAATGGCTACAGCTAGAGAGCGGGGCGACGATGGTCATGCCACGGACAGCGACCGGCCAGCCGAAGCGCGATCCGACCCTGCTGTGCGGCGTCGTGCCGCCCATGGTGACGCCCTTCACCGCTGACGGCGAGCTGGATCACCGCTCCCTGCGCGCCTTGTGCCGGTACCTGATCGATGCCGGCGTGCATGCCCTCTATCCCTGCGGCACAACCGGGGAATTCGTGCTGCTGTCCGATGGGGAACGGCGAGCGGTCGCCGAAACGGTGGTCGAGGAAGTGCAGGGGCGCATTCCCGTCTTCGTCCACGTCGGCGCCGCCGGTACCAGGGAAACGGTCGCGCTCGCCCACCACGCCGCGAGCATCGGCGCGAGCGGTGTGGCCGCGGTGGCCCCTTACTTCTACGCCTATACCGACGACGACCTGCGCCGACACTATCTCGCGCTGGCCGAAGCAGTCGCCCCCTTGCCGGTCTATCTGTATAACCTGCCGGCGCACGCCCGCAACCGCCTGTCGGTGGACCTTGCCAGCGAGCTGCACGGCGCAGCGCCCAATATCGTCGGCATCAAGGACAGCAGCGGTGACCTGGCGGCGCTGAGCGCGCTTTGCACACAGACCGGCCTGTCCGTCCTCTCTGGAACCGATGGGTTGAACCTGGCCGCCCTGCGCGCCGGCTGCGCCGGTATGGTTTCCGGAAACGCCGGCGCAGTTCCGGGGCCTTTCGTCGCCCTCTGGAACGCCTGGATAGACAGCGACGACCGGGCGGCGCAAAGGGCACAGGCGGAGATCGACGCGGTATGCCTGATTCTGGACCACGGGGCCCGGCTGGCCGATTTCAAAGCCGTCCTGGTGGAGCGCGGCGTCCTGCGCTCAGCGGCCGTGCGAGCGCCGCACCCACCGGCTCGGAACGGTCGCTCGCTCCAAGCGGCGCTGTGCTCCCTGGGGACGGCTCGCGCCGCCGCCGACCCGGCCGACGGTGAAGCGTTCAGACCACGACCGATCACAAGCCGTTAGATGGCGCGGGACATCCGCGCACGAGCAGAGAGGAGGTGTCACACGTGGGAATGCAACTCGTCAGGGATCAGGTTCCGTGCTTCCGCTGGCGTGGCCAGTCAGCAATTACGCGTCGCAACGCGCTGATCGCCCTCGGCGGCGCGGTAGCGAGCGTTGCCGTGGCCGCCTGCGGGGGATCGCCTGCAGCCACAACGACCACATCGTCGACCGAACAGGCGACCGCGCCGACAGCCGGCACAGCGAGCGCGGCTGGTGCGGCGACCGGCACAAGCTTGGCGACGACCAGCGCCAGCGCAACGACGACGGCCTCGACGAGCGCTGTGACCACTCCCACAACGGCTCCGGCTCCAGCGACAAACGGCCAGGCCACACCGGTGAGTATCGAGTACCTCTACCAGGCCGACGACCTCTGGGAGAAGGACAAGCTCATGCTGGAGCCGTTCAAGGCCAAGCAGCCCGACATCACCGTATCCCCACTGTCCGCCGGGTCCAATCAATTGGAGAAGTTGCGTACCCTCATCGCCGGCGGCAATCCGCCCGATACGGCCTGGCTGAACATCATCAACGTGCCGGTGATGGCGGAGGCTGGCGCGCTCATGCCCGCCGACGCCTGGCTGGCCCGCGACTGGAAAGCCATGGAAGGGGATGACGTCTACGCCGGCGCCTGGGACGCCGTTACCTGGAAGGGCAAACGCTACGGCACGCCCTTGGAAGCCAATCCCTTCCTGCCGGTCTTCCGGCCCGACTTCTTCGACTCGGCCAGCGATCCCTATCCCACGGCGCTGGCCGACAAAGGGCAGTGGACTTGGGATATGGTTGTGGAGACGGCTGCCAAGTTGACCAAGCGCAGTACCGGCGGTAGCGCCACGCAGTTCGGCATCCAGCTGCGCACCGATCCCTACTCGCTGCTGCACTGGATCTGGAACAACGGCGGTGACATGTGGGATGCCGACCGCACCACCTGCTTGCTCAACCAGCCTCCAGCCGTCGAGGCGATTCAGTTCATGCAGGACTTCTTCGTCAAGAGCCGCGCGGCGCCGTTAGGTGACGAGGCGCAGAAGCTCTCCGGTGGCAAGTACAACAACATGCTCTCCGGCGTGATCGCCTTCGAGTGGCAATACTCCGGCGGTGGGTCGCTCATGGGCGGCGTGGTCAAATTCCCCTTCATGGCGGCGCCGGAGCCGAAGGGCAAGGTGTCGCCAATCCAGCCGCACATGAACGGCTCCGGCAACAGCGTCATCACCGGCGCCAAGCATCCCGACGCCGCTTGGGAATGGGTGAAGTTCATCGCCGGCAAGGAAGCCGACGTGGTCATGATGCAGACTGGCCGCACGCCGCCGCGACGCAAGTCCGGCGAAGCCTACTACCTCAAGGAGGTGAAGTACCCGCCGAACCCGCAAGTCGTAACCGAGATGCTGCGCACCGCGCGCATGACCCCAGCGGTGCCCGCCTGGAACGACTTCCAAAAGATCCTCGGCCAGGAGCTGACCCCGGTCTGGCAAGGTCAGCGCTCGCCCAAGGATGCCCTCGACGAGGTCGTTCGCCAGGTCAATCCGCTGCTGAAGCCGCACTAAACGCGAGGAGCAGCGGACCATGGCCTCCGAGGAGACCCGTATCACCATACGCCTGAATAGTGAGGAATCCGGGGCGCCGGTGCGCTTGCTGGTGGACCTGGATCACCTGGCCGGTTCACCAGCCGGCTGGATCGATCCCGACTCCTGGACGCTGCGTCACGCCGGCGCCGTCCTGCCATTCCTGGCCGAGCCGGACACGCTGGATGGGCGGCGCTACACCCTTCGCTTCCGCGCGCCGCTGGCAGGTGAGACGGAGGTCGAGGCCGTCGGTATCCTCCGGCGTGGCTATCGCGGCGCGCCCTCCGCGCCGCCGGATCGCCCCATCCCGCTCGTCGGCGCCGGGGAAGCATTGCGCCTCGGCTCCACGGCCACGGTCGGCGACCTGCACGTGGGCTTGCAGACGGCCGTGGAGACCGTGGACTGGTATGGCAGCGGCCGGCGCGATCTGCTGGTAACCTGCCACGCCCACGGTGGCGGCGCCTTCCTCTACGCCGCCGTTGACGATGCCGACAGCGCGCCAGGCCGGCGTCCTATCTTCCGCTTGCAAGGACGGCTGCCCGGTTTCGGGGACGACGGACAGACCTACAACGGTCGACTCCGCGCCGTCGACTTCCGTGGCGACGGCCGCTTCGACCTGCTCGAGTGCCGGCGGAACGGCATCTGGTGGCGCCAAAACACGGGGGCGGTCGGCGCTCCATCCTTCGCCGCGCCCGTCCAGCTCCTAGCCGGTGGCGAGCCTTTCGCATCCAGTGCGCCAGTGCAGTCGCTCTGCCCGGTCACGCTCGACGGCACCGGCCGCGTGAGCCTAATCATCGGTACCAGCGATTGGTCCGACTACTGGCCAAAGGATGTCGGCGCCTGGGAGAACAAGCCCGGCTATCGCCCCTACGAGGCCGACGGTTCCTGGCGCGGCGGCCCACTCCACGGCCGGCTCTACCTGCTCAGCAACCGGACCGAGGCGGCTGACCAGGGAGCGATGCCCGAATTCGCGGCGCCGCTCCTGCTCCGCCACGAGGACGGCTCGCCGCTCGAGGTCTACGGGCTGGCCGGACCCGCCGTCATCCCCGCTGCCGATCCTGGCGCCGGCTTTGACCTGCTGGTCAGCGATTTCCTGGACCGCGTCTGGTACTTCCGTAACACCGGCCGGTCGGGTCCGGACGGTGCGCCACGCTTCTTCCCACGAACGCCGGTCCGCTGCCGTGGCGGGGCGCCCGACCGCCTCGATCAATTGCCCGGAGCGCCTCCTGCTCCGCCCGACGACTACCCGCCGATGGAGCGGCTGCCTGATGAGCTGGTCCTGCCGACATGCATGCACGCCCTCACGGTCGTGGACTGGTCCGGTAGCGAGATTCACGGGCAGCGCGAGGTCGGCGCACTTGACCTGCTGGTGGGGGCCGAGGACGGCTACGTGCGGGCATTGCGCTGGGTTGGGCGGACGGCGGAGGGCGTGCCGATAGTCGAGCAGCCCGCACGATTACAGGAATACGGCGCCCACCTCAGCGTCGGAGCTAAAGCCTGCCCCAACGTGGTGGACTGGGACGGCGATGGCCGCACGGAGCTGATCATCGGCAACGCCGCCGGGCAGGTGCTGCTGGCACGCACCAGCGAGACTATGGGCGAGCCGTCATTTCTGCCCCCAGTCCCGTTCGTCGCGGGCGACCGGCCGCTCTGGCTCATGGCTGGCACGCCCGGCAGCATCCAGGGCCCAAGCGAAGTGAAGTGGGGCTACGTCAACCCCGCCGCCGGCCGCTGGCCGGCGACCGACGGGCGGGAGACGGCGGCCATCGTCTGCGGCGACGCGCTCGGCCACAACACGCTCTATCTGCAGGCCATGGGCGCGAACGGCGCAGCCCTGGTGTCACGGGGCCGGCGGCTGCATGTCCTACGCGACGGTCGCTGGCAGCCGCTGGTCACACGCTGGCGCTGCCGGCCCCAACTGGTCGACTGGGGCAGTGGCAAGATCGAGTACCTTCAGGTGGACGAAGCGGGACGCCTGGCCCGCTATCGCCTGCTTCCCGATGGGCCCGACGCCGAGGACGGCACGCCACGACTGACACCGCTCGGCCCACTTACCTACGCGGATGGAACCCCGGTCCAACTCGACGCCGACACTGGCGGGCGGGTGGGGCGGATCAAGCTGGCCGTGGCTGACTGGGACGGTGATGGCCTCCTCGATGTGCTAGCAGGCAGCAGTAGCAGCCATCCGCCGGGGGTGAACACGCTGGGCCGGGCAACGGTCTGGCTGCTGCGCAATGTGGGACGTCCCGGCGCACCCCTCCTGGCGTCGCCGGCATTGCTCCCCCTGGAACAGGGCGAGCCTGGCCATTTCGGCAGCCACTCCTGCGTTCCCGCTCCATGCTCCTTCGACGAAGTTGGCAAAACCACCGGGGACCGGCGGCCGGACCTGCTGGTCGGTTCCGAAAACGGTCGCATCTATGCCTACAGACGCGCCTACATCGAGGCGAAAGCCCACGTGCTCCAGCATTATCTGGATGGGATGCAGGCTACTTCCGACACTCCGCCAACCCCTAAAGGAGCAGGCTAAGATTACGAAGCCGGTGGATTTCCGGCTGGCCGCGCCTACCCCGCACGCACCGTCGTACCCTGCGCTTCCTTGCCAATGGGCCTGATCTCTAGCCGCGACGAAACCCGCGGAGACGTCCGCTGGTTGCGATGTGGAATTCATCGTGGCTTTGGTATGGCTCTCCGCGGCAGGAACGCACCGCTCTATACTGGCCGCGACGCGGAAAGGAGCGTGACCGATGGCAACAACCTATGACCTGCTTATCAAGGGCGGTACCCTGATCGACCCGGCCCAAGGCATCCACGACCGGCGCGACGTGGCCTTCACTGGCGGCATGGTGGCGGCAATCGCCGCGGACATCCCGCGGACGGAAGCGACGCACGTGGTCGACGCCAGCGGGCAGATCGTCACGCCGGGCATGATCGACATCCACGTCCACGTCTTCGAGGGCGTCTCCCACTACGGCATCGCGCCCGATCCGACCTGTCTGGCCCGCGGCGCGACCACGGTGGTGGACGCCGGCTCGGCCGGCGCCGACACCTTCCTGGGCTTCCGCAACTACGTCATCGATGTCAGCGCCACCCGCATCCTGGCCCAGTTGAACATCTCCGCGATGGGCATGCTCTCCAAGACGATCGGCGAGCTGGACGACCTGAAGTGGGCCGATGTCTCCAAGGCGCTGGAGACCATCGAGCGACACCGCGACGTGATCCTGGGCGTCAAGGTCCGCCTGACGCGCGAGCAGATCGTCGGCAAAGACGCCGGGCTGCAGCCGCTGCACCGGGCGCGGGAGGCGGCCGATGCCGCGGGCGTGCCGATCATGGTCCACCCGCAGCGCTCCTGGGCCAGCTCGCTGGATGAGATCCTGGCGGTCATGCGCGACCGCGACATCCTGACCCACATGTATCACGGCGCCGAGCACGGCATCCTGGACGAGCAGGGTCGCATCCGTCCGGCGGTGCGCGCCGCCCGCGAGCGCGGCGTCATCTTCGACGTCGGCCACGGCGAGGGTTCCTTCTCCTGGCGCGTCGCCGAGACCGCCCTGGCCCAGGACTTCCCACCGACCACGATCTCCTCCGACCTCCACGTCTACAACCTGCACGGCCCCGTCTACGACCTCGCCACCACCGTGACCAAGTTCCTACACCTGGGCCTATCCCTGGACGACGCCCTCGCCCGCGTCACGGACGTCCCCGCCCGCGTGATCGGCCAGGCCGGCACGCTCGGCACCCTGGCAGTCGGCGCCCAAGGCGACGCCGTCGTGTTCGACCTTGAGGAAGGCCCATTCGAGCTGCCCGACTCGGCCAGGGAAGCGCGCACCGCCGACCAGCGGCTCGTACCGCGCGTCGTCGTCCGCGCGGGGAAGGTCTATCAAGCACCACCCACGTAGGTGGGAACCACAGGCACGGCAGCGCCCTACTATGGGCGACATCTCGCTCCGTGGGGGCTGCGACTGGGAGCTGATCGCACGAGGGTTTACAGTCGCGGGATTTCCGATGACATGCCGTTCGCCTACCGCGCGAGACGGCGGGTGCGGAGTGGCCAAAAGGGTCGCCCGGGCGAACGGCGATGATAAGGGCTGGAGTTGAGCTAGCGGCCGACGTTGCAGGCGGCGACCTCGGCGGCGAGGCCAGTGACGTGCCCCCAGGCGGTATGGGCGACTCGGGAACCGGAGGCCAAGGGAGCAATCGAGGCAGTAGGCGCCGGTTTCGACAAGCTGCCGGCAGCTGCCAAGGGTTCGCCCACAGCTCAGGGCCATCCACTTGGGACACACCGGTGGCTGCCGCCATCGGCGAAGTCGAATGGGCGCTGGTGGCGGTTTGAGGTCGATGGCCTGGACGACGACTGCATATGCGGGCTCAGCGCTGCCGTTGCGGAACAGAACCGCCAACGCCGGGAACGGCTGACTCTCTGGGAGGTAGTCACTGGGCCAAGCTGACACGAGCCGAGGTTGGCCCGCCCGCCGGTCTTGAGCTCCCGCGCGACGATCCTGGGTCTGGTTGCTCCGCAACCAGAGTGACACGCCGAAGGCGCCTGGCGCCGATTGCCGTGAACCAGGACGGGATATCGATCACAGATCAGCGTACCTCACGAGGTTTATGCACAGACTGCCATGTCGTGAATGCAACCGAAGCAGCCTTTTGTTACGTTTACGGCGGAAGATCCATCGATCATCGGCGAGGGAGTCAGTTGGCGCGGGGAGGACACCTCCAACAGGCGCCCGGCCAGTGCCCACCGGCTGAACGCGCGGCGCGTCCTCGAAGGTGCCGTCGAGCCATCGGTAGCCAGCGACGGCGGCGAGGCCGGCGCACCGCCCCCGCCCAGGCGTGGCCGTGGCCCGCGGCGGCGCTGACCACCTCCCGCCCGGCGCCCACCTGTGGGACGGATTGGCAGGCTGTTGCCACGAGTCACCCGCGGCGCGGCCTCCCTTCCACGATCGACACCGCCGGCGACGGCGTGGGGATGACGCGCGTCAGCGCGAGTCCTGCCGCCTCGAACAGTGCCTGGAACTCTGCCGGCGTCCGGCACCGTCCGCTCTCCGTAAGGATCAACATGACCAGGTCGGTGAACTTCGCTGGAGACGGCCCCGCACCCGGAAGAATGACCGGGTCGATCACCAGGAGCCGGCCCGCGGGCCCCATCGCCTGCAGGCAGTGCCGCAGCACCACGATGGCCGCGCCATCGTCGCGATCCATCAGAACATTCTTGATGAGGTACGCATCCGCGCCCGCCGGCACCCCCGCGAGCATAGTGCCGTTCACCACGGCACACCGCTCAGCCAGACCCGCGGCAGTCATCCTGGCCCGTGCTCCCTCGACCACGTGTGGCAAGTCAAAGAGGATGCCGCGCATGGCCGGGTTGGCCCGGAGGAGGGCGATCAGGAGGGCGCCCTGTCCACCGCCGATGTCGACGAGGGTGTGGATGTCGGAGAAGTCATAGGCGGCAAGGATGGCGGGAGTGACCATGCCGGAGAGGTTCGTCATCGCCAGGTCAAAGGTTGCGCTGAAGTCCGCGTGCTGGGCGAGGTACGGATAGATCGGCGTGCCGAAGGCCAGCTCGAACCCGGCGTGTCCCGTCTGGACCGTCTCCAGGAGGTGGTCGAACGCCCGCAGGTACTCCTCGGAGCCGAACAGGCAGGCGAATGCGCGCAGCGAGCTGGGCGTGTCGCTGCGGAGACAGTCGCCGAGGGGGGTAAGGGCGAAGACGCCGGGCTCGGCCTCGGTGAACACGCCGACGCTGGCCAGTGCCCGCAGCAGTCGGGAGAGCGTGTCGGGATGCGCCCCGACCGCCGCCGCGATCTCCGGCGCGCTCCTTGGGCCGTCCTGCAGGAGGTCGGCCACGCCGAGCTGGGCGGCGACGTGCAGGGCCCGCCCGACCACGAAGCCGTTCAGCAGTGCATGCAACGTGGCGGCCGGTGGCAGTCCACGACCGGCGGCACCTGGGTCCTGTCTCATCTGGGAGGGCACATCGGATGTGGCCATGCTCCACCTCCTGTATTGGTCAAGATGGGCCGCCCCATTTATGCCGGTTTTCGAGGTGGATGTCTACCGAGAACTGCGCGGCGAGGTCCCTCGCACTGGGCGGTCGTGCCGCACCTTGATGCACTCCTGACGCAATCGGGCGTGAGGAGTTTCCACCGCGCCGCGCCGCGTCAGGGCCCGGGGGCATACGGTCTGCAGGTCGCTCGTCGGCGTCGCCGATCCTGAAGACCTGGTAGAGGCGGCACCCCCGTCCTCTCCTTCCATGGCGTCCACAGCTCTCGCCTGGCGCTGTACCGCCCTCCGGGCTTCGTTGCCGAGCGCGGGAGGAGGTGACCGAGGTCGCACTGCTCGGCGCGCCCTGGGGCTTCCGGCCGGAGGACATCACCATGGCCGTCCACCTCTGGGATGGTGACCAGAATCGTCTCATCCCGCGGACGCATGCGCAGTATTTAGCCCGCGCCCTCCCGCAGAGCCAGCTCACCGTCTGCCCGGGCGAGGGACACCTCCTGATCGTGGATCACATGGACGAGATCCTCCGGGCTGCCCTCGGCGGAGCGGGAGAGCAGCAACAGCCGGGGATAATCCGACCGCTCGCTGCGTAGCCTCGTCCGGACGGTATGATCGGTCCGGTCCACACACAGGGGTAGCCCAGACCACGAGCCCGTCGTCGGCCCACGACACACGGTAGTGATACCAGCGGCAGGGTTGTTGGGTCTCCCGGCTTGCGCGGTACGTCCAGCGTGGCGAACGCGAACGTCGTCGCCCAGGCGTCCTGGGCGGGGCGGGTCCGTGGGCCGACGTGCTCAGCCGTTGCCGAGCACGCCGGCAAGCACCCGGTCGAGCGTCGCTCGCGGTTTGGACGCGGCCGTACTGGCGCGCCAGGCCACGTGCCCGTCCGGTCGCACCAGCACCGCGCCATCGCACTCGACCCCGTAGGCGGCCGGCCAGGTCCCGTCCGGATCGGCCAGGTCGCCGCCGGGACCGACGGTGTACGCGTGCAGCGGGACATGCCGCTCTGCAGCGACCGCCAGGCCCTCACGTCGCCACGCTTCCCCCGCCGCGCCAGCGAGCAGCACGAAGGCGGCGCCGAACAGGTCAAGCGTCGAGCGACGCTCGCCGCCGTGCTCTAACCAGATATGCGGGGCGCGGCAACCGGGGCTGGCGGTTGGCACGTATTCCGTCACTGGGTTGGCGACCTCGGGAGGCAGGGTCCCGTCCGGGACGACCGCGGCCGACGCGTAGGCGGCGCCGAAGATGAGGCCCAGCTCGTTGAAGAGCTCGGGGCGACCGCTCCGGAGCCCGGCGTCGCGCGGGCGGCCCGCCTCCTCGGCGCTCCCCGCGTCGACCCGGCGTAGGGAGGTCAGGTTCGCCAGCGTCTGCTCGGTGACCCGGCGGCCCACCGGCTCCCGCTCGTCGCGGTAGGTGTCGAGCAGCGCCGGTCCGGCCCAGTCCCCCAACACGGCCGCCAGCTTCCAGGCCAGGTTATGGGCGTCCTGGATGCCGGTGTTCATGCCGAAGCCGCCGGCCGGGGGCATCTCGTGCGCGGCGTCGCCCATGAGGAATACCCGCCCCTCGGCGAAGCGCTCGGCGACGCGCGCCGCCGAGCTCCACGGCGCCACCCGGGCGATCTCCACCGCCAGGTCCGGTACGCCCATCGCCGCCCGCAGCAGCGCGACGCAGCGCTCCGGCGTGAAGTCCTCGGCGCGCTGCCCGGCGCTGGGGAAGTAGAAGGCCTGGTAGTACCAGCGCGTCGCGCCGTCGACGGCGAGGAGCACCCCGGCCGCGCCCGGCTGCTGGATGAAACACAGGTTCAGCGAGCGGCCCGCGACCCAGGGGGTGAGGTCGGCGCGGAAGAGGATGTTGATCGAGTGGCCCAGCCCGGCCGGCCCCTCCATGCGGATGCCAAGCAGCTCGCGGACGCGGCTGTGGGCGCCGTCGGCGCCGACGAGGTAGCGCGCCCGCACGTACGTCTCCTCGCCGCCGGCCCGGTCGAGGACGGTGGCCGTGACACCGGCATCGTCTTGGGAGAGGGTGACGAGCTCGCAGCCGAAGCGAACCTCGCCCAGCCCGCGCTGACCGATCGCGGCGAGCAGGGCCGGCTCCAGCACCTCCTGGGAGGTGGTGCAGGCCAGGGTCGGGCTGAGCGCCGCCATCGCGTCCGAGTCTGCCATGGCCAAGACCACGCGGCGTACCTCCTCGCCCGCCAGGGTCTTGGCCCAGATGGCGTGGCGGGCCAGCTCGGGCGGCAGGCCGATCGCGCGCACCGCCCGCTCCAGCCCGATCTGCCGGAAGACCTCCATGCTGCGCGTATTGACGAGCCGCGCCTTCGGGTAGAGCGAGGCGCCGGGGTGGCGCTCGATCAGCAGCGACGGCACGCCGTGGCGAGCGAGTAGCAGCGAGGCGCACAGCCCGACGGGGCCGCCGCCAACAATGAGCACCGGGACCTCAACCGGTGTCATCATCACCTTCCTCCATGCGCTCAGTTCCTCCAGGCGCCGCTGCTCGGTCGGACTACTCCCATGGACGTAGCGACTCTGATGAACCGCTTCGCCGTCGGTTTCGGGTCGCTCTGGCTGACTCATTCCATGCTCCTCACAGTCAGGCCGCGCGCTGCGTGGCCTCGAACAACCGGCGCACCTCCTCAGGGGTCCGGGCGCGGAACTCGTCGGAGGTCACTGTGCCGACGGAGATGCCAACGTAAGCGTCCACGAGGTCCTGGTCCTCCCGCATCGCCGCGCGGAGCAGGCGTGCCTCGGGCGGGTCCGGCCGGAACTCGGCGGCGCGGCAGGTGGCGTCCAGCGAAGGAAAGGCGGCATCGTTCCGTCTCTCCTCGTAGGTGGCCAGGGCGATGTCGAGCGGCTGTCGTCCGGATAGCCCCGCGTCGGCGGCCTCCACCAGTCGCTCGACGTCGAGAAAGGCGTCCGTGATCCCCTGGGCCCGGATCGGGTCCTGGCAGAACCCCGCGTCGCCTACGAGGGCCCACCCCGGCCCGTAGGCCCGGCGGACGACGTTGATCAGGTCGGCGCTCCCTCGAAACCGCTCGACCTGCCGCGCCGCCCGGACCCGCTCCGCGAACGTCGGGGCGATCTCCAATGCCCGGTGATAGCTCCGCGCGATATCCGCGCGGAACGCCGGGAAGTTTGCCATGGCCGACTGGACGAGCACCATGCTCAGTCCGTCGTTCGTAGGTATCGAGACGAACATGCAGCGCCGGGACGACGAGTGCGATCCCTCGACGCCGTGCAGCGGCAGGTCGGCCCAGTAGGCGTAGTAGCCGAAGGTTTGCAGCGGCGCTGCTCGCAACGCCGAGGCGTGGACGGCCCGAGCGACCGGGGAGCGCTTCCCGTCAGCGCCGACGACGAGTCGCGCCAGCTCGACGACCCCGGTCCCCGCGCGGGTCCGCCCCCGGATCCCCCGGACCCGGGCCTCTTCCCAGCGCACGTCCTCGAAGACGAAGCGTTCCCGGAGCTCGACGCCCGCGCGCACCGCGGCGTCCACCAGGAGCTTGTCCAGCACGGTGCGACGAGGGCCCACCTCGCCGGGAATGTCTGGTGGCGGCGGCGCGTCGCCAGCCAGCGACGGCTCGCCCTCGCGGTGCATGGTCCGGCCGAGAACCGCCGGGCAGTTCGTCGCGAGCACCGCGCCGAGCAGCCCCCAACGGTGTAAGGCGCGAGCGCCGGGGAGGCGCACGTAGTGCGTCGAGATCGTATCGCTGGGGAACGTGGCCCTATCGACGAGGAGGACGCGGTAGCCTTTGCGCGCGAGGAGCAGGGCGGTGGGCGAGCCCGCGCAGCGCGCCCCGACGACGATCACGTCATACATCGAGCCGCCTCCCGCTCCCGCAGAAGCGCAATCTCAGCGGGCAAACTTGGCTGCTCGTCCATATGGAGACTCCTGCACTTGCCCGCCTCCGACTGCGACTGGAAACCGTGCTGATTGACGGGCGCTCCTCTGACGCTTCCCCCTAATCGGTCACCAACGACGCAGCAACTCCTCGGCCTCGCCAGCAAGCTCTCGCACGATCTCTGCCGCCGGCTGCACCCGCTTGACCGATCCCACTGACTCGCCGGCCCACAGCGACATCGCGTCGATGGCGCCAGTCGTGCCTTGATCGACCGCCAGGGAGTCGAATCGGTGCACCGTCTGCCGCGTTCCGTCCAAGTTGGGCGTTTCGCCGACGACCTCACCGGGAAAGGCCGTCGCGCCGGCGATACAAGAACGTAGGACGCGGTGCGGCGCGTTCGGCCAGTTCGTCGAGAAGGCCTCGGTATACACCGTGTCCGTCGTCTGCGCGGCGATCAGGGCCGCGACGTAGGCAGGATGAGCGTTGGACTCCTCGGACGCGACGAAGCGCGTACCCACGCGCACGCCGCTCGCCCCGGCCGCGAGCGCCGCAGCGAGCGCGCGACCCGTACCGATTCCGCCCGCCGCGAGCACCGGGATCTGGACCACGTCCAGCACGTCACCCAGGAGCGCCAGCACGCCAATCGTGCCGCGCACGTGTCCTCCCGCGCCGACCCCTTGGGCCACGATCAGATCGCAGCCGGCCTGCTCGGCGGCCACTGCTTCATCCCGCGAGCCCACCTGCCAAGAGACCAGCGCCCCGTTTCGATGCACCATCTCGACTACATCGCGCATTGGCCAGTGGTAGAAGAACTCGACCACCCGCGCCTCGCGGGCGGCGAGCTCAAGAGAATCCGGGGGGATGTCCTCCGGATGTGCCATGACGAAGTTGACGCCAAAGGGTCGGGGCGTGAGCAGACGCGTGCGCTCGAGCAAGGACGTAACGCCCGGGACCCTGTCGCCGCCCGGCCGCGCCGCGCCGATCATCCCAAGGCCCCCGGCATTGGATACCGCCGCCGCTAGCTCCGGTGGCGCCACGGCGCCCATCCCCGCTTGTTGAATCGGGACCGAACAACCGACCAACTCCGTGAAGCGCGTGCTGAGCATCGCCTGTCTCCTTCCTGTGTCCCCGGATCAAGTCCGCCAACCGTAAGCCTTCACGTCGCGGCCCGCCGCAACATGCGCGCGATATTCTCCGGCGCGAAGAACTCTTCGCGCGGCACCGTGCCAAGCTCGACGCCGTAGAAGCGGTCCGTGTCCGCCTGGTTTCCCCGAAGCGCGGCCCGCAACCGCAGCAGCTCGGGAGGGAAGGGACCGAGCTGGGTCTCGCGCAGCGTCCGCTCGAACACGGGTATCCCAGCGGCGTCGCGGCGGCGCTCGTAGTCTTCCAGGGACGCCTCTAGGTCCTCGTGACCGGAGAGGCCCCGGTCGATGGACTCGGCCAGCAGGTCGGCGTCGCGGAAGGCGTCGAGGATCCCCTGGGCCAGCAGGGGATCTTGGTGATAGGAGGCATCCCCCACCAGCGCCCAGCCCGGGCCGTGGGGCCGGCGCACGATGTTCGGGAGGTCGGCGGTGCCCCCGAAGGCTTCGGCCTGACGGCCCTGCCGCACGCGCTCGGCCAGGTCCGGCGCCAGGGCGAGCGCCGCGTGGTAGTTCCGGCGGATGTCCGCGCGAAAAGCCCGGAAGTCCCCGATCGCGCCCTGGACCCCCACCATGGTGAGGCCGTCGTTCGTGGGGAAGGCGATGAGGACCCGCCGGGACTCCGGGAAGAACGCCACCTCGACGCCCTCGACGGGGACGTCGGCCCAATAGGTCCAGTAGGCGAACGTCCACGCCGGCGCCTGCTGCCGGACGGGCGCGCCGGCGACGCGGGCCACGAGGGAGTGCAGGCCGTCGGCGCCGACGACGAGCCGCGCCCGCTCCTCGACGGGCGTCCCGGCCGCGGTGCGTCCCCGAATCCCGGCCACCCGCCCGTCGTCCCAGAGGAGGTCCGTCACCGGGTGGCGCTCCCGTACCTCGGCCCCCGCTTCGGCCGCGGCGTTGACCAGGAGCTTGTCCAGCACTCTGCGCCGCGGCGCGAGGTCGCCGGGCACGTCGGCGACGCCGGGCGGATATCCGCTCAGGGGGAAGTCGCCGAACGTCGTGGTGCGCTTGCGGATGGGCGGGCAGTTCGTCGCGAGGACGCGGTCGAGCAGGCCCCACTCCTTGAGACTGCGCACACCCGGCAGGCGGACGAAGTGGTTGCGGAAGGTGTCGCTGGGGAATGCGGCTCGATCGACGAGGAGGACGCGGTACCCCTTGCGCGCCAGGAGCATCGCGGTGGGCGAGCCCGCGCAGCGCGCCCCGACGACGATCACGTCATACATCGCATCACCCTTGCGCGCAACCAGTCGATCATATGGCGCGTCGGCGGTTTCGGCCACCATCAGACTTTAGGGTCCGGCAAGGACCCTGCGCTCGAGGTGAGCCGCTACCGCCCCGCCGAAGTCTGCCCCCCACCTTTTGGGGCCAAAGCTTGGCAGTTGCGGACCCAAGACTCCCTGCTAGCCGAGCTGAAGCTCGGGCGGGACCTCGGGGTTCATCAATGAGGCCCCCCCATCCACCCGGATGACCTGTCCCGTGACAAAGCTGGCGCCGTCCGCGCATAGCAGGGCCACGACGTTCCCGACGTCCGCCGGGGTGGCCAGCCGGCCCATCGGGGTCCACCCCCGTTGGTGCCAGCCGCGCAGGAGGTCTTGCGCCTGCGGTGGCAGGGTGTTCAGCACGCTATCCTCGGTCCAGCCCGGGCTGACCGCGTTCACCGTGATCCCGCGCTTGGCCAAGGCCACCGCGACGTAGCGGACCGCCGACTCCAGCGCCGCCTTGGCGGAGCCCATGGCCACATACGGTTGTAAGCCGCCCGTGCGACTCCCGGTCGCGTACGTCAGGGCGAGGATTCTCCCCCCGTCCGGCATGAGGAGGGCTGCCTCCCGGGCCCCGACCAGGAACGCCTTGGCCTGGGAATCGAAGGCCGCGTCCCACTGGTCCAGGGTGATGTCCAGCGGGGGAGAGAAAAAGGCCGGGAGCTCCGGCAGCGCGTTGCTCACAAAGATATCCAGCGTGCCAAACTCGGCGTGCACCCGGCGGAACAGCTGGCTGATCGCCTCCGGGCGCGTGACGTCCGCTTGGACGACGAACCCCTCGGCTCCACGTTCCCGGACCTTGGCCAGGGTAGCACTGGCGGCCGTCTCATGCTGATAATAGTGGATGGCCAGCTTGACTCCGTGTTCGGCCAGCTTGAGCGCGATCCCCCGGCCGATCCCGCGCGAGCTGCCCGTGATCAGGGCATGCTTTCCAGTGAGGGCCATATCGACCTCCGTTCTCCATCGCGTCGCCCCCTTTTCGGGCGAAGTTTGCGCCCGCGCGGCCACCCGCCCTACCCTCGCTGGATCTCGAGCGGGAAGACGGTGTCCATGAGGGAGGCGCCGCCGTCCACCCCGATGACCTGGCCGGTGATCCAGCCCGCCTCGTCCGAGCAGAGCAGCGCCACGGCGTTGCCCATGTCCGCCGGGGTCGTCAACCGCCCCATCGGGGTCCAGCCACCCTCGTGCCAGCGCTGGATCGCGGCGTAGACGTCCGGAGGCAGGCCGCTCAGGACGCTGTCCTCGGTGGGCCCGGGGCTGAGGGCATTCACCGTGATGCCGCGCTTCGCCAGCGCCACCGCGAAGTACCGACAGAGCGCCTCCAGCGCCGCCTTGCCCGCCCCCATGGCGACCCAGGGCTGCCAGCTCCCCATGCGGGCGCTGGGCGCGTGGGTGATCGCGACGATCCGCCCGCCGTCGGGCATCAGCGTGGCCGCCGCTTGGGCGCCCAGCAGGAACGCCTTCCCCTGCGAGTCCATCGCCATGTCCCAGTGCTCCGGCCCGATCGCCAAGGGCGGCTGGTAGAACGTGGCGAGCTCCGGCCGCGCGTTGCTCACGAAGATGTCGAGCGTGCCGAACGCGGCGCCGACCTGCTCGACCATGCGGCGGACGGAGTCGGGGCGCGAGACGTCGGCTTGGACCAGCATCCCGTCCGCGTCGCGCTCCCGGATCTGGGCGAGGGTCTGCTGGGCGGCCGCCGCGTTCTGGTAATAGTGGACGGCGACGGTCGCGCCGCGTTCGGCGAGCTTGAGCACGATCCCTCGGCCAATGCCCCGTGAGCCACCGGTCACCAGCGCGTGCTTCCCTTTGAGACTCATCTCGCGCTACCTTTCCTCCCTACTCCCCTCCGAGCGTAGCCCGACATGATGGCTCCATCGTACGGAGCGGACCGAGGGGGCGCTGTCCTGCCACTGGCGCCCGCGCGATCGTCCGCTATCCTTCCTCATGGGAACTCCTTTCCACACTAAGCACTTTCCACACCGCTCGGTGTGGCCCAGGATGTCCCCTTTTGCTCCCTGCTCGCCATTACGCTAAGGTCAGTCCCCGCCGCTTTCGGGCCAAATCCTGGCAACTGAGGCCCCCTACTTGCGGCCCACGATGTCGAGGCGATTGGACCCTGTGTTGCGACGTCGATCGCCGAGTGCAGATCGACCTGCGCCAGGTCACCATACATGCTGCGCCGCGCGGCCGGATCGGCGTTCACGAGGTACGCAATCTTTGCCGCTGCTGCCTGCTGCCGTGGCGCCGGGAGCTGTTGGAGCAACGTGAGAAAGCGTTGCTCGAGGGAGTGTTGATCGCTGATCGGGCACTGATGCGGACTGACCTGATGCACCACGGCCTTCTGTATAGACAGAATCGCCGTGTTTACGACGCGGTTCCCAAGGGTACGGAGGGCCGGATCGGTGAGCTCGGGCGTAGTCGTGCTGATGTCGTCGGGCATGTGGTCTCCTCTCGGGGATACTGCGTGCGCTCCGGCAGTATCACCGGTCCGGGATGGACTTCCACGAACGTTGGCGGGGCGCCCTTCATGCCTGAGCCTGGCACCCCACCAGCGCCGATACTACGCCCGGGCGGCTTGCCAGATGTGATGTTTCTTGCCAGTTCCACCAGACTGGGCTTGCCTGGCACTGGGTATACTGGCGGTAACCACGCTGTGTAAGGACGACTGGGTGGACCTGTCCATGACCACAACGCCGCTGGATTCCTGCTCCAGCTTCGGCCAGTTGTTGCGCTACCTACGCTCGCGGGAACGCCTGACACAGCGGCAACTCGGACTCGCCGCGGGCTACTGCGAAGCGCAAATCAGCCGGCTGGAGCATGGGCTGCGCCCCCCCGACCCCGCGACCGTCCTCGCGCGGTTTATCCCCGCCCTCGGCCTGGACAACGATCCGGCAGCGATACGCCTGCACGCGCTCGCGGGCGTGGCGCGAGACCGGGAGGCGCCAGATATGGACGCCGCACCGCGGTCGCCAGGGGCGCGGCGGAATGGTCACCACGACAGGGCATCCGCGCACACCTTCCCCGCCCAGCCGACACCGCTCATCGGGCGAGAGGGCGAGCTGGCGGCGCTGCGACAGCTGTTGCGTCGCGGCGTGCGGTTGCTCACGCTCACCGGGACGGCGGGGATCGGCAAGACGCGTCTCGCCGTCGCGGCGGCCACCGCATCGCTCGACGCGTTCCCGGGCGGGGTGGTATTCATCGACCTTGCCCCCATTGCCAATCCGCAGCTCGTCGTCCCCACCATCGCGGCGGCCCTGGGCGTGCGCGACCACGGCGCCGCTCCCGCGCTCGGCGGGATCGTGGCGTCCCTGCGCGGTCGCCACGCCTTGCTCGTGCTCGATAACTTCGAGCAGGTCCTCCCGGCGGCAGCGGCGCTGGCGGAGTTACTCAGACGCTGCCCGGAGCTGACACTC
>Ga0207416_1001932_pt1 | contig 24582 bp, 23 predicted proteins | sample PaiPotPPM11metaG_FD_184107 | JGI IMG/M metagenome (GOLD analysis project Ga0207416, IMG submission 184107) | Iron sulfur acid spring bacterial and archeal communities from Banff, Canada, to study Microbial Dark Matter (Phase II) - Paint Pots PPM... ... | reverse complement strand
TCTCCCCGCGCGCGGGGAGAGATGAATAGCAGATCGTTCTCGCGGCGCGTTCCGCGCCCGAGTTTTGCTCGATCTTTGCCTCCGCTCCGCTCCGGTGGGTGGGCAAAGGCGCCACCGGGTCGGCGCGAAGCGCCGCCCGATGACAAGCTCAGCGCCGTGCCCACGCTGTCTATTCGTCAAGGCCTGACCGCGTGGGCTTCGCTTCGCTCAGCCCACCCTACCGAAACGAGGGGAAGCGGAACGCCGAGAGACGCATTGGTCGTTGACCGCGCCACGCACACAGATGTTGCCACCTGCATGCGCTTCGGGCGCGGGGCGCCCCAAAGACGGGGGCGCTCACCTCTCGGCGTTCCACCGCGGCTCTCGTTGGGCGGTTGTCACCCCCAACTCAGTTCCAGGCCATGCTTCCTGCGACCCGGCAGGAGCGCTCGATCCGCTACGCCCGCCCCAACCGGGGGGCGGAGACCTCACGCTTCTCCACGGGCGTTACCCGCGCCCGCCTGTCCCAGTCCAGCGAAGCACCTCGCACACCGGCCGCAATACCGGAGAGCATGATGCCCAAGCCGCCCGGGGAGCGGGCCGTATCCTCCCGCCCGCGGGCGCCGCACTCGCTCCGCTTTCCGAAATACCTTCGCGAAAGGCGTCCTTCGATGAGCGAGATGATTCGTTATGTAACGGAAGTAGGGACAACTATCATGTAAAATGTCGCGTCTGCCGCGACACCCGGCCGCGCTGAGCGTAGCCTTTCATGGCAGCCCTATGCGCTTTCGCGCGGAGGAAACTTTGCATCACGCCGCCTTTGGCGGCAGTTGCGCGGCTTCGGCGGCGTAGACGTCCTCCATGCGCGGGGCAAGGCTGTGACGGGCGAGCGCGTCGGCGAACAATTGGCGCACCTTGGGATGCTCGTCGGCGTAGTCGATCTGCGTGCCGCCGAGCCTCCGGCTGATCCACGATATCGGCACCCCTTGCGCGTTGCGCGGCGACCAGTGCTTGAAGGCGAGATAGCGCGCCGGTGCCGGGCCGGAATTGAAATGCTGATGGAGCCACATGTTGGGCGGCACCACCAGCGTGCCGACCTGCCATGCGAAACGCTGCGGCTCCTCTCCCTCCGGCCACATCAGCGAATAGCCTTCGCCGGAGAGGATGATCACGTGCGCGCCGGGTCCGTGGGCGTGCGCCTTCTTGTAGGTGCCGACGGGGAATTGCGAGATGTGGCTCGCTATGGTGCCGCGCGCCATGTTGAAGCGGATATGGCCGCCGCCGGCGCCGCGCTCTTTCGCCGCGATCAGCGGCAGATTGACGGCATCGGGCACGAAATTGGTGCGCAGCAGAAAGCCTTCCTGTTCGCCTTTGGAAGAAAAATAATCCGGCTCGCCGGAAAAGCGGTTCTTGAAATCGTAAGGACAGTTGAAGATGAAATCGAGATCGTCGTAGCGATTGATCACGGTCGGCGCGTTGGTCACCGCGACGAAGCGCACCGGCTCCTGCCCTGAGCCGTTGAAGTGCTGATACCGGCAATTCAACGGGATGGCGAAAATCGATCCGGCCTTCCATTCGAAGGCGATGCGGGCGCCGGAATTGTTCCACACAATGGTCGAGCCGCGACCGGAAAGAATCAGCAGCATCTCCTCGTAGAGATGATGGGCGGGCTCGAGTTTCTTGCCGGGCGCGATTTCGCAGACGTAGCAATCGTTGGAAAAGCGCGAGGCCTCGTGATTGATGTACACGCCCTTGCCGGCGCGACGCGGCCACGGTTTCAGCTCGACCGTGCGCAGATTGGGCACGTAATGCGCGCTGATGATGTCGAGCCCGTCGTTGCGCACGAAACGCAAATAGGGCGAATCCTTTTCGGCTTTGAATTTATCCGCCAGTTCATGGGACGCGGCAGCGTCTTTCGCCACGTTTTCCTCCTGTCGATTTTGCTTAATATCTAACAGCGGCGGGTCGAACGCGCCAGCGCCTCATTGCGCTCCTCGCAATGACGATGCGCCTTTCGCCTCACGGCGCGTTACAATGCGCTGGCAATGCCGCGCAGCCCCAAACTATCGCCCTCGCGACGCCTTGCCGTACGCTTGGCCATCGTCGTCGCCGTCATATTGCTCGCCCCCTACGTCATCGCGCCGCTTTACCGGTCCATCGATCCGATCTCGACGCCGATGCTTTGGCGTTGGGCGACTGGACAGAAGGTGCAGCGCATCGTGGCCCCGCTCGGCCGCATCTCACCCGCGCTGCCGCTCGCCGTGATCGTCGCCGAGGACGGTAGCTTCTGCCGCAATCCCGGAATCGACCTCGGCGCCATGCGCGAGGCGTTGGCGCAATCGGACGACGACATCGCCGAGGCGCGCGGCGCTTCGACCATCACCCAGCAGGTCGCCAAGAATCTGTTCCTGTGGCCTGGGCACAGCATCGTGCGCAAGGCGCTCGAGATTCCGCTGGCGCTGTGGATCACTCTGGTGCTGCCGAAGCGGCGGATCCTCGAAATTTATCTCAACATCGCCGAATGGGGGCCGAACGGCGAGTTCGGCGCCGAGGCCGCGGCGCGCTGGGCCTTCGGCCTTCCGGCACGCGATCTCAACGCCGCACAAGCCGCGGAACTTGCCGCCGTCCTGCCGAACCCGTCGGAACGCAGCGCCCGTCACCCGAGCCTGCTGATCCGGCGGTTGGCCGCGCTCTACGCGCGCCGCGCCGCAGCCCATCCGGCGCTCGATGCCTGCGTCTACGCCCACTAGCGTTATGGGAAGCGTTCTTCTATAAGCCCGGTTTCCGACAATCCCCGGACACGAGGAGTACGCCGTCATGGCCGTGCCGAAGAGAAAAATATCGCCGTCGAAGCGCGGCATGCGCCGGTCGGCGGACGCGCTCAAGGCGTCCACTTATATCGAGGATAAGGATTCCGGCGAATTGCGCCGCCCGCACCATATCGACCTGAAGACCGGCATGTATCGCGGCCGGCAGGTGATCGCCAAGAAGGCGGAAGCTTAAGGCGGCCTTTATCCCCCGCTTGAAGGTGCCGGCTGGAGTGTAAGCGGCGGAACGGATAGATTGGCGGGCGGTCGCGCCATTGCCGCGCGCATGCGCCTCGGATGAGGGAGTTCGCCATGTATCTTCTTGGCTTTCCCCTGCTGCTTATTCCCTTCGCCATCTACAATATCGTCGCGTTCATTCTGCGTATGCCGGACGCCATCTGGACCGCGCAAGCGGCGGCGGTGCCGATGACGTCGGGCGAAATCTGGAAAATGACCTGGGAGGATATCTTCGTCGCCGGCTCGATAATCCTGCTCTTCGTCGAAGTCGTCAAATCGACGCGGATCGGGGTGCGCGCGATCATGGATCACGTATTGGCGATGCTCTTGTTCGTCCTCATGCTGGTCGAATTTCTGCTGGTCAAGAGCGCCGGAACGTCGACGTTCTTTCTCTTGCTGATCATCGGCTTGGTCGACGTGCTTGCCGGTTTCATCATCGGCATGCGCGGCGCGATGCGCCAAGTTGAGGTCGAGGGTCCGGCGAAGTCGTGAGGCCATAGGCGCTACGGCTCCCGGGCGCCTGCGCGGCCGTGGCGATCAGATGCGCGATAAAATCGGCGTTGGCGCGGCGATCGGCCGGCGCGGCCCGATTTTCAGCCGGTGCCGGATCGACAGGGGCAAGAGCATCGTTCATCGAAATCGCCTGCGCCTGCTGTCCCAAATCGGGACGTTGCCATCTCTCCGGCCAAAGATCGCAAGCGGCGTGCCGACCCCTTGCCTACCGTCCCCCGCAAGCGAGGGAAGGTCGGCAAGGGGAGAATTTTCCGAATTATTTAACGTCCGCCGCTAGGTTGGCGTTGCCGGCACTGCCTGCCGTCGCCATGTGCAGCCGCAACAACCGTCAATGAGGCGACCGTGATCCGCAGCGGTCCGCGAGATACGCTTCCCCCCGGCATGCCGGCCGAGACCAATGCAGCGGGCGCGGCTTCCTCGCCGCCAACTGCTCCTGGAGTACTCGACGCCGGGCAGATTCTCGCCTCGGTCGGCGAGGTCGCCTATGACTGGCATATCGACAGCGACGCCTTGTCGTGGAGCGCCAACGTCAAGGACGTGCTGCTGATCCGCGACGTCGCCGCAGTCTCGACCGGAAGCGGCTTTGCGCAATTGCTCGAGGCGGAGAATGGGCAGGCGCGGTTCGACGCGGTCATGCAATCGGACAAACGCGACGAAGGCCATGGCGTCCCCTATCAGATTCAATACGGCATCCATCCCGATCCCTCCTCGGAAACAAAGCTTTGGGTCGAGGACAGCGGCCGCTGGTTTGCCGGACCGGACGGGCGGCCGGCGCGCGCGCACGGGCTCCTGCGCGTCATCAACGAGCGCTACGAACACGAACGCCGGCTCACTTACCTCGCCCGCTACGATGGGCTGACCGGCGAGCTGAACCGGCACCATCTGACCGAGGTTCTCGAAGACACGCTGGAGGACGCGATCCGTTTCCGCTCGTCGTGCGGATTCCTCCTCGTCGCCGTCGACAATCTCGCGCGCGTCAACGAATCCTACGGCTTCGACATCGCCGATCAGGTCATCGCCGAGGTCGGAAAGCGCGTGCGCAGCCGGATGCGCGGCAAGGACACGCTCGGCCGCTATTCCGGCAACAAGTTCGGCCTGGTGCTGCGCGGTTGCACGCCCGACGACATGGCGATCGCCGCCGAGCGCCTGCTCGCGGGCATCCGCGACGAGATGGTAACGACCGGCGCCGGGCCGATCGCGGTGACCGCGACCATCGCCGGGGTGACGGCGCCGCGTCATGCCAAGAGCGTGGCGGACGTGCTGTCCCGCGCCCAGGAGACGCTCGACGCCGCGAAGGCCAAACGCCGCGGCTCGTTCCTCGCCTATCGGCCGAATATCGAGCGCGAGGCGCTGCGCCGGGAGAACGTGCGCGCCACCGACGAGATCGTCGCCGCGCTCAACGAGCGGCGCATCTTTCTTGCCTACGAGACGGTGGTGTCGGCGACGGACCGGCGGCCCGCTTTCTACGAATGTCTGATGCGGATCCGGCGCACCGACGGCAGCTTGGTCGGCGCGGGCGATATCGTACCGGTCGCCGAACGGCTCGGTCTCGTGCGCCTCCTCGACTACCGCGTGCTCGAACTCGTCGTCGACGAGTTGGTCGCGGCGCCCACATTGCAGGCAAGTCTGAATGTCTCGCCGGCCTCGACCACCGATCCCGATTGGTGGGCGGGGCTGGGGTCGCTCCTGCGTACGCATGGCGGCGTGGCGCAGCGCCTCATCGTCGAGATCACCGAGAGTGCGGCTATCCATGACGTCGACGAAACGCGCGGCTTCGTCGCCCGCGTCAAAGATATCGGCTGCCGCATCGCCATCGACGATTTCGGCGCCGGTTACACCTCGTTCCGCAATCTGCGCAAGCTCGGCGTCGACATCGTCAAGATCGACGGCGCGTTCGTCGCCGACATCATGCGTTCCGACGACGACCGCGCCTTCGTGCGCACGCTCATCGATCTCGCCAAGCGGCTCAAATTGGCGACCGTCGCCGAATGGGTGCAGAGCGAGCAGGCGGCGCGGACCTTGGAAGCGTGGGGCTGCGATTACTTGCAGGGCGCTCTCGTCGGCCTCGCCTCGACCGAGCGGCCATGGACCAAAGGCCTCGCGCAGGCGATTTGATCCCCAAGCTTGCCTTCCCCGGATGCGGTGCAGCACGCAGTGGTGCTCCGCTGATCCGGGGCCGTATCACACTCGGCGTTCGGACAATTGGAGTTTGTGACGGTCCCGGGTCGGCAGCGCACCACTTCGCGCTGCGCTGCGCCCGGGAAACGCCAACTATGGCTACTAGCCCCCGCCCTTATCCTTCTCCGTCAGCCGGTCGACTTTCTTTTGCATTTCATCGAGCTGACGTTTGAGATCGTCGATCTCGCCAGCCTTCTGCGGCGACTTGTCCGGTTCCGCCGCCGCGCCGCCCTGGCTCTCGCGCCGCGCGAACGGCGCAAACATGGCGAAGGCGCGTTCGAACATCTCCATGTTCCGCCGCACCTGTTCCTCGAGCGAGGTGAAGGCGCCGACGCCGAAAGCCTGCGCCAACTGCTGGCGGAATTTCTCCTGCTCGCGCGTGAGCGAGTCGATGGACACTTCGAGATAGCGCGGAACCAGCATCTGCATGCTATCGCCGTAGAAGCGGATGAGCTGGCGCAGGAAAGCGATCGGCAGCAGATTCTGTCCTTGCTTGTTCTCCTGCTCGAAGATGATCTGGGCGAGCACCGAGCGGGTGATGTCTTCGCCGCTCTTGGCGTCATGGACGATAAAATCCTGGCCGTTCTTGACCATGCCGGCGAGGTCTTCGAGCGTGACATAGGCGCTCGTTCCGGTGTTGTAGAGCCGCCGGTTGGCGTACTTCTTGATCTCAACCGGCTCGGCGGCCTTTATCGGCATGGTTTCGGACATGAGCTTCTCGGAACCCGTAAGCTTGCACGCAAAATAGGCGGTTTCCGGAGCCGCGGCTACCGTTTTGTGACAGGCTGCCGCGACCAAAGCATTTAGCGTGCCGGCACCGGACGCCTTTCACCTTGTCGGCGGCGAACGGCGTCCTTATGACATATATCGAGACTAGCGATGAGCCCGCGGCCAGCCCGTGCGCGGCCTAACTCCCATAGTCCGGAAGGAACCTGCCATGAAAGACGACATCGTCATCGTCAGTGCGACGCGCACGCCGGTCGGCGCATTCAACGGCGCTTTTGCGTCCTTGCCGGCCCACGAACTGGGTAAAACGGCGATCAAGGCGGCGCTCGACCGTGCCGGCGTCGAGGCGCCGCGCGTGTCGGAAGTCATCATGGGGCAGATCCTCACCGCCGGGCAGGGCCAGAATCCGGCCCGCCAAGCTTCGATCGCGGCCGGCATCCCGGTCGAGGTGCCGGCCTGGGGCGTCAACCAGCTCTGCGGCTCGGGCCTGCGGACGGTCGCGCTCGGCTATCAGGGTATCCTCAACGGCGATTCCGAGATCGTCGTCGCCGGCGGACAAGAGTCCATGAGCGTCGCCCCGCACTGCGCGCATCTGCGCGGCGGCGTGAAGATGGGCAATTTCGAGATGATCGACACGATGATCAAGGACGGCCTGTGGGACGCCTTCAACGGCTATCACATGGGCAATACCGCCGAGAACGTCGCCCGGCAGTGGCAGATCACGCGGACGCAGCAGGACGAGTTCGCGGTGGCTTCGCAGAACAAGGCCGAAGCGGCGCAGAAGGCCGGGAAATTCAAGGACGAGATCACGCCTGTCACCATCAAGAGCCGCAAGGGCGACATCGTCGTCGATGCCGACGAGTATCCGAAGCACGGCACCACGCTCGAAGCGATCGGCAAATTGCGGCCGGCCTTCGACAAGGAGGGCACCGTCACGGCCGGCAACGCCTCGGGCATCAATGACGGCGCCGCCGCATTGGTGCTGATGAAGGCAAGCGAGGCGGCAAAACTCGGCAAGACGCCGCTCGCGCGCATCGTGTCGTGGGCGCAGGCCGGCGTCGATCCGAAGATCATGGGCACCGGGCCGATCCCGGCCTCGCGCGCGGCGCTGAAGAAGGCCGGCTGGACCGTCGGCGACCTCGACCTCATCGAGGCCAACGAGGCGTTCGCCGCGCAAGCCTGCGCGGTCAACAAGGACCTCGGCTGGGACACCAAGAAGGTCAACGTCAACGGCGGCGCCATCGCGCTTGGCCATCCGATCGGCGCGTCGGGCACGCGCGTCCTGGTGACGCTGCTTTACGAGATGCAAAAGCGCAACGCCAAGAAAGGCCTCGCCACGCTGTGCATCGGCGGCGGCATGGGCATTGCGATGTGCGTTGAAAGATAGAGGACGGACGACAGACAACGGATGACGGATGACTGAAGGACGCTTATCCGTCCTCTGTCGTCCGTCTTCCGTTGTTCGATCATAGGGAGGAATCCATGCCCCGCGTCGCGTTGGTGACGGGCGGAACACGAGGCATCGGCGCGGCCATCTGCAAGGCGCTGGATGCGGCCGGCTACACGGTCGCGGCCAATTACGGCGGCAACGACGAGGCGGCGCAGAAATTCAAGGCGGAGACCGGCATTGCCGTCTACAAGTGGGATGTCTCCTCGTTCGAGGCCTGCGCCGCCGGCGTCAAACAAGTCGAGAGCGATCTCGGGCCGGTCGACGTTCTGGTCAACAATGCCGGCATCACCCGCGACGGCATGTTCCACCGCATGACGCCCGAGCAGTGGAATGCAGTGATCGGAACCAATCTCGGCTCGCTGTTCAACATGACCAGACAAGTGATCGAGGGCATGCGCAATCGCAAATTCGGCCGCATCGTCAACATTTCCTCGATCAACGGCCAGAAAGGCCAGATGGGCCAGGTCAACTATTCGGCCGCGAAAGCCGGCGAGCTCGGCTTCACCAAGGCCCTGGCGCAGGAAGGCGCGCGCGCCGGCATCACCGTCAACGCGGTCTGCCCGGGCTATATCGCGACCGATATGGTGAAAGGCATGTCGCCGGAGGTGCTGGCGAAAAACATTCTGCCGCAGATTCCGATCGGCCGGCTGGGCGAGCCGGAGGAAATCGCGCGCTGCGTCGCGTTCCTCGCTTCCGACAATGCCGGGTTGATTACCGGCTCGACATTGACGGCGAACGGGGGGCAGTATTTCGCGTAGCTGTGATGCCCGCGAAGGCGGGTATCCAGTAATCGCCGACCCGGACAAGCTTGCTTCGGTATTATCGACTACTGGAACGTCCGCCTGCGCGGACGGTGACAATTATGTGGTTGGCTTCCACCCCTGGGGCGCCAGTGCGAAGCCCGCGAATTCGAAGCCGGGCGCGACGGTACAGCCGACGAGCGTCCATTCGCCGAGCGTTTGCGCCGCCTGCCAAGCGCGCGCGGGCACGACGGCTTGCGGGCGCTGACCGGCGACAAGATTGGTCCCGAGCGTTACCCGTTCGATACGACCTTCAAGCTGCGCGATTTCAAGTTGGAGCGGAGCACCGGCGTACCAGTGCCAGACTTCTACCGCATCGATGCGGTGCCATTGCGAGCGTTCGCCGCGGCTGAGCAGAAAATAGATCGCTGTCGACGCGGCGCGGGGGCCGGCGACTTGCCGCGCGTCGCGAAAGGTCTCGCGAAAAAACCCACCCTCCGGATGCGGCTTGAGATCGAGCAGCCGGATCACATCGCTCGCGGTGAGACTTTTTGCTGTCAAAACCGGTTCTTGCGCTCGCGGATTTCCGCGAACACCTTCCATGCCGGAGCACCCGCAAGCCCGAGCGATTTCGCCATCTCGGCATTATCAGCACGCAGAAACGGATTCGCCGCCTTCTCGCCGCCAATGGTCGCCGGAATCGTAAACTTGCCTGCGGCGATGAGCTTTGCCACCTCTTCGGCGCGCGCGGCGAGCGCCTTGTTGTCCGGTTCGACGGTCTTGGCGAAGCGGATATTGGCGTCAGTATATTCGTGGCCGCAATAAAAGCGCGTGTCGTCGGGTAGCACGCGCAGCTTGAGCAACGAGCGCCACATCATCTGCGGATCGCCCTCGATGACCCGGCCGCAGCCGATGGAGAACAGGGTGTCGCCGACAAAGGCGAACTTGTCCGCCGGGAAGAAATAGGAAATATGCCCGGCGGTATGTCCCGGCGTGTCGATGACGCGGCCTTCGAGCGCGCCGACGCGCACCGTGTCGCCCTCGCCCACACTTTCGTCCACATGCGCGATGCGCGCTGCCTCGTTGCGCGGCGCCACGACGCGGCACTTGTGACGGTCTTTGAGCGCGCCGATGCCGGCGGTGTGATCGCTATGGTGATGCGTCACCAGAATATCGGTGAGCCGCCAGCCCGTCTTCGCCAACGCGGCTTCGACCGGCGCCGCCTCCGGCGCGTCGATCGCCGCCGTCGCGCCGCTCTGCGGATCGTGCAGCAGCACGCCGAAATTATCCTTGAGGCAGAGGAACAGATTGGTTTGCGCGAGCATGGGGCTTTTCGGTCGCTGTTATGCCCAGAGATAATCGACCTTCGCGATGGTTTTGCATAGCCCGTCATTGCGAGGCACGCAGCGCCGTAAGGCGCGGAGCGCCGAAGCAATCCAGGAGCCGCCGCAGGGCCGGGCGCGCTTGAATTTGAACACGATCGTGCCGCCCGCCGAGCCGCCGGATTGCGTTGCGTCAAGTCGTCTCCCGAGATCAATATGAGCCGCGTTTGCGCTGTTCCGACCCAAGTCGGCTCGTTCACTGCTCCATTTACGTTAACGCTGGCCAAAACTTGACGGGGCGCCACGACAAGGTCTTCTCGGCCCGGAGCAAAAGCCCTGTGACCAGGACCGACATATCGGCTGGCGCGCCGGAACTGCACGCCTCTGCGGTCCGCCGGAATGGATCGAGGCCGATCGCTACGTCCTCGTGGATGGCCGCTGCCTTCCTCGTTTCTCTTGCACTGGCCGCGATCGTACTCGCCATTTTCGGCATCGGAGAAAGCGGCACGGCGCTCGGTCTAAGAGTGACCGCGCGGTGGTGCTTTCTGCTGTTCTGGGCCGCTTATTCGGGCGGCGGCGCGGCGAAATTCTGCGGGCCCCGTTTTGGTATCTTGGCTCGCTACGGGCGCGAGTTCGGTCTCGCCTTCGCGTCGGCTCTTCTTGTTCATGTCGGACTCGTGCTGTGGCTCATCTATGTCGCGGCCGATCAACGTAGTCCGATGATGTTCTTTTGGGTCGGGGTGTTGTGCGCCTATGCGCTCGCGCTCTTCTCCTTGCCGCGGCTGCGCGACTTGCTCGGGCCGCGCCTGTGGCGGATCTTGCGCGAGGTTGCGCTCCAATACATTGCTCTCGTTTTCGCCGTCGATTTTATCCTCGAACCGCTGCAGGCGGGCGGACCGGAAAAATATACGCTGACCTATCTGCCTTTCGTGATCATGCTTCTCGGCGGAGCCGGCCTGCGCCTTGCCGCATTCGCGCGGAGGCGGCCGACAACGAACCAAACCAAGCCCGCGTAGTCTAGGCGAGATTCTTCTTCCTCGCCTTCGCCTGCTCGGCGAGAAAGCGCGACAGCCGCAGGCGCACCGCATCGGCCTCGCCCGGCGACCATTTGCGCAATCCCTCGCCGGTCTTCATGCCGAGCTTGCCGGCCTTGACCTTCTCGCGGAGGAACGGGTGCGGTCCCGGCGTGCGGTCGAGGTGCGCATAAAGCACCTCGGCGATGTCGAGCGTCAGATTCAACCCGACCAGATCGGACTGCTCCATCGGCCCGAGCACGGCTGCGCGCGCGCCAAAGCCTTCCTTGACCACGGTGTCGATCGTCTCGGCGTCGCAGACGCCGGCGGCGACCAGCGCGATCGCCTCGCGCTTCATCGCGTGCTGCAGGCGGTTGCCGACGAAGCCGGGGACGTCGCGGCGCACGTGGACCGGCGTCTTTCCGGCTTGTCGCAACAGTTCCATCGTGGCGCCGACGACCTCCGCGCTCGTCTTTTCGTTCTGAATAACCTCGACCAGCGGAACGAGATGCGGCGGGTTCCAGAAATGCGTGCCGACGACACGCTCGCGGTGTTTGAGATCGCGCCCAATCTCGGTCGCCGGAATCGCCGAACTGTTGCTCGCCAGGACCGTGTCCGGCGCCACAGCGTCTTCGAGTTCGGCAAAGATACGCTGCTTGACCGGCAGTTTCTCCGGCGCCGCTTCAAACACGAATGTTGCGCCCTGCACTGCCGGCGCCAGTCGGTCGTGCGCGCCGATGCGTTGGATGAGCGCCGGATCGTCGCCGAGAAGACCGGCGATCGCTTGCAGCCGCTGCGGCAGCGATGCCCGGCTCTCCGCCTCCGGCTCGAACACACCAACATCGTGCCCGATCGCCGCGAACAGATAAGCAATGCCGTGGCCCATCAGGCCGCCGCCGATCACGGCGATTTTTTGCTCGCGCATGTCCGCCTCGAAGGGGAGTTTGGAACTGTCCGGAGCCTCAAACGTTCATCGATTGAGCGCCAAATCGTTGGCCGATCCATAGAGAGGAGAATGGTCATGCCTGCTCTTGTGTGGATCGCGTTTTGGTCTTGTTTGATGGGTAGCGCAGCATGCTGGAGCGAGCGGCCCCGATTGGTACGTGTAAAATCGTCAAATCATCGCGATCATCCGGCGGTGTAGCCGCCATCGACATCCATCGCCTGCCCAGTGCAGAAATCCGAAGCCGGCGACAGCAAATATATCGCCATCCCGATCAGGTCCTCCACTTCGCCGAGCCGTCCCAGTGGAATGCGCGACAACGAGCGTGCGCGCGTCTGCTGGCCGAGTTCGTTGCCGCCATACATCCAGGTCCTGTTTGGCGTGGTGCGTGATGCGTTCGAGCCTGATTTCCTCGTAGCCCGGGAAGATCGGTGTATAAATGCCCCAGCGATGGCTGAGCTCGTTAAGGTGGAGCCCGCTCAGGGGATTGACGATCGCCGGCATTTTGCACCCTCGCTCGACGCGCCATGCGGCTCAATTCGTCCGCCCGCGTGGCGTTTTTGCATCGCCATCCGGCGGGTCTGTATCACGATCCAACTTTGCGTGACAAACCCGATGCGGCGGAGCCGTGTTGCAGCGGCCGTGCACCGCCGGTATCTATACGCGCCCTTTTTGCGCGGGCCGGTAACCAGGCTGGCGCGCCTGGCACGAAAGAGCGCAACGAGCGTCCATGGCCCGTCTGGTGATGAAGTTCGGCGGAACCTCGGTCGCCGATATCGACCGCATCCGCAACGCCGCGCGTCACGTCAAGCGCGAGGTCGATGCCGGCCACGAGGTCGCGGTCGTGGTCTCGGCCATGGCGGGCACGACCGACCAGTTGGCGAAGTGGTGCGAGGCGGCGCTGCAAGAGCGTCGCATTTTCGATGCGCGGGAATACGATGCCGTGGTCGCGACCGGCGAACAGGTGACGGCGGGTCTGTTCGCCATCGCGCTGCAGGATCTCGATATCAATGCGCGCTCCTGGCACGGCTGGCAGCTTCCCATTCTCACCTCCAACGCGCATGGCGCCGCGCGAATCCTCGACATCAATGGCGATGAACTGATCCGGCGTTTAAAGGAACGCAAAGAGGTGGCGGTCATCGCCGGCTTCCAGGGCGTGCACAAGGAAACCAACCGCGTGACCACTCTGGGGCGCGGCGGATCGGATACCTCGGCCGTGGCGGCGGCCGCCGCCATCCACGCCGACCGCTGCGACATCTATACCGACGTCGACGGCGTCTACACGAGCGACCCGCGCGTGGTCCCCCATGCCCACCGGCTCGATAAGATCGCGTTTGAGGAGATGCTGGAGTTCGCTTCGCTCGGCGCCAAGGTCATGCAGGTGCGCTCGGTCGAACTCGGCATGGTGCACAATGTGCGCATCTTCGTGCGCTCGAGCTTCGACCCGCCGCAGAGTATCGACCCGCACGGCAATCCACCCGGAACCCTTATTTGCGACGAGGGGGAGATCATGGAGCAGCAAACAGTCACTGGAATCGCGTTCTCCAGGGACGAGGCGCAAATATCGGTTCGTCAGGTGCAGGACAAGCCCGGCGTGGCCGCGGCCATTTTCGGCCCGCTGGCCGAAGCCAATATCAACGTCGACATGATCGTGCAGAACGTCTCGGCCGACGGCAAAACGACCGATCTGACCTTCACCGTGCCGGCCGCAGACTACCAACGCTCGCTCGACACCATTGCCAAAGCGAAGCAAATGATCGGCTATACGCGGCTCGACGGCGCCACCGATGTCGCCAAGATTTCCGTGATCGGCATCGGCATGCGCAGCCACGCCGGCGTCGCCGCGCAAGCATTCCGCGCGCTCGCCGACCGCGCCATCAACATCCGCGCCATTACGACCTCGGAGATCAAGTTCTCGCTGTTGATCGATGCGGCATTCACCGAGCTTGCGGTGCGCACGCTGCACTCGCTTTACGGCCTCGACAAGGCGATGTAACACGGCATGCCGGCCTTGCCGTTTCGCAGCGCAGCGGAACGACGAGCGTGCATATCTTCTAAAAATCCATCCTTACGCTGCATTGCACAAATACGGGCCCGTCATATCCGTGTCTTTGGCTTGCGGTTTGCATGCCGCATTCGATATAGGCTGAAGGATGGTCGCTGCGGGCCCGGGGCCCCGGCGAATTTCTCTTCGATCAGGCCGGTGCGAAGCGGGCGACGCTCCGGTCACAGCTGAGAGCCCGAGGGACCTCACGCCATGCGTGGTGCGCTCGGCGGTCCGCGCGTGCTGTTGCGCCGGCTTCGCGAAGTGATGGCGGAGCCGGTCAGCGCGCAGGAACGCCTTGACAAGATCGTGGTGCTGATCGCCGCCAACATGGTTGCGGAGGTCTGCTCCGTCTATGTGCTGCGCGTCGATTCCACGCTCGAACTTTACGCCACCGAGGGTCTCAAGCGGGAAGCGGTCCACCAAACCGTGATGCGTTCCGATGAGGGCCTGGTCGGTCTGGTGGCGAGCCAGGCCAGCGCCGTCAACCTGTCGAATGCGCAGGCGCATCCGGCCTTCTCCTACCGGCCGGAAACGGGCGAGGAAATCTACCATTCCTTCCTCGGAGTGCCGGTGCTGCGCGCCGGCAACACGCTTGGCGTGCTGGTGGTGCAGAACCGCGCGCGGCGCACCTATTCGGAAGAAGAAGTCGAGGCGCTGCAGACCACCGCCATGGTGCTCGCGGAGATGATCGCCTCCGGCGAGCTATCGCGTCCGGGCGATGAGCTGGCCGCGCGGCGCTCGATGCATCTCAAAGGCGCCGCCTTAAGCGACGGCATTGCGCTCGGGCACGTGGTGCTGCACGAGCCGCGCGTGATCGTCACCAATTACATCGCCGACGACATCCAGAGCGAATTGAAGCATCTTCGAGCCGCGGTCGAGACATTGCAAGCCAATCTCGACCAGCTGCTCGAACACGGCGACGTGGTCGAGGGCGGCGAGCATCGCGAGGTGCTGGAAGCCTATCGCATGTTCGCCTACGACCGCGGCTGGGTGCACAAGCTCGAAGAAGCGGTGATGACGGGGCTCACGGCGGAGGCCGCGGTCGAGCGCGTTCAATCCGACGCGCGCGCGCGCATGCTGCGCCAAACCGATCCCTTTTTGCGCGAGCGATTGCACGACCTCGACGACCTCGCCAATCGCCTGATGCGTCAGCTTACCGGCCGCGACCACGCGCCCTCGCGCGAAAGCCTGCCGGAGAATGCGATTGTCGTGGCCCGTGCGATGGGTCCGGCGGCGCTGCTCGATTACGACCGCAAGCGCTTGCGCGGCCTCGTTCTCGAGGAAGGCGGCGCGCACTCGCATGTCGCCATCGTGGCGCGCGCCCTCGGCATCCCTGCGGTTGGGGAAGTCGCTAATGCCGTCGGCATCGCCGATCCGGGCGACGCCATCATCGTCGACGGCTCGACCGGGGATTTGCACGTCCGGCCGCTGCCCGACATGGAGGCGGCCTACGCCGAGCGCGTGCGGCTGCGCGCGCGGCGCCAGCAACAATACCAGGCGCTGCGCGACCGCCCGTGCGTGACCAAGGACGGCGAAGCGGTGACCTTAATGCTCAATGCCGGTTTGACCGTCGACCTGCCGCACATTGCCGATACCGGCGCTGCCGGCATCGGCCTGTTCCGCACCGAGCTGCAATTCATGGTCGCGCCGAACTTTCCGAGGAGCAGCGAGCAATACACGCTCTATCGCGCGGTCATCGATGCCGCCGGCGATAAGCCGGTGATCTTCCGCACGCTCGACATCGGCGGCGACAAGGTGCTGCCCTACATGCACAACGTCGAGGAGGAAAATCCGGCGCTCGGCTGGCGCGCCATCCGGCTCGGCCTGGATCGGCCGGGCCTCCTGCGCACGCAGCTACGCGCCTTGCTGCGGGCCGCCGGCACCCGCGCGCTGAAAATCATGTTTCCCATGGTCGCGACCGTGCAGGAATTCGAGCAGGCGCGGGAACTGGTCGAGCGCGAACTGACGCATCTGCGCCGCCATGGCCACAAGCTGCCCGATGAGGTTCAGGTCGGCAGCATGGTGGAGGTGCCGTCGCTGCTCTATCAGCTCGACGAACTGCTCGAACGCGCCGATTTCCTCTCCGTCGGCTCCAACGATCTGGTGCAATTCTTCTACGCGATCGATCGCGGCAATCCGCGGGTCGCCGGCAGGTTCGATGCGTTGTCGGCGCCGGTGCTGCGCGCGCTCAAGGACATCGTCGACAAGGGCCGCGCGCACAACAAGCCGGTGACGTTGTGCGGCGAGCTCGCTTCGCAGCCGATCGGCGCCATTGCGCTCGTCGCCATCGGCTACCGCGCGCTCTCGCTCACGGCGTCCGCAATGGGACCGGTCAAGGCGGCGCTGCTCGACCTCGATTGCCGCAAGGCCGCCGAATTTTTATGCCCGCTCATCGACAAGCCGAACGGCGGCAAGTCGATCCGCGCGCGTCTCGAGGAATTCGCCGCCCAACAGGGCTTGCAGATTTAGAGCGATATTTCCATGTGCTCACGGCCAAATAACATTTTGATGTCATCGTCCGCCAACGGGTCTGGCCTTGGGCCAGCCCGATGGCAGGCTCCGCCGGACGATCCAGTATCCTCCGCGCCAACGTAGATCGGCGACTTTCGCGATTACTGGATGCCCGCCTTGCGGGCATGACTATGGAAATCTCGATGCTTCCCGACCAGAAACTCAACGCGCTTGTCACCCGCCACGCCGCGCTCGAACGCGACCTCGCCGGCGTGCTGCCGCCCGAGACCTTCGTAAAACTCTCGCGCGAATTCGCCGAGCTGGCGCCGGTCGTGGAGGCGGTGAAGTCGTATCGCGCCGCGCAGCACGAGCTCGACGGGCTCACCAGCCTCATTGCCGATCCTTCGACCGACTCCGAGATGCGATCCATCGCCGAGGCTGAAAAACCCGAGCTGGAGGCGCGCCGCGCCGCGCTCGAGCAGCGATTGCGGCTCGCGCTCATCCCGAAAGACGCCATGGACGAGCGCAACGTGATTCTCGAAATCCGCGCCGGCACCGGCGGCGACGAGGCGGCTTTGTTTGCCGGCGATCTGTTCCGCATGTACGAGCGTTTTTCCGCCAAGCAGGGCTGGAAGGTCGAAATCATGACCTTGAGCGAAGGCTCGATGGGGGGCTTTAAGGAGATCATTGCCGAAACCCGCGGGCGCGGCGCCTTCGCCAAGCTCAAATACGAATCGGGCGTGCACCGCGTGCAGCGCGTGCCCGACACCGAGGCCTCCGGCCGCATCCACACTTCGACCGCGACTGTCGCCGTGCTGCCCGAGGCGCAGGATGTCGACGTCGCCATCGACGAGGCCGATTTGCGCATCGACACGCTGCGCTCCGGCGGGGCCGGCGGCCAGCACGTCAACAAGACCGAATCGGCGGTGCGGGTGACGCATATACCGTCCGGCATCGTCGTCATGATGCAGGAGGACCGCTCCCAGCATCGCAACCGCGCCAAGGCGCTCGCCGTGCTGCGAACGCGGCTTTACGACCTGGAGCGGCAGAAGCAGGACGCCGCGCGCGCCGCCGAGCGCCGCGGCCAAGTGGGTACCGGCGACCGCTCCGAACGCATCCGCACCTATAATTTCCCGCAGGGCCGCGTGTCGGACCACCGCATCAATCTCACGCTCTACAAGCTGCCGCAGGTCTTGGAGGGCGAGGCACTGGGCGAGATCATAGACGCGCTGGTCGCCGAGCATCAGGCGGTGCTGCTCGCAGCCGAAGAGGCCGGCTGATGGCGCTGAGCTTCGCTGACGCCTCCGATGCGGGCCCGGAGCGCGGGGCCACGCTCACAATTGCCAGCGCGCGGCGCGCTTGGGCCAAAAAATTCCGCGCCTGCGGCATCGATTCGCCCGAACTCGATGCCCGCATTCTCGTCGGCCACGCGCTTTCGCTCGATCATGCCGCTCTTGCGGCTGCCGACGCGCGCAAGCTTGGCGTCGAGGAAGAACATGCCATTGCCGCACTGGCGCGGCGCCGGCTCGCGCGCGAGCCGATTGCGCGCATCGTCGGTCGGAAGGAGTTCTGGAGTCTGCCGCTGTGCGTCGATGCCTCGACATTGGCGCCGCGGCCGGAGACGGAAACAATCGTCGAGGCCGCGCTCGCCTCGATCGATGCCGGCGGTCCACGCACGCGGCCGCTGCGCATCGCCGACCTCGGCACCGGGTGCGGGGCGATTTTGCTGGCGTTACTTTCCGAATTGCCGAACGCGCGCGCCGTGGGCACCGACGCAAGCGCGGCCGCGCTCTCGGTTGCGCGCGACAATGCACGCCGGCTTGGATTGGCGCGCGCGCGATTTGTCGCCTGCGATATGGCGGCGGCTTTGCGCGGACCGTTCGACCTCATCGTCTCCAATCCGCCATACATCGCCTCCGCCGACATCGCCGCGCTCGCTCCCGAAGTGCGCGATTTTGAGCCGCGGCGCGCGCTCGACGGCGGACCCGACGGGCTCGATTTCTATCGGGCCATTGCCGCCGCGGCGCCGGCGCTCATGACGCCAGGCGGCGTGTTGATCGTCGAATTGGGCGCCGGCCAGGCGCAAGCGGTCGGCGCATTCTTTGCCGGGGTGGGGCTTGCGCCGATGCCGCCTCGCCCCGATCTTAACGGTGTACCGCGCGCGCTCGTTGCCCGAAAAGGGCATGAGCGCGGAGCATTGGACCCCGGCAAAAAAGCACTTCGGGCAAAAAAGCACTTGGAATGTCGCGCGGAACCGACTAGCTTGCGGTCATGGAATCGGCCCGGGATGAGGGCTGCCGCGCTGTCTTGAGCACCCGGAGCGTTGCTCCCAGAGGTTGGCGGCGCAGGCCAAGCGGATAGCTGGATAGCGAAAGCCGATCGGACGGCAGACGGGATCGCCAGGTTCAGACCGAAACGTTGCATCGGTAAGGCGCGCATCGTGATGGATAGTCGCGCGCATGACGAGGGCGCTCAACACTGCGGCAAAATCGCCGGTGAGAGCCGGAAGAGGGATTCGTTAAGTCCGACGCAAAATCCGGACGGGGGCGATTGCGAGCGAACACGGTGGTCCATGCCGATAAGAATAACGATGCATTCGTCCCATCGATCTACAGGCTCGCGGCGAGGCATCGTGTGTTAATCGTAACAGAGAGGCTTTCGGCGAGAAACGGCGGTATCCACACCGCCGCAAATGACGGGGGTTGGCAGAAAAGCACACCATGAGAAACGGTCAGAACAAGCGCATGCGGGGTCGCAACCGCAAAACTGGCTATCACCAGAATCCATTGTCGCGCATGTACGAGTCCAATGGACCGGACGTGAAAATTCGGGGAACGGCGTCCCACGTCGCCGAGAAGTACCTGCAGCTCGCCCGCGACGCGCAAAGCTCCGGGGATCCGATCGCCGCCGAAAACTATTACCAGCACGCCGAACATTATTTCCGCTTGATCGCCGCCGCCCAGGAGCAGTTTCGCCAGAGCCAGCCCTCTTATCAGCAGCAGCAGGGCGACATGCGCGGCAATCTTCCCGACGATTCATTCGACGACGGCGAGGACGAGCAACCGCACGTCGGCGGCGAGCCGTTTGCGCCGCGCGAGCCACAGCCGTTCTATTCGCGCGACCAGCAGCAGCCGCAACCGCAACCGCAACATTTCCAGCCTCGCCCGCAGCACATGCCGCCGCCGACAAGCGACGCGGACGTGGACCGGCTGCCGTCATTTATCACCGGCGGCCAGCCGGCACAGCAGCAGCCGGCACAGCAGCAGCCGCCTCAGCAGGGCCAAGCCCCGACCGGCTCCAACGGCTATGACGGCCAATCGGATCGGTTTCCGCTGCATCGCCGCCGCCGCCGCCATCGCGGCCCGCGCGACCACGGCATGCCCGGCGAGAGCGATTCGCCGATGCCCTCCGGGCCGCGTCCGATCGACGATTGATTGGGCGTCATTCCGGGACGTGACGCCCCGGACTCACCTCGTGCTCAGTGCCCGCGTGGCGCCTTGACCAGGCGCACGAGGAACCAGATCGGCACGACGATCACCGCCCCGAGCAGGAAATAACGCCAGAGCCAGCGCACGGCATCGAAGCCCATGTTCCAGATGTGCGCGACGAGACGACGGACGGACTCGATGATGTTCCAAGGATCGAGCCCGATAGCGGCGAGGATCACGCCGACAAGGATCGACAGCAGAATCAGCCGGCCGATCACCGCCAAGGGCGGACCGCCGAAGAAACGGTTGACGTGTTGGAGACCGTATTGGCGATCGTATTCTTGGACCATGAAAGCCTCCCGCCTTACGATTGCGTCAGTTAAGAACTTGTGCGGCGGTGCGCAAGCGGAGCCTGCTCGAGCCGGCGGGCTATCGTCCTGGCAGTCCGGTGTCTCCAGCGTCATGCGGACGGCGTTGCCTCGGCTTCGCAAGTGGCGCTAAGTTGCCTGCGCCCAACGCGGATTTCGGGGCTTTTTTAGAGGATTGTCATGGCCAAGGTCGAAGACCGCGTGCTGGCCTCGGCGGCGCCCCTCAATGACGATATCGGCGAGGAAACGCGGCTTCGCATGTATCGCATGCAGGTCGAGATCCGCGAGGCCGAGCAGCGCGCGTTCGACCTTTTCCTGCAAAACCTGGTCAAGGGCACGAGCCATCTTTCGCTCGGCCAGGAGGCGGTCGCCACCGGCTTCGCCGCCGCCATGAAGCCGGGCGATCTGTCGTTCTGCACCTATCGCGGCCACGCCCACACGCTCGCCCGCGGCGTGCCGATCGATAAGGTTTTGGGCGAACTGATGCAGCGCGACAACGGCCTGATGCGCGGCAAGGGCGGCTCGATGCACCTGACCTCGGCCGAACACGGCGTCATGGGCTCCTACGCGATCGTCGGCGCGCATCTGCCGATCGCCTGCGGCGCGGCTTGGCGCGCACAGTACAAGGGCGTCAAGGACGTTTCGGTGTGCTTCTTCGGCGACGGCACGACCAACATCGGCGCCTTCCACGAGTCGCTCAATTTCGCCGCGGTGTGGAAGCTGCCGGTGATCTTCGTGTGCGAGAATAATCTCTACATGGAATATACGCCGATCGGCGACGTCACCGCGGTGACGCATCCGGCCGCCGACCGCGCCGCGTCTTACGGGCTGCCGCGCATCGTCGTCGACGGCAACGATGCCGATGCGGTTTATCGCGCCGCCAATGCCGCCTATGACAAGGCGCGCGAGGGCGGCGGGCCTTCGCTGATCGAGTGCATGACCTATCGCTACAGCGGCCATTCCCGCGCCGATCCGGCCAAATACCGGCCCGAAGGCGAGCTGGAAAAATGGAAGGAACGCGATCCGATCGAACTCTATCGCGAGCGGCTCAAACAATTCGGCATCGCCGAGGCCGTCATCGCCGAGATCGACGCCGACGTGCGGCGGCGCGTCGACGCGGCCACCGAGAAATGCAAGGCGGCGCCGATGCCGCCGCTCGATATCCTCACCACCGACGTCTACGCCGACGGAGGTTTCGCATGGCGGAATTGACTTATCGCGACGCCGTGGCGCGCGGCATTGCGCAAGAGATGGCGCGCGATCCCGACGTCGTTTTTCTCGGCGAGGACGTGGGGAAGGCCGGCGGCGTGTTCAAGGCGACCGTCGGTCTGTTCGAGCAGTTCGGCCCGCTGCGCGTGCGCGACACGCCGATCTCCGAGCAGGCGATCCTCGGCGCCGCCATGGGCGCGGCGATGACGGGGCTGAAACCGATCGCGGAGATCATGTTCTCGGACTTTTTCGCGGTCTGCTTCGACTATATCGCCAACGAGTTCGCCAAGAGCCGCTACATGTCGAACGGCCAGCTCAAATGTCCGCTGGTCGTGCGCACCGGCAACGGCGCCGGCTCGCGCTTCGGCGCCCAGCATTCGCAGAGCGTCGAGAACTGGTGCATGATGATTCCCGGTCTCAAGGTCGTTGCGCCCTCAAACCCGCGCGACGTGATCGGGCTGATGGCGGCCGCGGTGCGCGATCCCGATCCGGTGATCTTCTTCGAGCACAAGTCGCTCTATGCGACCAAGGGCGAGGTGCCCGACGGCGAGATCGTCGACACGCTCGGCTCGGCGAAGGTCGTGCGGCCGGGCAACGACGCGACTATCTTGGCGCTCGCCCTGATGGTGCCCCGCGCGCTCGCGGCGGCGGAAAAGCTTAAAGATCAGCACGGCATCGACTGCGAAGTGGTCGACGTGCGCTCGCTGGTGCCGCTCGACACGCAGACCATCCTCGGCTCGCTCGCGCGCACGCACCGGCTGTTCACCGTGGAGGAAAACCCGCGGCTGTGCGGCTGGGGCGCGGAGATCGTGTCGATCGCCGCCGACGAAGCGTTCTACGATCTCGACGGACCGCCGGTGCGGATCACGACGCCGCACATCCCGCTGCCGGCCGCCGATATTCTCGAGGACCTCGCTTTGCCGAGCGTCGATCGCATCGCCGAACGGGTGCGAGGAGCATTGGAGAGTTGAAACTGCGTTTCCCTGATGCGGTGCAGCGCGTTAGCGGTGCACCGCTGATCCAGACCTTCGCAGATTCCGAGTTTGTAACGATCCCGGGTCTGCAGCGCACCGCTTCGCGCTGCGCTGCGCCCGGGAAGCGTGGAAAGAGCAAACGTAGCCAGGATTGCGTGAAACGGAATCCGGGATCAACCTCGCCACCCTCCCGGATTTCGCGTTGCTCAATCCGGGCCACTGGCTGCCGCCTGACCCCGGCCGTCACCAAGATTGAGCGATAGCTCTTTACAACCTTCGGGGGGGGATTAAGCTCTGGCGTTCGATCAACCCAGGGAGGCAAGAATGAAATCCAGAATTGCAATTGTAATGCTCGCTGGCGTTCTGGCCGCCGCAATGGGGCTGCCGGGAGCCCAAGCTCAGCAGAAGCCCACGCTCGTCGGAGCCTGGACATTGGTGTCGACCAGCAACACGGACGCTAAAGGAGCCAAAATCGAGCCGTTCGGGCCGCATCCCCTGGGCGCATATATGTTCGATGCAAGCGGTCATTTTACGCAGATGCTTATGAGTTCCGACCCCTCCAAGCCGCGTTCGATCGCAGCCTACGGAACCTATTCTGTCACCGACGGCGATAAGACGCTCGTTTTGCACATCGTCGGCAGTGCCGCGCCGAAATTTGACGGCAAGGATCTAAAGCGACAAATCACTCTTCTCACCGAGGATGAACTGAGGATCAGCCAGTCTACTCCGCAGATAGGCGGCGGTCATGTAGACGCGGTTTGGAAGCGAGCCAAATAACTGAAGGTCGCAAGTCCAAATCCTGCCCCGGCAACCAGACGACAGACGACGGAATTAAGAATTACGAATACGGCGCAATTAACTCCTTTGAGGGTACAATTTAGTGAACTGTCGCCGCACGACTGTCGCAGCGAGCGTAGGGTGGGCAAAGCGAAGCGTGCCCACGGCTGACTTGCAGTTTGCGTTGACGCTGACGTGGGCACGGCGCTGCGCGCCTTTGCCCACCCTACACTTGCTGGCACGATGATTCGTTGATTCGCATCCATTCGCTCGCCTTGCCGCCGCGGCGCTCGCGCAGGATGGAGCGAAAAGCGCCGCTGAATCAGACCGTTGTCGCACCATCGGTGACGGAGCTTGACAACGCTTTGGCGCCGAGTAGAAGCCGCGCCGCTCGCTCGCCGAAGGGCGCTTTCCGGACGCGATCTTGAGAGCGGAGCGAGCGCGGTGCCCGCGCGCGGTTTCGCAAACCGCGTTCGGGCGGTTCGGAAACCCGCCCGGCCGGCCCCGACGCCGGTCTGCGAGGAGCTCGCTGCCCGGGGAGCGGACGGTCACACCCGTCGGCGCTTCCATGAAGCGCGGGACCGGACCGAGCCAAGGCCGCGAGGTTTTTGGCGAGAGCCGCGGTGGAGCGCCGGAAGGCGTGCGCGCCCGATGACGGCGCGCGCCGCGACCACGCAGGCAGGCGGCAACGCCTTCATGCGCAGCGCGGACATTGCTTGGATGCGCCGTTCGGCGCTCCGCCTCCCCTCTTTGTTTGGGAGGTTTGTGGCAATCGCTTCGGCAAAACTCGGACGCGAACAAAAACGCGCCGCGAGAACGGGATTGCTTTTTCACCGGTTCCCGCACGCGCCGGAGGGAGCAAGCGTGGCGAGCGTAGCCGGCATTGAGCGACCCTCCTACGCTCGCTGTGCGAGCTTCGGAGGGTTCGAGTCCACCGTAGCGCGGAGCGCGTAGGTGGAAGCGAAAGCCGGGATCAGCCTCGCCGCCCGCCCCGGATTTCGCGTCGCTCAATCCGGGCTCCTTGATTTAATTCAACTCGTCTCCTTCGCCGAACCGCGACCGGCGAGGCGCATCGGATTGACCGTGTCCAGTCCGGCGAAATCCTTCTCGTTGTCGGTGACCACGACGCAACCGTTGGCTTCGGCGACGGCCGCGATGATCATGTCGAGCACGCTCCTTGGCCGACCCGCGGCAGTGCCTTCGGCCATCAGCCGCGCCCAGACGAGGGCTGCGTTCTCATCGAAAGCAAGCACGCGGCCGGCAAACAAGGCCTGCGGACCTTCCGGGCCGGCGAACCACTGCTCCAGCTCCTTGCGCTTTTTTCCGATCGACATCTCCAGCATGCCGCGCCGGATTTCGGCAATGGTCAGCGACGAAATGAACAAATCCCCGTCCACCTGCGCGGCCATCCAGTCGACGA
>Ga0207416_1001931_pt1 | contig 24633 bp, 19 predicted proteins | sample PaiPotPPM11metaG_FD_184107 | JGI IMG/M metagenome (GOLD analysis project Ga0207416, IMG submission 184107) | Iron sulfur acid spring bacterial and archeal communities from Banff, Canada, to study Microbial Dark Matter (Phase II) - Paint Pots PPM... ... | reverse complement strand
CTACCGGCCGCCGCACCGCCGGTAAGGCGCAGGCCGGTAGCCGCACGGGTCCCTCGCCGGTCGCGGGCCGGCGACGGGATGACCCGCCGCAGCCCGCATCCCGGAAAATACTTGCGTGATTTCCCGCCCGGCCTGAACCGGGGGCACGTGTGGCGCGAATTCCCCGAGAGGCGCGAAAAAGTCCACGGTCACGGCCGCCTGCCGTGACCGGGCCGGGACCGTCCGCCGGCTGCCCGGCCGGAGCGCCAGCGCATTACTGCTCGCGGAAGGACTGATATCTATGCTCAGCCTGACGGCACGTGCCGCTCGTCCCCTGCGCCATCTGCGGCTGGGCAGCTGGCAGGCCGCGGCGGAAGCCAGCCGGACGGCGCTGGCCTGGGCCGGCGACCGGGAATCGGCGGGTGCCAGGCGCGGCCTGCAGATCGCGCTCGGCGTCGCCTGGCTGCTGGACGCCGCCCTGCAGTACCAGCCGTACATGTTCGGCAAGGGCTTCATCACCCAGGTGCTCGCGCCCGCCACCATGGGCAACCCGGGGCTGGTCGCCGGTCCGGCCATGGCGGCGGCCCGCCTGGTCGGCCATGACGTGGCGGCCTGGAACGCGCTGTTCGCGACCACCCAGCTCGCGCTCGCGGCGGGACTGCTGTGGCGGCGGACCGCCCGGGCCGCCCTGGCCGCGACCATCGCCTGGTCCCTGGCCGTGTGGTGGCTCGGCGAGGGCCTGGGCGGGCTGCTCACCGGGACGGCCACGCCGCTGACCGGCGCGCCCGGTGCCGCTGTCCTGTACGCGTTCCTCGCTGTCCTGGCCTGGCCCGCGCGACCGGGCAGGCAGCCGGGCCGCCCGGTCGCCGAGGCAAGCCCGCTCGGCCCTATAGGGGCGCGGGTGGCCTGGCTGATCCTGTGGGCCGGGTCGGCTTATCTCGTCGTGCAGGCGTCCGGCAGGTCACCCCGGGCCCTGCATGACCTGCTCTCCGGCCTTGCCGCCGCGCAGCCCGGCTGGGTCGCCTCCGCCGACCGTGCCGCCGCCGCGGCGGTCGGCTCCCAGGGCGTAGTGATCTGCGCCGTGCTCGCTGCGGTCTTCGTCCTGATCGGAGCCGGTGTCCTCAGCGCGCGGACCACCCAGCCGGCGCTGGCCCTGGCCGTCATCGCCGCGCTGGTGATCTGGGTAGCCGGGGAGAACTTCGGCGGAATCTTCACCGGTCAGGGCACCGACCCCAATACCGGCCCGTTGCTCATCGTGATCGCCGCCGCCTTCTGGCCCCGCGAAAGGACCAGGACCCGGCCCGGCGCCGTCCCCCCGCAGGCCGCGGCCCGGCACGTCATACGCCCGGCCGCCGCGCCGGCGGGCGTCGCTGTGTCCGCCGGCCCTTTCGCCGCCGACCCGGCGCGGCGCGAGGCCGGACGAGCGTCACGTCCGGGCAGGCTCGGATGAACCGGGGGCGGGGGCCGCGGCGAACTGGGGATGACACGATGCTCGGTTCAGGAGGCAAGATGCTGATCCCCACCCTGTGGCAGGCACCGCACGCGCGCCAGGGTGCGGCGTGGTAGGCGGGCGGCCCGTCCCGGCCACCGGCGCTCACCCGGCGGTCCCGGGGGCTGGCCGGCTCGACGGCCGGGCGACGCTGGCCGGGCTGCTGGTGCTGCGGCTGCTGGCCGCGGCGGGGCTGGCCATCGATGCGTACGTGCACGCCGACCTGGCGCCGGCCTACGACGGGATCCGGGTGACGATCAGCCAGGGAGACCTGTTCCGGGTCGAGGCAGGCGCGGCGGCCGGCGCCGCGCTGCTCGTGCTCGTGGTCGGCCGCCGGGCAGGCTTCGGGCTGGCCCTGGCGGTAGCCGCCGGCGGGCTCGGCGCGCTGCTGCTGTACCGGTACGTCGACGTGGGCCCCCTCGGGCCGGTGCCGAACATGTACGAGCCATCCTGGTTCCCGGAAAAGAACGCCGCCGCGCTGGCTGAGGCCGCGGTCGTGGTGCTCGCGGCGGCAGGCCTGCTGTGGACGGCACGGCGGCGGGAACCGGGACGGGCCGGCGGCCGCCTGCTCGCCGTGGCCGTGGCCGGCGCGGTGGCGGCCGGGCTCGTCGTCGGTTTCGCTGGCAGTAGTACCGCAACCCCCGCGGGCTCGGCCGCTCCCGCAGCGGCGAGCCAGCAGGTCACCATCGCCGGCACCGACGCGCTGCGTTTCTCCCCGATGACGGTGCGGCTGCACACCGGGACGGTGCGGATCACGCTGATGGACATGGGCGCCTACCCGCACAACATCGTGATCCCGGCGCTGGGCTTCACCTCCCCGACAGTGACCGGGACCCTGGGCGATACGCAGTTCTCCTTCACCGTGACCTTCACCCGCCCGGGCCGTTACGCATTTCAGTGCCAGTACCATGCCAGCGCCGGCATGACCGGAACTTTCGTGGTCACTTGACCAGCAGAGCGGGGCGGGACGAGGACACTGGGAGCACGTGGGGGAGCGGCCAGGCGCGGAAACCGGACGCTAGCCTGTATCTCGTGACCGATGATCACGCAGCGCAGCACGGCCGGGGCGACCTGGACGACGCCGCGTTGGCCGGACTCATCGCCGGCGGGGACCCGGATGCGCTCGCGGTGCTGTACCAGCGGCACGGCGCCGTCTGCTACCGGCTCGCGCGGCAGGTCACCGCCAGCGATGCCCTGGCTGAAGACGCCGTTCAGGAGGCATTCCTCGGCCTGTGGCGCTCCCCGGCGGCCTACGAGCCGGGCCGGGGCAGCCTGCGGAGCTGGCTGCTCGGGCTGACCCATCACAAGGCGGTGGACTCCGTGCGCCGGGAGACCGCGCAGCAGCGCCGGCAGAGCGCCTGGGCTGCCCAGCGCGCCTTCGACCCGCCTCCGGAGGAGGACCCGGCAGCGGCCAGTATCGACGGGATGCGGGCGGAACAGGTTCGCTCCGCGCTGGCCGAGCTGCCCGAGGCGCAGCGGCAGGCCCTGGCGCTGGCCTACTTCGGCGGGTACACCCAGCGCGAGATCGCGCAGCTGACCGGCGTCCCGCTGGGCACGGTCAAGACCCGCACGTTCGCGGCCATGCGGCGGCTGCAGTCCCGGCTGGCCGCGCTCACCGACCTACCCCGGAAGGGGGCACCATGAGCGATCCGGGTCCGGACCACGCCCGCTTCGATGAACTCGCCGCAGGCTACGCGCTGCACGCCCTGGAGCAAGACGAGGAGCGCCAGTTCCTTGCCCACTCCCGGCACTGCCCGCTCTGCCGGCAAGCACTGGCCGGCTACGCGGAGGTGACCGCGGCGCTGGCGGAAACCGCGCCGCCCGCCGAGCCGAGCGCACAGCTGGGACCCCGCATCCTGGCCGCCGCCCTGGCCGGCGATGCGGGTGCCGGCCGCCCCGACGCCCGCACAGCCGGGCGGGCAGAGGCCCGGCCGGGCGCGCCGCCCGTCCCGGACCCGGGCGTTGTACCGCTGCGCCGCCGGCGCCCGCCGCGGCGCACGCAGGTGGCCGCCGCGGCTGCCGCCGTGCTCATCGCGGGCGGCGGGATCTGGGCGGGGCTGGCGGCCACCGCGAGCAGCCCGCAGCCCGCGCTGGCGGCGTGCGCGCGCCCGCATGCCTGCATGCAAGTCGTGCTGTCCGGCGCGGCGACCCGGCATGCGGTCGCGCAGGTCGTCATCCAGGACGGCGTCGCGTGGATGGAACCCACCGCGCTGGCAGCCAACCCGGCCAGCGAGATCTACGTGCTGTGGCAGATCACCGGCGCGCACATCCCGCTGCCCGTCGGGTCGTTCGACATCCGTCCCGGCGCCCGCTCACCGATCAGGATCGGGGACCTGGCCGCGCCGTACTCCGGGACCTGGGCGTTCGCGGTCAGCCTGGAACACGGGCGGACCATCCCCGCCAGCCCGTCCCAGCCCGTGGCACTTGGCCAGGTTTCCTGACCGAGGAAATCTCACGCCGGAACCGAACCGGCAGGGCGCACGCGGCGAACACTCTACGGATCGAACGTTTACCGACCGGGAGAGTGAGACACAGATGCGCAGTTCCCTTCCCATCCGCGCCAGCCTAGGGGCTGCCGCCCTCGTGGTGGCCGCCGCCGCCTGCTCAACCACCAGCAGCGGCACCAACTCCGGTGCCGCCAGCAAGCCGTCCTCGGGCACATCGTCATCGGGCACAGCGTCCCCGGGCATGGCGTCGGGCATGGCGCCCTCATCCAGCCCGGCGTCGGCCCAGCTGACCAGCACGCCGGCCGCCCAGCTGTACGCGGGTCTCGACCAGCTGCTGACCGAGCATGTCGACCTGACCGCCAACGTGGTGCAAACCGCGATCACCAAGGGCGCGTCCTCGGAGAACACCAAGGCGGCGCTGGCCGCCCTGGACCAGAACACCCAGGGCCTGGGCGCCGCGATCGGCAGCGTCTACGGGACCGCCGCTCAGCAGCAGTTCCTCAAGCTATGGCGGGCCCACATCGGGTTCTTCGTCAACTACACCCTCGGCGAGGCGACCAAGAACACCGCGATGGTGAACACCGCCAAGACCGACCTGGCCGGCTACATCACCCAGTTCAGCGCCTTCGTGTCCGGCGCCACCAAGCTCCCCGCCTCAGCGGTCGCCGCCGACTTGCAAGGCCATGTCTCCACGCTGGAAACCGCGATCAGCGCCATCGTCGCCAAGAGCCCGGCCGCCGGCAAGGACCTGGAGATGGCCGCCATGCACATGAGCGGCACCGCCCAGGTGCTGGCCCAGGGCATCGTCTCCTCCAAGTCAATCTCCGGCAACGTCACCGCGCCGCCCTCCTCGCTGCGCGCCGCGCTGACCGGCCTGCTCATCCAACACGTCGCCGCGACCGGCTTCGTCGTGCAGACCGCCGTCGCGGCCGGCGGCAACCTCAAGGCCCCCGAAGTCACCGGCGCGATCGGCGCGCTGACCGACAACACGAACGCGCTCGGCGCGGCCATCGGCAGCGTCTACGGGACCGCCGCTCAGCAGCAGTTCCTCAAGCTGTGGCGGGCCCACATCGGGTTCTTCGTCAACTACACCCTCGGCGAGGCGACCAAGAACACCGCCATGGTCAACACCGCCAAGACCGACCTGGCCGGCTACACCACCCAGTTCAGCACCTTCGTGTCCGGCGCCACCAAGCTTCCCGCCACAGCCGTCGCCGCCGACCTGCAAGGCCACGTCTCCACCCTGGAAACAGCCATCAACGCGATAGTCTCCGGTAGCCCCGCAGAGGGTGCGGACCTGCTGATGGCCGAGAACCACATGGCCGGCACCGGCGCCGTCCTCGCCCAGGGCATCGTCTCCTCCATGCCGTCCAAGTTCGCGTCCTGAACCACGTGCCCGCGATCCCAGTTCGGTGCCGGGGCCTCCGTTAAGGCGGGGCGGCCCCGGCACCGGCGCGGGACGGGCGACATCCCCGACGCCGCGGCCCGCGCCGTGACCGACGGGCTGACCCCGGCCGTCCTGAACGTGCCCTACCTGCGGCACTTCCCCTACCTGGGTGTGCCGCACAGCGGCTTCATCTGCCCGCTGGCGAGTCCGGTCTCGCGCCCGAGTCGGCGCACGACAACCTGGTGCTCGACATCGGCGGCGACATGGGCGCCCTGGTGATCCACGCCGCGGCCGACCGTGACCAGGCCGAAATCGAGATCTCGGCTGCGGGCAGCGACGCCCGCAACCACAACATGGTGCGGGCGCGTGCGGCCGGGGCGGCACCCGCTAAGCCGCTGTGTTCCCCGTTCTGCCCGCCGGGGACTACGTCGTCTGGCAGGACGCCGCACCGCCCGGCGAAGCGCCCGATCGCGCGCCAGGTCTTCGCCGCACCCAGACGAGATCCCCGGGGCCAGCGAACCGCTCAACCAGCGACTCGCCAGCACCGACATCGAGCGCGTGGCCGCCCGCGGTGCACGAACCCGCCTAGTGGCGTGGCTCTGGTAGAACCTCCTCATGAACCTGACCCTTTTCGGTGGCACCGGACCGCCGGGCGCCTCCTGATAGATCAAGCCCTTGCGGAGGGACATCGCGTCACGGCGTTCGCTCGCACTCCCGCCAAGTTTCCGGACGCTCCGCAGCTCACGGCGGTCGAGGGCGCGCTGGATGGCCACGAGCGGATTGCTTCAGCAGTCGCCGGGGCGGACGCGGTGATCAGCCTGCTCGGACCGCGCAAGCCCTACCGCGCGCAGGACGTGCCCGTGTTCATCGATCGGTGCCGTGCCATCGTGGCAGCCATGACCGAGCACCAGATCCGGCGGCTGATCGCGCTGTCCACGCCGAGCCGCCGTGATCCGGCCGACCGCAAGGAGTTCCTGCTCGGCCTGGGCATCACGATCTCACGGAAGTTCGGGCCGGTCGTTACGAAGCGTTCGTGCGGCCAGGGCGCAGATGCCGCCAGGGGCGCGGTTGATGCCTGCTAGGTAGCGGGCGCGGACGTGCTCACCCACCCACCTTGCTGGTGAACCGGCGATGGATTATCACCACGTCAAGGGCCGTCGCAACGAGACAGGGATCGCCACCGCCGTTGCGAGGCCTTGTGCGGGTCGACCCGATCATCACTCCTGCTATGAACGGCTCCTCCTCCCAGGTACCTGGTGAAGACCGCGGCGCGCACGCCTGATTCCAGAAGACCTTGACGGGCGCTCGCGACTCTTTTGAGCCACGCCGCGGCGATGCCCCGGCGGGCAGGCACGCCGCTCGAAAGCCAAGCTCCAGCAACGGAGCCGGCAGGCGGTTCGAGAGCCAGCACACCGGGACCTCTCAACGCTACGACCCCGGCTCACTTCCATCCCGGCCAGGCCCGCAACGTCTACCCTAAGTCTCAATCAGGCGGATCCCCTCTGACCGCACGGGACTACGCTTGCCCTAATCACAGAAGGTGACGACCGTCGTGCGGCACCTGGCAGCCTGCCGATTCCGGGCGACCCGGAGGTGCGCTGACTGCGTGGCCCACGTCGCACAGATCATCCATTCGAGCGGTCGGCGAAAGCTCAACACGCAATTCCGTCGGTCCGTGCCGGTACGCGATGTTCGTCGGCGTCCTCCTCGTCATCGGCCTGTTTGGTCCTTCACGTGACCGGCAGTCACTGAGCCGCAGCCGACGTAGGGTGGCGTTAGGTCGGAACAGGAGGCTTGCGGTGGCGGATGAACTGCGGCTGGAAGTCCGGGAGTTCAAGGACCTGAGCGGATGGCGGTGGGTGCTTACCGACGCTGCGGGGGGTTTCCTCACCGATCACGAGGTTAGGCTCGATCCGGCGTCGTGGCAGTCTGAGGCCTTCGCAGACCTGGAGCACTACGTGTCGTGGCACGCCGCGGCCGACCGGTATCGCGAGGAGGAGGCGCGGATCGTCGCACGCATCGGTTCATGGGCCGGCGATCACGTTCTGGGGCCGCCGATCGCGGACGCGCTCGCGCGGGCGGCAAGGCGTGGGCCGGTCACGGTGCGGGTCGTCGTCCCTCCGGAGGCTCGAAGCCTGCTGTTCCGGCCCCTTGAAGTCGCGCACGTTCACGGTAGACCGCTCGCCGAGCGGGATATCACGCTCGTCATGCAAGCTGGAAGCGCTGACGGCCTCTCCCCAGCCCCGGGCGGACTACGGGTGCTCGGCCTGTTCAGTCTCCCTGAGGGCGGTCAGCCGCTCAACCTGCGGCGCGAACGCCACGAGCTTGTCCGGCTGTTGCGCCGCATCGCCGCTTCCGGGAAGTCCGCCGACGTGCGTGTCCTCCAGTACGGCGTGACTCGCGACCGGCTCCGCGAAGTCCTTGAAGAAGCCGAGGGCTGGGACATCATCCACATATCCGGCCACGGCTCCCCCGGCGAGCTCCTCCTCGAGACCGCAGCCGGGATGCCGGACCGAGTCCCTGCGGCGGTACTCGCGGACATTCTCGACCTGGTGCGCGGGCGCGTCAGGCTCGTCACCGTCTCCTCGTGCTGGTCGGCGGCAGAAATCACTGCGGATCAGCGCAGGCTCCTCGGCCTCCCGGTTTCACAAGAGCGTTTTACGGAACGGATCAGCGGTGACTCGCAATCTCCTGGCGCTTTGGCCACGGAGCTGAGCGAACGCCTCGGCTGCGCCGTCGTTGCGATGCGCTTCCCAGTGACCGACGAGTTTGCGATCGCCCTGTGCTACGAACTGTATCGTTTGCTCGCTGAGAAGGGGCAGGCGCTGCCACACGCGTTCAGCATGGCGTTGAGGCGGCTCCGCGTAACCGAATATCCGGCGCTATCGGTGGCGGCTCCCGCGATCTTCGGGGAGAGTGCGGTCGGTCTTACGCTGGCCGCGCCGCCGCGCCGACCTGGGGAGCGCGACTACGACACCCGGTCGCTGAAGATGGCTGGGTTCCCGCCGGAGCCCGAAAGGTTCGTTGGGAGAACCGGGGTCATGGCACGGGCCAGCGCCGCCCTGGCCGCCGAGGGCGGGATACCAGGCGTTCTGCTTCACGGCATGCCCGGCGGCGGCAAGACCGCCTGCGCGCTGGAACTCGCCCACACCCACGAGCACGCCTTCGACCGCCTGGTCTGGTACAAAGCCCCCGACGAAGGCACCGCGATCGACAAGGCACTCACCGACCTCGCACTCACCCTCGAGCGCAATCTAGATGGATTCCAGATGGCTCACCTGGTTGCCGATCAGGTCAAGCTCGCCGCGTTCTTGCCGCGGCTCACCGAATTGATGAGGCAGCGGCGCCTGCTGCTCGTCATCGACAACATCGAGTCCTTGCTGTCTGAGGGCGGCGAATGGCGCGACCAACGCTGGGGCCAGGTGATCGGCGCGCTGGCCGGGCACACCGGTCTCGGGCGGCTGATCGTCACCAGCCGCCGCGAGTCCGTCGGACTGGCCGGGCTTCAGGGGGAAGGAGTAGATGCACTATCAGCGAGCGAAGGGCTGCTGCTCGCGTGGGAACTTCCGAACCTCCGCAGGCTCATCCGCCGGGAACTGCCGGGCATCGAGGCCGACGCGGCGCGAAACCTGGCCCTGGGCATCTTCGGCATCGCCCAAGGCCATCCGAAGCTGCTAGAACTTGCCGACGGCCAAGCCGCTAGCCCCGAACGGCTAGCCGCGCTTATCCAGGTCGGCGGCGAGGCGTGGCAGGAGCAAGGCGGCCTACCAGCCGGCTTCTTCGCCAGCGGGGAGTCCAGCGCCCCTCCCGGAGACTACCTGCATGTCCTCGCGGCGTGGACCCGCGCTGTCACGGAGACGCTCGAACCTGTGGAGCGTGATGCGTTCTGGTTCGTGTGCTGTCTGGAAGAAACGGACCGAGAACGGCTTGTTCTGGATGCCGTTTGGCCGCAGCTGTGGGCCCGGCTGGATCACGGTGGTGACCTCCCCGCCTTGAACCAGGCGCTGACCGCCGTCGTTGCTCGCGGCCTGGTCGCGGCTGACGAGCCGACGCGGACATTCACCGTCCATCCTGGCGTCGCCTCCGCCGGACGCGCCGCTGCGGGAGAGCCGTTCAGGAATGCTGTAGACGCAGAAGCTGCCGAGGTCTTGCTCTGGGTATTCCGCTACGCGTCCGGCGAAGACGGTCTCGGGCCCGTCGATACAGAACTTGCGGTCCGTGCCGGTCCGTCAGCCGTCGCCTACCTGATACGCAGGCAGCGATGGGCGGAGGCTGCTGCCGTCCTAGTCGGCGCCTTCGTCATGAGCCCATCCCCGGCGAACGCGGCAGCGATGCTGCCCGATATCGAGCGAATCACCAGCCACGATCCCAGTCAGGCCGGCGATCTGGCGAGGATAGTGCGGGTGCTCGATCCGGCAGCAGCGGAGAAGCAGCTGCGCATCCAGCTAGACGCATCTAGGGCAGACGGTGATTACGAGGCCGCATCGAAGGCTGCCGGGCGACTCACATATATCTGCCTGCGCAGCGGGCGGGTGGAAGAAGCGCTCACTCTCGCCAGCCAGGCCGCCGGATACTCCCAGCAGGCTCATATGGGACCGTGGAGCCGGATATTCGACGAGATCCGGATACTGGATGTTCTGAATGAGATGGGCCAGTCCGGCCAAGTTCTAAGGGAAGTAGATCTGCTCCGCAAGCGCATGCAAAGGCTGCCGGACACGCGCGGCACGGATGAACTGGTCGACCCCTGGGCCGTTCGCGAGCGCCTGCTTGCCGCAGGCCGTGAGGCAGCTCGCCGGGCCGGGCAGTGGGATGACGTACTGGAAATGAACGCTGCGGTGATCGCCAGTATGCGGGGACGCCGCGCCGCTGCTGCCGTCGTCTCCAGGGAGATGTACAACGACTATCAGCCCCTGCTGCACCTCGGTCGTGTCGAGGACGCGCTGAACCTCCTGCAGGACATCCGCCAGGCTCTCGAGGCCGCCCGCGACATCGAGATGCTCGGCAGGGTACTCAGCGCGCTCGCCGACACCGAAGACACACGCGGTCACGGCGAAGCCGCCGTACGCCTTGCTCGCGACGCCCTGCGCTACGCCTATCTGGCTGAAGATCTGGCGAACATCGCGGTTACTTACCATAACCTCGGTGCTTTCCTTACCAATCGCGCCTGGCAGCCTGATGCGGCGCTTGCCAGCTTTCTCGCTTCCGCGCTTATCAGCGAACTCACTAAGATCGTGTGTGATTGCGATCCATTTCATGGCGCTGTAATTACTCTCCTCCAGTTGGATGCCCGTCCGCCGTCGGATGTCGCGGGCCTGTGCCGTCGGCTCGGCGACATCCCAGGCACTGATCTTGCAGCTCTCATCGCGCGCCTTTCCGACGATCCGGAGACGGCTGAGCGGGTGCTGGGAAACCTCATCGCGCACGCCGCAGAGATCGTGGGCCGGGTGAAGCAGGAAGAGTGGCCACGATCGATCCCGGATGAGAACTAGATGAGAACTGTAAGCAAGCGGCATGGGCACCTGCACGCGTGCGGGTCCGGCGGGGACCGGGGTAGGCGGAATGGCGGCTTAAGAACGACACCCGATCCTGTCCGGGCAGCATATCGGGATCTCCCTCGGCCGGGACGACGCCACCAGACACAGGGTTCGCCGAGGCGACCAGGCTGACCCCCGGCGGAGGTTACCGCGCTGACCCTGGCCGGGGTTGGCCGACCGGTATCCGCCGCTGGGCCTGAACTACCTTGGAGCGAACGGCAGCTGAACGGCATCTTCGTCAAGGAGACCTGGGTACTGTCCCAGTCCACGCGCTAGTGCCCGCAATGCCTGGCAGGCGATCCGGACAACCCCGCAGAACAGCGTTTCGATGGTGCCGGGAACAAGCTCTGGCGGCTGCCGGTGGTGTTCGGTCGCCGCGGCATCAGCGGCTGCTGGAGCATGTCCGTCGTGGGTTACGGCTTCTGTGGGGCCGTAGGGCCAGTGGAGATGAGCAGTACGGTTGGCCATTCGGTCCAGCGGGGCATCGCATCTGGCCAAGCGTCCGGTCAGCCAGTTGCTGGCCGCCGTTGCCACGTGCACGCTCTCAGTGGTGTTGTCGGAGGCTGTTGGCGCAGCGGCGGTGAGAGGCTCTTCTTGCCCGTTTCGTCCCTGCGCTGGGGGGCGGCGATGCTGTCGCGTGGGCGGCGGCGGGACTTAGCATTGGGTAATGGAGGGTTCCCGGCAGTGCGCGCGGTGCGGCGCGGTGTTCGAGCCCCGGCGGGAGCACGCCCGGTTCTGCTCGGCCGCCTGCCGGGTGACGTGGAGCCGGGAGCACACGGGCGGCGGGCCGTGGCCCGGGGACACGGCCCTGGGCTGGTCGGCCGCGGCGATGGGGGACGCGGCGCGGCGGCTGGGCGAGGCGCGGGACCAGGACCTGCCGCAGGCGCTGGCGGTGGTCAGCGAGGCGGTTTGGTGGGTCACGATGGTGGACGCCACCGTGGTCCGCTACTACCCCGACGCCTACGACCGGGTCCTGGCGGGCCTGGACCCGGCCGGGCGGCGGAAGGCCGAGGGAACGCTCGGCGGGCTGCGGTTCGTACGGAACTGGATGGGCTACCACGCCGACCCGGCCGACTTTGTCCGGCCTGGGCAGGCTGCGGGCGGCGGTGACCTGCCGGTCGCGGACTGGACGTGGGTCCCAGTGCCCGCCCCCGCGGCCGGGCCTGGCCCGCGGGCCAGGGAGTGGGAGATGAGCCGGTACCGGCAGTACCGGACCAGGCTGGCCGGGCAGCCGGTCGGCCGGGCGGTCGGGGCGGCGGTCGCGTTCCTTCCAAGATCCCGGCAGTCGGCGACCAGGCCGGGAAGAACAGCCTCCCGGTGTGACGGGCGCGTAGGCTCTTGCCATGGTGGGGTTTAGGGGAGTCCAGCCGTTCGCTGCAGGCGACCGGGGCGAAGGTCACCGGGCTGTTCGCCGTGATCACCGAGGACCTGCCCCGGGGCCGCGGAGTGCCTGCTGGAAGGCCCCGGCGAGACAGCCCGGGTGCGCGCCGGGCGCGAGCGGGTGGCCGGCGCTTTGTACCTCGAGGCCGGGAACCTGACCAGCCGGGAGGTACTGCTGCTGCAGGCACCTGGCGGCCAGGGGCATCTGCCCGTCATCGCGCACGCCAGGAGGTACTGGGGGCGGGACAACGCTCTGACAGGACCGTCCCTGTCCTGCACAACGAGACGGCTGACACCCGCATGGCGCGCTCCGCTGTCCCGTGGCTGACCGCTGATTGTGCGCAGGCGGACCTGGCTCGTCGCCAACCTAAACAAGGCTAGCTCCCCGCCGGCTCGGTGCCCGGGAGCAAGCTGCGAGCGCCGCTTCCATCCGGGTGATGCGAGACGAGCGTACGGCGGGGTACTGCTTGTCAGCCGTCGAGCGGGCGGCGGGAGCGGGCGCGCGGCAAAATACGGTGTATGCCGCCCGCGTCCGCCTCCCAGCCGCCCTCGCAAGGCCCGCAGCCGCAGGTGGCGGTGCTGGACGGTGTGCTCGAGCGGGTGACGTTCTGCAACCCGGAGACCGGGTACACGATCGCGCGGGTCGCGCCGGACCGGGGCACCGGCCGCGGCCCCGTCAGCGCGAGTACCGAGCTGATCACGGTCGTCGGGCCGCTGCTGGGCGCGCAGGTCGGTGAGTCGCTGCGGTTGCGCGGCCGCTGGACGTCGCATGTCAAGTTCGGCAGGCAGTTTGAGGTTGCCTCCTACACCACGGTGCTGCCGGCGACCGAGCAGGGGGTGCGCCGGTACCTGGGGTCGGGGCTGATCCGGGGCATCGGCCCGGTGATGGCCGAACGGATGGTCGCCCACTTCGGGGTGGACATCATGCACGTCATCGACGACGAGCCGGAACGGCTCGTCGAGGTCCCCGGCCTGGGACCGAAGCGCAGCGCCCGGATCAAGGACGCGTGGGCCGAGCAGAAGGCCATCAAGGAGGTGATGATCTTCCTGCAGGGCGTCGGCGTCTCCACGTCGCTGGCAGTGAAGATCTACAAGAAGTACGGCGACGAGTCAGTCGATACCGTCAAGCAGCAGCCCTACCGGCTGGCCGCGGACATCTGGGGCATCGGCTTCAAGACCGCCGACACGATCGCCGCCTCCGTCGGCATCGCGAAGGACAGCCCCGAGCGGATCAAGGCCGGCCTGGCCCACACCCTGTCCGAGGCAGCCGACGACGGCCACTGCTACCTCCCGGCGCACCTGCTGGTCACCGAGGCCGCGAAGATCCTCGCCGTCCCCGCCAACCTGATCGAGCCCCTCATCCCCGATCTCGCCGAAGAAGAACTCGCCGTCCGGGACCAGATCCCGGTCCACCGTGCTGCGGCGGACGGTGCCACGGCCGCCGACCCGGTACAGGCGGTCTACCTGCCGCCCTTCTACCACTCCGAACGAAGTCTGGCTTCCTCCCTCCGCCGCCTGTTCTCTGCGGGGGCGGACCGGCTCAAGGCGTTCCAGGCCGTCGACTGGGACAAGGCATTCGGCTGGCTGAAGAACAAGACCGGCGCCGACCTCGCCCCCGAGCAGGCCGAGGCGGTGAAGCTGGCCCTCACCCAGAAGGTCGCGGTGCTGACCGGCGGCCCCGGCTGCGGCAAGAGCTTCACCGTCCGCTCCGTCGTCGAACTCGCCCGCGCCAGGAACGCCAAGGTGGTCCTCGCCGCGCCGACCGGCCGCGCCGCCAAACGCCTCGCCGAGCTGACGGGCCACGAGGCCGCGACCATCCACCGGCTGCTCAAGCTCCAGCCGGGCGGCGACCCCGAGTTCGACGCCGACCACCCGCTCGATGCCGACCTGGTCGTCATCGACGAAACCTCGATGGTCGACGTCATCCTCGCCAGCAAGCTCGTCAAGGCCGTCGCGCCCGGCGCGCACCTGCTGCTGGTCGGCGACGTCGACCAGCTCCCGTCCGTCGGTGCGGGGGAGGTGCTGCGGGACCTGATCGGCGCGGAAACCCTCCCGGTGGTCAGGCTGACGAAGATCTTCCGGCAGGCGCAGCAGTCCGGCATCGTCGTCAACGCCCACAAGGTCAACGCCGGCCGCCCGCCCGCGCTGACCGGGTTCCCCGACTTCTTCTGGTTCAACTCCGACGAGACCGAGGCCACCGCGGAACTCGTGGCCGACATCGTCGCGCGCCGCATCCCGGCGAAGTTCGGCCTTGACCCGCGCCGCGACGTGCAGGTGCTGTGCCCGATGCACCGCGGCCCCGCCGGGGCGGGCAGCCTCAACCTGCTGCTGCAAGAAGCGCTCACCCCCTACCGGGAAGGAGCACCCGAGCGCCGCTACGGCGGGCGGGTGTTCCGGGTCGGCGACAAGGTCACCCAGCTGCGCAACAACTACGACAAGGGCACCGCCGGGATCTTCAACGGCACCACCGGCGTCGTCACCGGCATGTCGCTGGAAGACCACGCCCTCACCGTCCGCACCGACGAAGACGAAGAGATCGCCTACGACTTCGACGAACTCGACGAACTCGCCCACGCCTACGCGGTCACCATCCACCGCTCCCAGGGCTCGGAGTACCCCGCCGTCGTCATCCCCCTGACCACCAGCGCCTGGATGATGCTCCAGCGCAACCTCCTCTACACCGGCATCACCCGCGCCAGGAAACTCGTCGTCCTGGCCGGCTCCCGCCGCGCCCTGGCCGCCGCCGTCCGCACCCCCGGCGCCGGCCGCCGCCACACCGCCCTCACCCACCGCCTCCAGGCGACCTAGCCGCCGAGTGGGATGTCGTCGGCCTTTGCGCTGGTTGCACGGGCCGCAGAGCATTGGCCTTTGGAGATCCAGGGCGATGTAGCTGAGTTGGCGCACGAAACCCGACGCTGCTTGACCGAGGAACTTCGTCGGCGCACTTTCGTGCGGCTTGCCTAATGCTTAGGCAAATTCGCCGTCATGACTGTTCGGCCATATGCCACGGTCCTTCCATGAACATGAGATCGTCCGGGGCTGGTCCGCATGGACGACCATCTTCGAAGGAGACGGTAAGACTTGCCTTTACCAGTCGGTGACGACGCCCCTCGATGATCATTTCGCAATCATCTTGCTCTAGCAGCTGCAGGGCTTGCTCGACGTGCTGGCGATCCTCATCTGACTGCTGATCTAGCGGCTTCTGCTCGCGGATGAGATCAGCCAGCGCACTGCAGGCACCTTCGGGTCTTAGCGCAGGTGCGACAAGCTGCCGCCACCCTCGCTCCTCCCGAACCATCACGGTGTAGAAGCTATTTGCTCCCATCACACTTTCTCGTCCGAAACTCATGCCGTAATGATGCCAGCACCGAACGTATCCGGTACGGGAAACCGCCGCAATCGCCAGTTGACGACGGCAGTCCAGCAGATCGGAGAACGGCTCCTTAGGCACTGGAACTGACTGATGATGCGGTTGAGAGCCAAAGGAGAGGCCGCGTCGTCCCCGGCGCTCTGAGCCGTCCAGGAAGCATTTGCGAGCGAACTCGACGGGATTGGAACAAGGGACGAGCGCACTAGCGATCTAGAGGCGTCAGGCAGCCCGGCTAAATACCATGACCGTTTCGTCCGTAACGGGCGAAACGGTCATGTCGGACGCCTCGAGCTTCTCCCTGACTGTCAGGTAAGACGCTCCTGGGCCGCGGGTGCCTGAATAACTCTGGTGAATGAGCATCAGCAAGCCGACAACTTGCGTTGCTCTGTAAGATCCGGCAGGCTGCAAAGGTCGTCACCGGCCCACGCGGAGTTGATAATCCACCATGCCCAGGCAGACGCGCCCCCCGGAGGGGCTGTTCGCTCAACGGCTCGACCACCTGTTCCGCACGGTCCACCCGAAACACCGCGGCCCCTACACGCCCGCCGAGGTCGCCGACGCGATCAACGCAGCAGCGGGGGAGCGGGTGGTGTCCGGCACGTACCTGTGGCTCCTTCGAACCGGCCAGCGGGACAACCCGACCATGAAGCACCTCATCGCCATAGCGCGCTTTTTCGCCGTTCCCCCGACGTACTTCTTCCCAGACGACTCGCTGGACGAGAACGCCGTCCCCGCGGAACTGACGGCAGCCCTGGGAGACGCACAGGTCCGCGAGATGGCACTGCGGGCGGTCGGCTTGTCGGACCGTTCCCTGAAAGCCATCACCAACATGATCGATAACGCCCGCTCGGTCGAGGGGCTGCCCGAAACCACCGCCACCATGGAACCTTGACAAGATTCGTTCACATCAGTTTAAATCAACTTGACAACAATGAACCTCAGTTTCTTCTGCGGAGGCGCTGAGACAGCGCCGATGGTGAACCCGGCCGGCAGCAGTACCCCGCCCGGGTGGGTCCGGGTGGCGTGCGCGAGGTCGTCACGTACCTCCTTTGGGACTGAACCGGACAGGCGCGCGATCTCGAGCAGTTCGGCTTTCAGGATCCCCTCGGACATGCCGGTGGACGTGGCCGGGTCAATTACGAAACCCTCGGCCGGATCCGCAAGCTGGCGAGACATGCCGGGCTCCCCGGGGTCCGGGTCGGACGGGCGCGGAGGCTCCGGTCCCAGCGGACCCAGGCGGATGAACTGCTCGGCTCGGATCACCTTGTACCTGGTGCCGAGCACGGTCATCTCGTTGAGCGCCTCCCACTCCAGCCGCTCGGCCGCGCGCATGCACTTGGCGTGCTCGGCGCTGCCCTCGGGATGCTGCTGCGCCAGATCCCGAAAGTCCGAGCCCATAGTGTCGCGTGCCTCCTGCGGGTAGGTGCAGGAGTAGAACCGGTGCAGCTGCCACCCGCCGTGCTCCAGTTCGTGAGAGATGCCGAATGCAGGCCCGCCGGCGAAGGCCAGATCAGGGTACGGCTCCCGCGCTATCCACGCTTCGTCGTCCGCCGCCTGAGCCGCGCTGTCCAGTGCCCCGACCCGGATCACGCGGTAACCGGGAACAGCGTCACGGAAATCGCTCATGTACTCAGCGTGCCACTACAACTACCCGTCCGAGACCAAGCCTGGAAACCCGAGCACATCCCAACAAAGGGCTCCACGAGACAGCATGTGACCGGCGTCACAGTCCCGTTCTAACCAGAATTCTAACCAGTCGGCTAGAAAAAAATTGGGTGACCTGACGAAACCGCAGGTCACCCGCCGTGCAACATGGGGTGAGTGACGGGACTTGAACCCGCGACATCCAGGACCACAACCTGGCGCTCTACCAGCTGAGCTACACCCACCATGCGCCTTCACCAGAAGGCTGAAAAAAGTATAGCGGTCCGCGTGAGTGCCACGAGCACTCCGCACGGAACGCCGTTCCGGGCCGCTCAGACCCCCGGGTCGGCGGCCTCAGCGCCGGGCCGCGGGCTGGCGTACTTGGCGGCGATTTCCCGCGCGGTCGCCGAGTCGGGCCCCGGCCGCGGTACGAACACGGCGTCACGGTAGTACCGCAGCTCCCGCACCGACTCGATGATGTCGGCGAGCGCCCGGTGCCCGCCGTGCTTGTCCGGCGAGGCGAAATAGGCCCGCGGGTACCAGCGCCGCGCCAGCTCCTTCACCGAGGAGACGTCGATCATCCGGTAGTGCAGCCAGTTGTCGAGCTCCGGCATGTCGCGGGCGATGAACCAGCGGTCGGTGGCGATCGAGTTGCCGCACAGCGGCACCTTACGCGGCTCCCGCACGTGGTGCTTGACGTAGGTGAGCACCGCGTCGGACGCCTCGGCCAGCGTCATGCCGCCCTCGAGGCTGTCGAGCAGCCCCGACTTGGTGTGCATGTCCCGCACCACGTCGCTCATCTGGTCAAGCGCCTCGGCCGGCGGCTTGATGATCAGGTCGATCCCGCCGTCGAGCAGGTTCAGCTCTGAGTCGGTGATCACGCACGCGATCTCGATCAGCGCGTCCCGCTCGATGTCGAGCCCGGTCATCTCGCAGTCGATCCACACTAGCCGGTCGTTCATTCAACTAAGGGTAAGGCCAAAACCTCTTATCCAGAACGGATGTCGGCCCGACGCCTCCGCCCCGCCCCATCAGCAAGTGCGTGGCGGACCTGGAGTCAGCCGATTCCGTTCGGACTAACTCGGATTGTGCGGCGGGCCGTCTCAGGCCGGGATCGGCAGCGCTGCCTCGGCGCGGGGCGCCGGCAGGCCGCGGGCGCGGACCTGGAGGCCGTGGGGCCCGGTGATCCGGTCGACGTCGATCGCGCCGGGCCCCGCGTTTTCGCAGCCGGGCACCTGCGACGCGCCGAAGTGCCCGCCGCGCGCCCAGGCCGCGCGGCTGCGCCGCTCGACGACCGTCGCCGCGGTCGGCATCTCGATGCGGTAAACCTCCGGCCGGCCGGCGGGCCAGCGCCGCGGCACGCCCCAGGAGTCGAGCCATTTCACGATCAGGTCGACGCCGTCGAGCGAGCTGCCGGTAAACGGCTGCGCCGGATGGCCGAGCACGCCGATCTGCACGCACACCCGTCCCTGGGCGTTCACGTTCTCGGGACACGCCCGGACGCGGCCGGGCGCCCAGTCGAGGTGATCGGCCGCGCCGAGCGCACGCCCCGCCCGCAGAACGGAGATGAGCTGCGCGATGTCACCGGTCAGCGGGTCCCAGATGAGATGGCACGGGCGCCGCTGGCCGATCAGCCGGTCCGCGGCCGACTGAACCGATATCGCGCCCGGGGCGGTACCCAGCGTCAGCCAGACCGCCCGGGGCGCGCCGCCGATCAGGGGGCCTCCGTCAGTCTCCGCCCGGATGCGACTTGCTTCCGGCATCCATGCGTGTGCCACGACGCTGGCTCCCCTCCCTAAGGTCTAGACCCTCTAAGGCCGCAGACTTCTCTCCTTGCTTACGCCAGGCGCAGGGATTAGTCCAGAGGGGGTAGGGAATCCGTCGGGAATGCGGGAAAATCAGGAGGAATCAACAATCGCGCCCACTAACGAGCGGCGGATCGCTCCCTGAAGTACACGCTTGACTCGGTTCGCCAGAGCATCGCGATAGAGATCACACCGACGACCCACGTGGCGAGGGTGAACACGATGTACACGATTCCCGCGATCGTGATGGTAACGCCGCCGGTCAGCGAGTTGACGAGGTTGTAAGCGTCGTACGTGGAGATCGCGCACAAAACGGACGCGATGATCCGCGCCCAGTTGTGCCCCGCGCGGTTCATCCGCGCCATTAGCACCCAGATGACCACGAGGACCAGGTACGTGACGAGCGTGCCGACAACGTTGCTGGTGAACTCCGCGCTGCTGAGCTTCTTCCCGCTGGAGTTCGTTAGCGCGTTTTTGTCGGCAATCGTGGCGATTACGAGAAAAATGCCGACAATGCCGGTGAGGGCGCCGCCCGCCAGCATGAACCTGACCGCCCGCCGCACCGGGCCGGGGAGGTCCGCGTCGTCGGGGACGCGGCCGGTGAGCCGCTTCTCGAGGTCGGCGAGCGCTGTCTGGCCGCCGGAAGAAGTCTTCAACATTGGGTGCCCTTACGTGAGCGCGCTGACGGACTGAAGCATAGCCCTGATCTGCGCGAAGCGTCGCTGGGCCGAGCAGCGGGTGCGATGTCCTAATGTATCCCTTGTTCTCAGTATTGCCAGAATCTCGTGTACCGACACTGGGCGCGATATCATCTGTGCGTTGTCGTACCGCGTGCATGTGCGACCGTCCGTGCAGACGGCTCGTGCACGTGCAGCGGGAGGATGGCAGAAGTGCCGGTGAATGGGGATCGCCGGCGTGCCGGGAAGACTTTGGAGGGGACCGCGTTGAGTGCTAGTGCGCCTGGAGGCGCCGCTCCCGCCGGCGGTCCGACCGTGCTCAGAATGCTGCTCGGCGCCCAGTTGAGGCGCCTGCGCGAGACTGCCGGCGTGACGCGGGACGACGCCGGCTACCACATCCGCGCCTCGGGATCCAAGATCAGCCGGATGGAACTAGGCCGCGTTTCCTTCAAGGAACGCGACGTCACCGACCTGCTCGAGTTCTACGGCGTGGACGACCTGGCGGAGCGCGAGAAGCTCGTCCAGCTGACCAGGGAAGCGAACGCGACCCCCTGGTACCAGAAGTTCCAGGATGTGGTACCCGACTGGTTCCACGTCTTCGTGGGACTCGAAGAAGCCGCCCAGCTCATCCGGGTCTACGAGGTCCAGTTCGTCCCGGGCCTGCTGCAGACCGAAGAGTACGCCCGCGCCGTCATCTTGCAGGGCGCGCCCGGTCTCGAACCGGACGAAGTAGAGCGCCGCGTCGCACTGCGGATGGGCCGTCAGAAGCTGCTCACCAGGGAGAGCCCGCCGCGCTACTGGGTGATCATGGACGAGGCCGCGCTGCGCCGCCCGATGGGCGGCCGCGACGTGCACGTCGGGCAGATCGAGCGGCTCATCGACCTGGTCGGCGAGCCCAACATCACCATTCAGGTCATGCCCTTCAGGTACGGTGGGCACGCGGCCGAAGGCGGCGCGTTTACCATCATGCGGTTCCCGGAGACGGACCTGCCTGACGTGGTCTACATGGAGTACCTGACCGGCGCGCACTACATTGACAAGCCGGAAGAAGTCGAGCGCTACGCAGCAGTCATGGAACGCCTGTCGGTCGCGGGTACGTCACCCGACCGGACCAGGGAGATCCTGTCCGGGATGCTGAAGGAGATCTAAGGTCCGATGACCGACAGGGTCTACAACGGAATGCCGGCGGGCGAACTGCCCGACCTCCAGTGGCGGCTGGCGGGCGGCACGCAGGAAACCGGCGTCGAGATGGCGAGGCTGCCCGACGGCCAGATCGCCGTCCGCAACGCGGCTGACCCCGGCGGCCCCGCGCTGATCTACACCAAGGCCGAGATCGAGGCGCTCATCGGTGGCGCGCAGGACGGCGATTTCGACGCCCTCCTCGCCTAGCGAAGCTCGCGACCCGAAGCCTGGCGAGTCATCGCTTATCCCGCGCGTCCGATACGATGGCGGTTTTGGCCATCGGGCGCGCAGCCGGGGGGTACGGGGGGTCGTCCCCCCGGGAGATAACGGCCGATCATTCCGAACGGGTGCGCGGCTCCGCCTTACCCGCCCAACCGACGCGCCTGAGCTGACCCGGCGCGACCGGGTGCTGCTCCGCTGGGAGATCATCGCCGTCTTCGCGGTGTCGCTCGGCGCGAGCGGCGTGTACGCGTTCGTCTCGCTTATCGGGTCGCTGACCGCGCACCACACGCTCGGCTCGCAGTCGGTGACGCTGAACGGCTCGCAGGCGCCGGGCCGCCCGCTGCTGGACCTGTTCCTCCAGCTGGTCTCGATCGCGTCGGGCGCCGCCCCGGTCATCCTCGCGTTCTACCTGCTGGCGCGCTCGGGCGACGGCGCCAAGTCCATCGGCGTGGACCGCACGCAGCCGATGCGGGACTTCCTGCGCGGCGCCGGGCTCGCGGCGTTCATCGGCGGCTGCGGCCTCGGGCTGTACTTCATCGCGTACAAGCTCGGCATCGCGCTGAACGTCGTCGCGGAAAACGAGCCGGACATCTGGTGGCGCTACCCGATCCTGCTGCTCTCCGCGCTGCAGAACGGCCTGCTCGAAGAGGTCCTCGTCACCGGCTACCTGCTGACCAGGCTGCGCAAGCTCGGCGTCAACCCGTGGGTCGCCATCGCGATCAGCGCGACCCTGCGCGGCTCGTATCACCTTTACCAGGGCTTCGGCGGCTTTCTCGGCAACGCGATCATGGGCGTGATCTTCGGCACGCTGTTCCTTCGCTGGCGCCGCGCGACCCCGATGATCATCGCCCACACGCTGATCGACGCGGTGGCCTTCATCGGCTACGCCCTGCTTGTCGGCCATGTCTCCTGGCTTATGTAAGCAGTACTGCCGGCGGGGCGACGACCCCCCGGCAAACATCAAGATCGGAACTCGCTTGACGCTCTATTGAGAAGCTCGTTATCGTGTCGCGACAGTTACATTATGGATGGCTGAGAAAGAGTCCAGTGGCCACTCAATCAGCTCCTCAACCACCGGCTCGTCAAGCACAGCCGGGGACTGGGGAGCACCCGTCAGCAATGCCCGCCTCGGGGGCCGAGGGCGCCCGCCGGGTGCTCGCCGTACTGCAGGCATTCACGCCGCTCAAGCACACGCTGACGGCGCGGGAACTAGCCGAGCTCACCGGCATCCCTTTGCCCAGCATGTACCGTTATATCGCCCTATTGCGTGATACAGGGCTTTTGGTAGGCGACGAGCGCGGCGCTTACCACCTGTCGCCGCGGTTTATCACGCTCGCCAGCGCCGCCAAAGCCGCGGAGCAGTTCATCGAGATCGCGGACCCGGTCATGCGCGACTTGATGCACGAGTGCGGAGAGACGGTGATCTTCGTCCGGCTGATCGCCCGGGTGCCCGTCTGCGTGCACCGGGTCGAGTCGGAGCACCACTTGCGCGCCTCGTTCGAGCCTGGACAGCCGCTGCCGCTGCTGCGCGGTGCGAGCGGGCGAGTTCTGCTCGCCGGCCTGCCGGAACGCCTGCGCCGCGAGCACCTTGCCCCGCTGACCAAGTCCGACCCCGCGGCCATCGCGAGGATCGAGGAGACGCTCGCCAAGGTCGCCGCCAGCGGCTGGGCGACCAGCGAGGAAGAGATCGACCACGGCGTCTGGGCCGCGTCGGCGGCGGTGACGGACGGGCGCTCCACCGTGGCCGCGCTCACCGTGCCGTCGCCTCTCGTTCGCGCGCCGGCCGCCCAGCAGGAGCGCCTGCTCGGCCAAGTTCAGGCGGCCGCCGCCAAGCTAAGTGGTCTCATTGCCAATACCCAACAGATTTAGTGCTTTCCTAACACGTTTGTACAGGTCATATCCGGTTACGCGGCCGGTATAGAACCGTTATCCTGCCGGCATGCCGGATTTCCAAAGTTCTACGTCAGAACTAGCCTCTGAGATCCGTGGCACGAGCATCGATATCGCCTCGTCGTCGGTCATAGAACTGCGGCAGGCGATGAGCGCCGGCGGGCTGACCGCCACGGCGCTGACTGACCGTTGCCTGGAACGGATCGCGGCACTGAACCCCTCGCTCGGCGCCGTGATCGCGGTGACCCCGGACGCGCTCGACCAGGCGGCGGCGAGCGACGCCGCGCTGCGGGCCGGCCAGCCGCGCGGCCCCCTCGAGGGAATCCCCGTCCTAGTCAAGGACAACGTGCAGGTGGCGGGCGCGCCCACGACCGCGGGCTCGCCCGCGCTGCTCGCCGCCCGGCCGCCGGACGCGTTCATCGTGTCGAGGCTGCGCGCCGCGGGCGCGGTCATCCTGGCCAAGGCGAACCTGTCCGAGTGGGCGAACTTCCGGTCGACCCGCTCGACGAGCGGCTGGTCCACGCTCGGCGGGCAGACCGCGAACCCGTACGCGCTCGACCGCAACCCGTCCGGGTCGAGTTCGGGCTCGGCGGCGGGCCTGTCGGCGGGCTTCGCGCCGCTCGCCGTGGGCACGGAGACCGACGGGTCGATCGTCTCGCCGTCGAGCGCCTGCGGCGTGGTCGGACTCAAGCCGACCCTTGGGCTGGTCAGCCGCGGCGGCATCGTCCCGCTGTCCCTGGCGCAGGACACCGCGGGCCCGATGGCCGCCTCGGTCGCGGACGCGGCGGCGCTACTCTCCGTGCTGGCCGCCGCGGACCCGGAGGACAGCGCGATCGATCATCCCGGCTTCATCGACTACGCGGAATTCCTGGATCAGGGGGCGCTGGAAGGCGCGCGGATCGGCATCTGGCGGACCGCGTCGACCGCCGCCGACGCCCGGACGGAAGCGCTGCTCGACGAGGCGGTCGACCGCCTCGGCGCGCTCGGCGCGACCGTGGTCGACCCGGTGGACCTGCCCGACATCGAAAAGGTCACCGAGCCCGAGTTCGACGCGCTGGAGTACGAGTTCAAGCACGGGATCAACGCCTACCTCAAGAACCTGTCCGCGTATGCGGGCGGCACCGACCTGGAGCTGCCGGGGTCGCTCGCCGAACTCATCGCGTTCAACGAGCGGAACGCACCGCGGGTGCTCGCCAAGTTCGGCCAGGAGATCTTCGAGGCGGCGCAGGCGACCAACGGCGACCTCGCCGACCCGGTCTACCTGGAACTGCGCGGCGCGGCGAGCATCCTGGCGCGCACGGCCGTGGAGACCCCGGTCGTCGAGCACAACCTGGACGCGATCTTCTCGCTGACCGCGAACCCGGCCTGGCTGACCGACTACATCCTGGGCGACCACTCGGTTTTCGGCACCTCACGCCCGGGCGCGGTCTCCGGCTGGCCGACGATCACCGTCCCGTTCGGCTCCGTGTGCGGCCTCCCGGTCGGCGTCTCGTTCCTCGGTCCCCGCTGGAGCGAGCCCCGCCTCCTCGCCCTCGCCTACGCCTTCGAGCAGGCGACCAACTCCCGCCGCATCCCCGCCTTCCTCCAGACAATCGCACCGGGCCCCCTCACTTAATCCGCGCATTTG
>Ga0207416_1001929_pt1 | contig 24664 bp, 22 predicted proteins | sample PaiPotPPM11metaG_FD_184107 | JGI IMG/M metagenome (GOLD analysis project Ga0207416, IMG submission 184107) | Iron sulfur acid spring bacterial and archeal communities from Banff, Canada, to study Microbial Dark Matter (Phase II) - Paint Pots PPM... ... | reverse complement strand
AGGAACGCCCGCAGCCAGACAGACCGCTGGTCGTCACGCCGAGCGGACCAACCGGCGCCGCCTGCTGGCCGCTGGTTCGCCCGTCGGTTGGCTGCGGGCGTTCCTTGCGCGGGCGCGGGCCTGGCGGCGCGTCTGATCGGAGGCGCTTCCGCGCCGGCGCATTCGGAGGACCGCCTGAAGCGGCCGCGCCGCTGCTCGCGTCGCAGAAAACGATCGTGCCGTCGCGGAATACGGATCCGCGAAATTCGCCCGCGCGATCGTTTACGTTGTATGGAGCCTTCCACCGGTGGAGGTGCATGGCGCCGCACCCGCGTACGCGAGGCCGAGCGCGATGTCTGGAAAGAGCAACACCACCGTCGCGATCCCGGCGGAGCCCGCCGCGATTCCCGCGCCGCGCACACCGCTGCTCGGCCGCGCGGCGGAGCTGGCCGCCGTACGGGCGTTGCTGCTGCGCGACGACGTGGGGCTGACCACGCTCACCGGCCCGGGCGGCTCGGGCAAGACGCGGCTGGCCGTCGCCGTTGCCCGCTTGACCGCGGACGCCTTTGCGGACGGCGTGGTCTTCGTCTCGCTGGCGCCGCTGGCCGAGCCCGTGCTTGTCCCTGCCATGATCGCCGCGGCGCTCGGCGTGCGCGAGGCCGGCGGGCAGCCGCTGCTCGCCACGCTGCAAGGCTTCCTGCACGAGAAGGCGATCTTGCTCGTGCTCGACAACTGCGAGCACCTGCTTGCGGCCGCACCGCTGGTGGCCGAGCTGCTCGCGCACTGCCCGCGGCTCAGCGCGCTCGCCACCAGCCGGGCGCCGCTGCGCCTCTCGGGCGAGCAGGAGTTCCCCGTGCCGCCGCTGGCCCTGCCGCAGACGGCGGCGAAGCCCTCCCCGCACACGCTGCTCAGTTCGCCCGCAGTAGCCTTGTTCTGCGCCCGGGCGCAGGCCGTGCGCCCCACTTTTGCGCTGAGCGAGGCGAACGCAGCCGACGTGGCGGCGCTCTGCTGCCGGCTGGACGGGCTGCCGCTGGCGTTGGAGCTGGCGGCGGCACGAGTCCGGATGCTGCCTCCACAGGCGCTGCTCTCGCGGCTGGAGCAAGGCCTTGACGTGCTTTCGGACGGTCCGCGCGACCTGCCCGCCCGCCAGCAAACCCTGCGCGCCACGATCGCCTGGAGTCATGCGCTGCTGAGCGAGCCGGAGCGTCTGCTCTTCCGCCGCCTGGCCGTCTTCGCTGGCGGCTGCACACTCACGGCGGCCGAGGCCGTCTGCAATCCGAACGGCGAACTGGGGATCGAGACACTGAACGGGCTGACCGCGCTCGTGGAGAACAATCTGGTCATTGAGCGCGAGGGAGCGGAGGGCGAACCACGCTTCGGCATGCTGGAGACGGTGCGCCAATACGCCCTCGAACAGCTCGAGGCCAGCGGTGAGGTGCTCGCACTCCGCCGCCGGCACGCTGACTACTACACCGCGCTCGCCGAGCGCGCCCACGCGGTGCACTGGCGCAGCGGCCGAAACTACCAGGCTGTTCTGCAACCAATGGAACCCGAACGGGATAACATCTTTTCGGCGCTGCGGTGGGCCGAAGAGCGTACCGCGGCAGGGATCGGCCTGCGGTTGGCCGGAGCGTTTGGGGTCTGGTTCTACCTCCGCGCGCCGGCTGAGGGACGCCGCTGGTTGGAGCGCATGCTCAGCCTCCCCGGAGCCGAGAACGAGAAGACCGCACGGGGCGTAGCCCTGTTCATGGCGGCTACCTGCGCCGTCACGCAGGGTGAGATGCGCGTGTACGTCGCGTATCTGCAGGAGGCCGCTGCAATCTTTCGGGAGGTTGAGGCCCGATTCTGGCTGAGTTTCACCCTCGCATCTCTCTGCGTTTATCTGCCGCCTGAAGAGGCGGAGAGGGCGCAGGCGTTGGCGGCTGAAGCGCTGTCTCTGGCCAGAGCCACCGGCGAACCGAACGCCATTGCGTATGCCGAGAACTCGGCTGGCGCGGTGTGGCGGAGACGCGGCGGTGACCTGGGCATCGCCCGCGAGCATTACGAGGCCGCCCTGCGATTAGCGCGGGCGCGGGGGGCCGACTGGATTACGCTCTCCGCGCTCGAGGGGCTCGCCCTGGTCACATGGCAGGCGAGCCAGCACGAGACCGCCGTTCGACGGCTGCGCGAGGCGCTGCCATTGGCCGAATTAGAGGGTAATCGCTGGCACGTCGCCGGGATAGCGATCCGCCTGGCCCTCTGGACGAGCGCCGCCGGCGAACACGGCCAGGCCGCCCTGGAGTGGCGTGCGGCGCTGGTACGTGCCCGTGACCTCGGTAACGCCGTGTACACGGCGATCTGCCTGAGCGGAGTGGCAGCCGTACTCGTCCGGGGCGGTCGAGCGGCGGCGGCGGCCAGGCTGCTCGGGGCGAGCGCGGCACACTGGGGTGCTCGTGAGCGGAACGCCTATCAACGAGGTCTGTTCGAGCAGGCGCATGCTCCCACGATGGCGGCAGCGCGGGCTGCACTACGGGCCGAGGTCTTCGCGCAGAGCTGCGCCGAGGGTGAATCGCTCACGCTGGAGCAGGCATCGGTGGAAGCACTGGCGCTGGCCGCGGAGATTTCGGCCGGGTGCGGCAAGCAGCCGCCGGTCGAGCAGTCACACCGCAATAGCATCGCCTATTCCGACGGCCTCTCCGCGCGCGAAGTCGAGGTCTTGCGCTTCATCGCCATGGGGAAGAGCAACCGCGAGATCGCCGCGCGGCTGGTGATCAGCGTGAACACGGTCTTCCAGCATGTGCGCAGCATTCTCAACAAGACCGGCTGTGCCAACCGCACCGAGGCCGCCGCCTACGCCCTGCGCCACGGGCTGGTCGAGTGAGCCGCGGCTTATTCAGGCGTGTACAGCATCCGCGCCGCGCCGCCGCAGAAGCGCGTGGTCAGCGCCACCAGCTCGTCGGCTGCGGCGCGCACGCTTGCGGCGGGCGTGTTCATGTTGCCCTGCACGATGTAGAAGGCAGCCGTCGTGCCTTCTGAAACCTTCGTCTTTTCGACCTGCAAGACCTCCATGCGGCAGAGCACGTCCCCCGCCGTGTCGCAGTAAGCGTACTCGCCGGGAAAAACCTCCTCCGGTGCGGCCGCGCCCAGCGGGTACAAGCCCTCGCTGCCGTCCGTGAGCCGGAGGGAGACGCCGCCCTCGATCCGCGCCACGTCGTGGGCACCCAGCGCCAGCCGCGTCTTCAGCGACACGAGGTTGTAGATGTCCACCAGCAGATTGACGCGCGGCAGCGTGCCCGCGCGCTGAAAGCGGCCCAGCAGCGCCTCCGGCGAGGCGACGAAGCGGCGGTTGGAGCGGCCCACGCGCGTGTGCAGCTCGCGGAAGCCAGCCAGCACCGGGTCAGTCTTCACGAAGTCCGGCGCGGCGTACTGCTCGCGCAACGCAGGCAACTCGTGCTCAAGCAGTGTGTCGAAGGCCGGATCGGCGGCGCGGTTGGCGAGGCCGTCGATGACGAGATAGGCGCCGCTGAGGCCGAGCGCCAGCACCTCCGGCGCGATCGTGAAGCTCAACTTGGCGGGCAGGGCCACGCGATACCCTCCGGCGGCGCACAGCCGCCCCACGCGCGAGCATAGGCAGCGCGGGCTGCGGCGATCAACGCGGGGATGGCCGCCGTGCCGCGGCTTTCGGCCCTCATCCTCTCCTGTCTCCTTCCCCCAATAATAGGGGAAGGAGACGATCCAGCTATGAGCATTCCGTGGCCGCCGCGGTTAACCCTGCTGCGGTGTGCGCGTTCTTGGATCGTCACGGGTAACCCGGCGCCCTCTCGGATCGCCCCTTTCCCCTGGTATTGGGGGAACCTGCATCGCAGATCTTACACAGCCGGGGGATAGGGGGCCACGCCGCTACGCCCCCTCGTCCATCGCCATCGTCAGGCCGCGCACGTAGCTCGGTGCGAACAGCAGGCAGACGAGCACGATCGGCAGCGCGGCGATGCCGATTGCGCCCGTCGCCTGGGTGAACTCGCCCAGGTCGAGCGAGATTATCGCCAGCCCAACCGTCACCGTCTGCTGGTTATGGTGAATCAGGAACGTGCCGGCGTAGAGCAGGTCCGACGCCATCATGCCGATGGAGAACACGCCCGCCGCCACGATCACGGGCCAGCTCATACGCAGCGTCATATGCAGAAAGGCCTGCACGCGCGTGCCATCCAGCAGCGCCGCCTCCTCGGTGTCCGGCGAGAGCGCCGTGAAGTGCGTATAGAACAGCCAGGTGCAGAACGGCACGGTCAGCGTCTCGTAGAGCAGAATCACGGCCAGAAACGTGTCCGAGATGCCCAGCCAGATGAAGATCTGATAGACCGGCACCAGCACCGCGATCTGCGGCACGAAGTAGCTGGCGAACAGAAGGCGCGCGGTCCAGCGGGCGCCGGGCGGACGCAGCCGCGCCAGCGCGTAGCCGGCCAGCAGGCTGACGATCAGCGCCACGATCAGGGCGACGCCGAAGACGACCGCCGTGTTCTGCATCCAGGTCCAGAAGGCGCGATCTTTGAGCGGCTCGGTGAAGCCGTCCAGGCTGGGGTGACGCGCCCAGAAGGGGTTCGAGTCGGTGTTCTCCGTGAGCGGGCGAATCGACGAAATCAGCGTCCAGTAGATCGGCAGGATATGAAACACGGAGAGGGCAAGCACTGCGATGCTGCCCAGCGTGACCAGGATCGCGCGCCGCAGCCGGAAGTACGCGGTGCCGCGCGAGCGACCGCGCCGCTCAGGCTTCGTGGCCGCGGGCAGAGCAGCGGGTGACGCGGTTCCCTCCACACGCAATCGTGCCAGGTGCGACGGTTGCAGTTGCAGCGGAACGACGGCACGATCGGGCACGCGGGCTTTCGGCTCGCGTTCGAAGAAACGGAAGGCGAAAAACAGCAACGCGGCCACGAACGGAAACTGCAGCACGTTGATCGCCGCACCCAGCCCGGTCTGGCCGTGCTCGATGCCCGTGCGATAGGCCAGCGTGCCCAGCAGCGGCTGGAAGATCAGCCCGCCCGTCTGCACGTAGACGATCGTGTAGTCCATGAAGGTGATCACGATCGAGGTGAGCACGGCCAGCACGAGATAGCGGCGCACCAGCGGCGCGATCACCAGGCGGAAGCGCTGCCAGGCCGAGCCCGACTCCAGCTTCGCGTACTCCAGCAGCTCGCGCGGAATGCCGTTCAGCCCGGCCAGCAGGAAGACGGCGACAAACGACGAGCAGCGCCAGACGTTGAAGATGACGATGGTGGTGAAATAGTAGGCGCTTGGCCCGAACAGCCCTTCCACCGTGTCCTTCACCCGCACGGCTTCCAGCGTGTAAAAGGTATGGAACGGCGGCTTCAGCAAAATCATCCAGGCGAAGCCGGAGAAGGCGGCCGGAAACACCCAGGGCACGAACACGACCAGGAAGATGAGCGAGCGGCCCCAGAAGCGCCACCAGAGCAGCAGCGCCGTTGCCACGGCCAGCGCCACCTCGGCCAGGATCGTGATCGCGGTAAGCACAACCGTGTTGCGCACGGCTGCCCAGAAGGCGTCGTCGCTCAGCACGTCGCGGTAGTTGGCGAGGCCGTTGAAGGCGCCGGGGCCGTTGAAATCCTGGCTGCTGGTGAAGCTCAACCAGACCGTGTACAGCAGCGGATAGACGATCAGCCCGAAGACCAGCACGCACGCCGGCAGCAACAGCAGATAGGCAGCCAGATTGCGCCGCAGCCAGCCAGGCAGCGCCTGCTGCACGCCGGCCAAGAAGCGACGCGGGCGTGGTGCAGAGCGCTGGTGCGATGGCGCCGCGATCATCGATCGGTCACGTGAGGTTCACCTGCCTCCATCGCAGGGGCACGGGGGCAACGGCACTCCACTGCCCCCGCGCTCGGCATGGTTCCAGCGTGGTCGCTGTGCTTACTTCGGAATCGCGGTCACGTTCGGGGCAGGGGTCAGGTTGGACTTGTAGTTCTTGGCATAGATCGGCGCAATCTGGTCCCTGGCGAACTTGAGAGCGTCTTCTACCGTGCCGCTACCCTTCAACTTGCCGATCATGTCGGGAATGATGTACTGCGCAAGCACGTCTTCTGACGCCGGCGTCTGCGGACCGGGATAGCCGTAGGTTTGCAGCAACGCGCCCTGATAGTCTTGCATGACCACAAACTTCGGGTCTTCGCTCAGCACCGGCATCGGCTTCACCAACTGGTTGGCGAACATCGGCATATTGTAGCCGGTTGAGGCGATGAAGTTCGCTTTCCAGTTGTTCATATACGTCCAAAGAAAGGACGATGCCGCCTCCGCATTGGCCTTCGGCGTGAAGTTCCAGATCGCGAAGACCTGCGGGTCCGGCATCGAGAGCTGCGCCTTCGGCCCTTTCATCTCGGGCAGAATGGCGATGTTGTTGTACAACTGATCGTTCTTGCCCTGCAGGCTGCGCAATGCACTGATCGCGTCGTGGATGAAGAAACCCGTGCCGGAGCCGAGGTACTGATTGTCTGAGACGTCACCCCAGGCGTAGACCTCGTCGGAGTTGGCCTCGGCCTGGAACTGCTTCGCCCAGGTCAGGAAGTCCTTCATCTCCTGCGTGTCGAGCGCCAGCGTCTTGCCGTCCTGCTGCACTTCACTGGCGCCGAACGACCACATGATCGCGCGCCAGTTGTGGTTCGCGTCGTTGCAGTGCGAGATCGCAAGGCCCGCGGCATGGTTTTTTGGTTTGAGCACCTTGCCCGCGGCCATGACATCGTCCCAGGTTTCGGGCGTTTTCAGGCCATTGTCCTTCAGCAGGTCAGTGCGGACCAGTGGCGGGATGATCACGTTGAAGTGCGGCAAACCCAGCCACTTGCCATCGATGAATGATGTCGCCTTGCCGATCGGAATCACGTCGCCGTAGGCCTTGATCATCGGCTCCATCAGCGGCGTCATGTCCACGAGTCGGTTCTGGTAGCGGCGTGTCTGGATCTGCGCGGCGAAGGCGAAGAGATCATGCCCTCGGCCGGCAGCCGCCTCTGCGGCGAGGCGGCCAGGCAACTGCGCGATGTCGACGTGATCCACGCGCACGTTGACGTTGTTCGTCTTGCCCCAGTCAGAGGCGTATTTGTCGAAGTAGGTGTCGAAGGCCGGCACGAAATGATTCCACATCAGGATCGAAAGCGAGGCGCCCTTCGAGATGACGACCGCCGGCGTACCGCCGGCGGGCTCATTGCCAACCGGCGCCTTCGTGACCTTCGCGTTGTTGCTGCTGCTGCACGCTGCCAGCAGCGGCGCCAGCCCGACACCCGCCAGCCCGGCGCTCAGCCCTTTCAGCAGCAGGCGCCGATCGAGCCTGCCGCCGAGCGCAACGGCCGGCTCGGGCAGCGCTGGCGAGGGCGCCGGCACGGCTTCCACTTCCGGAGCAGCGTCGGCACGGATCTCCGCGGGATCATCTGCCATGATCTGCCTCCTCGCATCGTCACGCCGCATTCAAGTGCGGCTGAACGGCCATACCATGCGCCGGCGCCAATCGCCGTGGTGCGTTTGCCGGTCTGCTGATCCGGCTGCGGACGCGGCGCAGGGCGCCGTGCGCCGTGCCGGTTTTGCGCACGGCGCTACTTGATCGCGCCCTGGCTGATGCCCTCCACGAAATGGTCGAGAAAGAAGTTATACAGAATCGCGACCGGAATGCCGGCCAACAGCGCCCCGGCCATCAGCTCGCCCCAAAAGTACTCGTCACCGCGGATCAGGTCGCTGGTGACGCCGATCGTGACCGGCTTCTCCAGCGAGTTCGAGATGAAGGTCAGCGCGTAGATGTACTCCTGCATGCCCAGCGTGAAGGCGAAGATCGCCACGGTGAGCAGACCGGGAATGCTGAGCGGCAAGACCACGCGCAGGATCGCCTGCAGGCGTGAGCAGCCGTCCACCCGCGCCGCCTCCTCGACTTCGATGGGAATTGTCTTGAAGAAGCCCATCAGCAGCCAGACGCAGAACGGTGTGGTGAAGGTCGGATAGACGACCACCAGTGCCCATTTCGTGTCGATCAGGTTCACGTAGCGCGAGAGGATGATCGTCAGCGGCAGGAAGAGCAGCGCAGGCGGCACCAGATAGGTGAGGAAAATGCCGATGCCGAAGTTTTCGGCGTTGGGAAAGTGCAGCCGCGCCAGCGCGTAGGCCGCGGGCACGGCCAGGATCAGCGTAATCACGACCGTGAAGAACGAGATCACGATCGTGTTCCACGCCCAGGTCAAGAACTTGGTTTGCTTGAAGAGATAGGTGTAGTGCGCGAACGTCGGCCACTTGTGGAACCAGAGCGGCGGCGTCTGCACGCTGATCAGGTCGCCGGCCTGCTTAAACGAGGTCACCAGCATGATCACGATCGGAAACAGCGCGATGATCAAGAAGAACGCCAGCCCCACCCAGGTGACGATCGACTCCTTGCGGGCGCGCGTGAGCCACGGGCTGCGCTCCTGCGCCCGCGCCGGGGCCGAGACCTCGAAGGCTTTGCTGGCCATGATCAGATCTCCCGCCGGCGCAGGATGCGCAGCATAATCACACAGGCGACGACGAACACCGGCAGCATAAACAGCGAGATCGCTGCCCCCTGAGCCAAGTCGCCGCCCTGAATGCCGTTCTGGTAGGCAAGCTCGGGCAGGATGTGTGTGGTATTCTCCGGCCCGCCTCTGGTCAGCAGATAGACCACGCTCAGATCGGTGAAGCTGAAAACGAGGTCGAACAGCAGGCCGATGAACAGGATCGGCGCGATCATCGGCACGATGATGTAGTGGAAACGGCGCAGGAAGCCGCAGCCGTCGAGCGCGGCCGATTCGAGAATCTCGGGCGGCACGGAGGTCAGACCGGCGAGCAGGATGATGGCAGAAAAGGGGAAGCCGCGCCAGATGTTCGCCATCATGATCGCGATCATCGCCGGCACCGGTTCGCCCAGCCAGTTCGGATGGTAGGGGAAGCCGATCGCGCTGGTGGTGCGGTTCAGCATGCTGAATGTCGGGTCGAACAGCAGCAGCCAGCCGAGCGTGGTCAGTGCCACGGGCACCGTCCAGGGCAGCACCAGCAGGGCGCGCAGCACCTTCTTGCCGCGGAAGCGGCGCAGCAACAAGAAGGCGAGCACCGTGCCGAGGATCGCTTTGCCGATCTCCGAGCCGAAAGTGAAGATGAACGAGTTGCGCAGCGCCAGGCGGAAGGTTTCGTTCGACCAGACGTCGGTAAAGTTCTTCAGGCCGACCCAGCTGCCGAATGGCTGGCCGGTCGAGGCGTCGGTCAGACTGAACCAGACTGAGAGCAGCAACGGGTAGAGCAGGAGCAGCGCGAGATAGATGATCACGGGCGCCATCAGCAGATAGCCGAAGGCGGCCTCGCCGCGGACCATGCGCCGCATGCGGCCGGCCTCTCGCTGCGGAGCGACGGCGACGGCGGCAGCCTCTGCGGCCGCGGGTGTTCGGGTCAGCGACACGTCTGGAGCCTCCCATACCTGCCGGCCCTGGTTCGCGCGGCAGCGGCTGCGATCTGAGATCGGGCTGCCCGAGGCAGGCTGCCGGCCGGTCAGCCGGTCAACGGAGGGTGCAGGCGCGTGGCGCACGCCTGGCGGCTCCAGCGGCCGGCAGGGTTCTTGCCACGCTGGGTACGGCGCCGGAGGCTGCCGTCGCGCGTCGGCGTGGTGACGAAAATCTGCCCTATACTGTGTCCTCCCGCGATTCGAGTCAAGAGCAGCAATCTAATACCGAACCGCGCGGCAGGACGGATCGGCGCAAGGACGCCGCCCGTGTCGCGGTGTACCGGAGCGGCGAGGGTCTGGCTGGACGAGGGACGCACATCCGGAAGGCCGCTGGCATACCAGCACCGTGCCGGCATTGGGTCGGTATACCGATGGTTCGGGCTTGCTCCGCGGAACAGGAGCAGCGTCCGGGTGTTTCACGTGAAACGGCGCGAGGAGGCCTACCGCCCCAGCGCCAATACGCCCAGTCCGACGACGATGATCAACAGTACCAGCAACGACAGCAGCAGCGCTCCGGCACCGCCGCGCCAGCCGCCCTCGCCGGGACCTTCCCGCAGGAATGTGCGCAGTGCGAACAGCGGCGATGCGCGGCGCACGCTCAGCTCCACCGGCAGCAACACCGTTTCCCAGCTCGTGCGCAGCGCCACGGCGCCGCGGTAGCTGCCCGGCGCCAGCCGCTGCGTGCCCACCGCCACGCCGATCTGCTCCTTCTCCAGCCCTTCCAGCAGCGGCGGCCCCGCCGCCAGCCAGCCCGCGCCCTCCGCCACGGCCGTCTGCACGCGAATACCGGGCGGCTCCGTCAGCACCGCGGCGAAGCCGGCCGCGCGTGCGCCGCGTGGCAGCGGACCGAAGCGCAGCGCCGCCGGCTCGACGCGCAGGCGCGGCCGGTCAGCGGCATCGCCCGCCGTGCCTGGCGCCGCGCTACGCCCGCCCTCGGCCGGCGGCGCCGTGCCCGCGGGCGTCGAGACGGTCTGAGGCTGAAGCGCGGTGTGCGCGGCGCGCCGCTCGCGATCGTAGGCGCTGCGCCGCCGCGCGTCGCCCAGCGTCTCCCAGGCGGCGTTGAGGCGCGCCATCCGCGCCGTGGCCGCGGGCGAGGGATTCAGATCCGGGTGGAAGCGCCGCGCCAGCACGCGGTAGGCCGCTTCGATGACCTCGGCATCCGCGCGCGGGCTGACCTGCAGGGTCTCGTAGTAGTCCTCTGCGTCCGTTGGCTGACCGATCGCCATCTTGACTCGTTCCGGCTGCTGCCGCACTGTGCAGCGTAGCATGCCGACCCGACAGCGACGGGCGGGAAGCGAGGGCCAGCCATGTCAGACATGCCACACCGAGACGAAGCGCACCTGCTGCGCCAGATCCGCGGCCACGTGGCCGCCGTGGATTTCGGCGGCACCAACTTTGATGTGCTGCTGTCGCGCGACGGAGAAGTCACCCGCCGTTTCTTTCCCGCGGGCCGGCCGATGGACGCGAAGTCGGTGCGCGTGCTGCTGGCCAAAAGCGGCGTCGCGGATCTGCGCGAGCTGCGCTGGATCGCCGTCACCGGCGGCCGGCACCAGTTCTTGCCCGACGAGATCGACGGCACGCCGATCGTCAAAGTGGGTGAGCTGCAGGCGATCGGCCGCGGCGGGCTGCTCGCCAGCGGTCTCGCTGAGGCGCTCGTCGTCAGCCTGGGCACCGGCACGGCGATGGTCGGCGCCCGCGGCGAGCAGGTGCGTCACCTGGGCGGCACCGGCGTGGGCGGCGGCACGCTGCTCGGCCTCAGCCGCCTGCTGCTGGGCACCGCCGACGCCGCCACGATCGACGAGCTGGCGCGCCAGGGCGACCCGGAGCGCATCGACCTGACCGTGGGCGACATCGTCGGCGGGCCGGTGGGCATGATCCCGGCCAACGCCACGGCCTCGCACTTCGGCAAGGCGTCGGGCATCGTCGCCGGGCCGTGGGTGGGCGACGAGGCGCAGGCCGGCCGCGAGCACGTGGCGGCGGCGCTGATGAACATGGTCGGCCAGGCGACGGTGCGGCTGGCGCTGCTGGCCGCCAACGCCAACGGCTATCCCTCGCTGGTGCTGATCGGCCACCTCGCCGATCTGGACGGCATCCGCCAGGCCGCCGGCATGATAGGCTCGCTGTTCGGCGGCAGCATCGTGCTGCCCGCCAACCCCGGCTTCGCCATCGCGCTGGGCGCCCTGGCCGAGGCGGCGGCGAGGGAATAGGGAATAGGGAATAGAGAGCGCGTGTGGCGCTCGCGGCGCACAGCGCCGGTTCCCGGTTCAATGATCACGCAGCGCCAGTGCGAACGTGTGACCAGCACCAATACCCGTTATGTGATCCAGCCCTCTGACACGAGCCGGCGATGCGTACATCGGATCGTCTCCAGCGCCAAGGCTGCCGTCGTCGTTCGCGCCCCATGCCCAAACGGTTCCATCGGCGCGTAGTGCGAAGCTCCGGTACCCGTCGTCATCACCGCCGGCGGCTACCGCAACGCCATTCTCGATGCCGATCACACGCTCCGGCCGGTAATGATCGCCTTCCGCTCCGGTTCCGAGCCAGCCATGCGGATCGCCGTAAACTGCACTCCATGCCCAGACGGAGCCGTCGCGCCGCAGCGCCAGGCAATGGCTATCAGTGACCGAAACGGCAACGCCATCGAACTGTGGCATCAGCTCTTGCCATCGCGTTGACGATCCGAGCCGCCATTCGCCGATCGGCGCGCAGAGTGTGCCATCGCGCTTCAACGCGAGATTATGAAACCCGCCAGCAGCGATCGCTGTGACATCGCTCAAACCGGGGATCTGGGTTGGCCGATAATAGGGGAAGCCGCGCCGGGCGCCGATGCCCCACCAGTCGTTGTAGTTGATGCCCCAGGCCCAGACCGTGCCGTCCTGTTTCAATGCCATGCTGAAGACGCCATTGTTCGGTTCGCTGCCAGCAGCCACGCCGCGCACGCCGTCGATATCGGGCACTCGCGTTGGAGCGAGGATGAGACGGTCGCCGGACGGCACTACGTTTCCCTCCGCGTTCCAACCCCAGCCCCAGACACTTCCGTCGGCGCGAACGGCAAGGTTGCTGCCCCAATGCGCGGCTATGTCGACTACATCATCGAGACCTGATACTCGTGCCCAGCCCCGCCGGCCTTCCGTGTCGCCGAGCACTGGCTCTCCCCGATCATTACTGCCCAATGCCCAGATCGTGCCGTCATCCCGCAGCGCCAGCGCATGCTCTCCGCCAGCTACGACGCGGCTCACTCCAGTCAGTTCGGGCATCACCTCCGGCAGCGAGTGATCGCGGCCCCAGACCAGCACCTCATTGTCGAGTGGCATCGGGCTTGTCCCTATGGTCGCACGCAGTTAGCCGTCGCTCAGCGCCCCGCGCAGCTCTTCGGGCGACACGGCGATCTCGACGCCGGCGCGTTCTTCCTGCAAGAGCATCGAGACGCGCGAGTCGCGCTCGCTCCAGCCGCGGTTGAGCGCCTCCGTCATCTCCTCCAGCGCCATGTTGGCCAGGCGCATCGGCACGCGGTGCTCGCGGCCCAGCGCCGTGGCCAGGCTCATATCTTTGTGCGCCAGCCGCAGCGCGAAGGCCGGCGGATCGAACACGCCCGGCAGGAACTGATCGACCAGGCGGTCGAACGTGCGCCGGCGGCCCAGCGCCCCCTGCCGCACCGCCTTGAACAGCGCCAGCGGCGGCACGCCCGCCTTCACGCCCATGGTGAAGACCTCGGCCAGCCCCGCCTGGATCGTGTAGCCGGCGCAGTTGTGCACCAGCTTCGCCACCGAGCCGGCGCCGATCGGCCCAACGTAGTAAGGCTCGTCACCGATCTCCAGCAGCACGCTCTTGTACTGCTCGAAGATCGCCTCGTCACCGCCCACCCACAGCGCCAGCTTGCCCGTGCGGGCGCCGCCCGGCCCGCCGCTCACGGGCGCGTCCAATAGCTGCACGCCGCGCTCGGCGAAGATGGCGTGCAGGCGGCGCACCACGGCCGGCGCGTTCGTGGAGAGATCGAAGTAGGCCGTGCCCGCGCGCATGCCGGTCAGCAGGCCATCCTCCGCGAGCGCCACGGCTTCGACTTCCGGCGGGCCGGGCAGCGAGCTGAAGACGAGGTCGCTGCGCTCGGCCAGAACGCGCGGCGACTCAGCCCAGCTCGCGCCGCGCTCCAGGTGCGGCTCGGCAGCCTCGCGGCGCAGGTCGTTCACGACGAGATCGTGGCCGGCGCGTTGCAAGCTGGCGGCCATGTGCTGGCCCATCGTGCCCAGACCGATGAAGCCGATCTTCACGGAGCACCTCCGTCCCGGAAGTCGCTATTGATACGGAGCTGTACAGCGGGTGACAGCGGACGGCGCAGCGTGCCGAGGCTGCTCGCGGGTGCGCACCGACGCCATCGTCCGCGCTGTCCGCTACACTCCGCGTTCGGTGAACACCTGCTTCGCGATCTGCGCTGCATTCACCGCGGTCGGCCAGCCGGAATAAAAGGCGACATGCGTGATCAGCTCCCCGATCTCTTCTTTCGAGAGGCCGTTATCCAGCGCCCGGCCCACGTGGCCGCGGATCTGGTCGCTGCGGTAGAGCGCCGTCAACACGGCGACGGTGATCAGGCTGCGGTCGCGCTTCGAGAGCTGGGGCCGCTCCCAGACATCACCGAAGAGCATCTGCTCGGTCAGCTCAGCGAATTTGGGCGTGATCTCACGGATCTGGTTGATGGGTGACGGGCGCTGTGCCGGTGTTGTCATGCGGGCCCTCCGCCGCGAATGATGTGCAAAGAACGCGGTCGTCTGCAGGCGACCGGCCAGACTGTACCACGTCAGGAGCAAGAAGAGATGCCGGCGAACGGCTACCGCATCTACGCGATTGAGTACGCCCGGCGCGAGACGAACTCTTCGGAATGCTTCTACGGCGACTACCGCCGCGAGCCGATGACAATGGCCTACTACGTCTGGGCGATCAGCGACGGCGCCAGCATGGTCATTGTGGACCTCGGCTTCACCGAGCCGGTGGGCACACGCCGCGGGCGCAGCTTCCTGCGCGGCATCGACGCGGGGCTGGCGCAGATTGGCATCGACGCGGCGAGCGTTGAGCACGTCGTCGTCACGCATTTTCACTACGACCACACGGGCAACCACGCGCTCTTTCCGAACGCGCGGTTTCATGTTCAGGAGGCCGAAATGGCGTTCGTCACCGGCCGGTACGCGGGTAAGCCGGCCTTTCGTCACAGCGTCGAGCCGGACGATGTGGCGGCCTTCGTGCGCTGCAACTACGAAGGCAGGGTGCGTTTCGTCGACGGCGAGGCGGAGATCGTGCCCGGCGTGCGCGTGCATCACGTCGGCGGGCACACCGCGGGCATGCAGATCGTCAGTGTGCAGACGGCGCGCGGCACCGCCGTGCTCACCTCCGACGCCTCGCACTACTATGCCAACTACGAACAGGACCGGCCATTCAACACGTTGCACGATCTGCCTGGCACCTACCGCGCCTTCGAGCGCATCCGTGAGCTGGCCGGAACGCCGGACCTGATCGTGCCGGGCCACGACCCGCTGGTGCTGGAGCGGCTGCAGCCGGTGGCCGACGGCATTGTCATGCTGGCGTAGGACAGCCGTTCCTCACTCCCGCTTTCCCGGCTCGCCCACCGCCACAATTCATTCAAATGACCAAATGACCCGGATGGGCGGGCGATCCGAGCAGGTGTCGGATCGCCCGCGCCGGCCACGCAACGCTGCAACGCGATCGTCTCCTTTCCCGCAGTATTGGGGGCCAGAGCGCAGCGCCACCCACGATGACTGTCAGACGCAGGCCGGCTCAAGCAGCGTGAGCGTACCGGCGGCGGTGTCCAGCCGGCAGCGTACGCCGAGCGGCAGCGTTGCACGGTACGGCGTGTGGCCGCAGGGGAAGCCGTACAGTACTGGCACAGCCAACGCGCCGAGGCGATCCAGCAGCACGTCGCGCAGGGTGAGGCCGCGCGGGGAGGGTGGGCGGTCGCAGTCCGGTGAATCGCCGAAGAGCACGCCGCGCACGCCCGCAAAGGCGCCCGCCAGCAGCAACTGCGTCAACATACGGTCCACGCGGTAGGGCGCCTCGTGCGTGTCCTCGATCAGGACGATGCAGCCGCGCAGATCGGGCTGCCAGCGCGTGCCGCAGAGGCTGGCGAGCAGCGTGAGGTTGCCGCCTTCGAGCACGCCATCGGCCACGCCGGGCACCAGCGCCTCCGGCACGGCTGCTCCGGGCGGCGCAGCGATGGCGCCCAGTGGCTCGGTCGAGATCAGCGCCGCGATCAGCCCGGCCAGATTCCATGCCGGTTCTGCCTCCGGCAGGTCCCACACCGGCATCGGGCCGTGGAACGTCACGAAGCCGGCCTCGCGGCGCAGCGCCAGGTGCAGCCCCGTCACGTCGCTGAAGCCGACAAACGGCCTGGGGTTGGCCCGCACGACCTCCCAGTCGATCAGCGGCAACAGGCGCAGGGCGCCGTAGCCGCCGCGGGCGCAGACGATCGCACCTGCCTCAGGGTCCGCGAAGGCGGCGGCGATCGCGGCGGCCTTCGCGGCGTCGCTGGCGCCGGCCAGATAGCCGCGGCGCACGAGCGCGTCGGCGGGCAGGCGCACGCGAAAGCCGGCCGCTTCCAGTCCGGCGGCACCGGCCTCGATCTGTCCCGCATCGACCGCGCTGGATGGCAACACGATGGCGATTGTGCCACCCGGCCGCAGAGCGCGGGGCCGCACGAACGAGCGAGTGGGAGCAGCTACGGTCAAATCCGGCATGCGGCCATGCTGGCACGCCGCGGTGCGCGGGTTCAAGGCCGGCGCGTCGCGAAGCGCACGCGGAGTGCGGCGGCCCGGCGGGGCACCTAACCCTGACTTCGCTGAAGCGAAGTCTGTCCCTTCCCGAGCCGGGAAGGGACTTTCGAAGCATTCCCGGCGGCGTTGGACGGCGGCGGGGCTGGGGTGTCCTTGCGGGACACGCGGCGAACTGGTCTCCCACCCGATCGTGTGTCCTCATATCAAACCCTTCCTGTGTCGGGCCAGAGCGCAGCGCAACCGTCGGAGACTTCCCATGACAGCTTTGCCGCCAGACAAAGCAGGGTTAGGTGCCCCGCCGCCGTCGCATGGTGCGGGGAACGCTCCAGAAGTCCCTTTCCCGTCTCGGGAAGGGACAGACGCCGTTAGGCGTCAGGGTTAGGTGCCCCGCTCAGGCGATGATCGCCACGGTGCCGAAAAACGGCAGCGCCAGCCCGCGATCGCCCTCGATCCGTGCGGCGCGCAGGGCCTCGGGGGGTGCGATGCCTTTGGTGAACAGCCGCCAGGCCAGATCCTGATCGAGGACGATCGCGGCGGCCGGAGCAGCATGGCTGTCGGCGCAGAGCCGCCAGCCTTCCGCCGTCCGCAGCAGGCACCAGTCGCCGCCGGCGGCACCGCGCAGCGTGACGTTCAGCGCGGCGCCCTGCCCCGCTTCGACGTTGCGGTAGGTGAACGGCAGGGCGTGGACAAATGTCGCCAACACCGGCGCGAACAGGCGCGGCGTGGTCAGCGGCGGCGCCTGCGTCGCGTCGCGGATCTGCTGCTGATGCAGCCAGCGCTCGGTGTACTCGCGCGCCGTATCCAGCCAGACGGGCTGCGGCTCTGGACCCGCCCAACTCACGGCACCGCCGATCGCAAAGGGGTCGAGCGTGGCGAAAAACGAGCCGACGGCCGGGCCGGTGAAGGCGAGCAACTCAATCAGCAGCGACGTACTCAGCCGTCGTGTCGCGGCCACCCACTCTTCGTTCCAGCGATTCAGCGCCGCCACCAGCCCTTCCGCGCCGACGCTGAGTGCGGACCAGCCGTCGCGCCCGCGCGCGAGCAGGGCGAGGTCGTCGCCGAGCAGGTGCAGGGCGATATCCTTCACACTCCAGCCCGCGCAAACGGTCGGCCGCTGCCACTCGTCGGCGCCAAGCCCGCCGAGCAGCCCGAGCAGCGCCGCTCGCTCTTCGGAGAAGCGGTCGGTGATGAGCACGGGCTGCGTCGGCTGCATGCTGGCGCCTTTCCGCCGTTCCCACACGAACGCGCGTGGCTCTATGCTGCAGAAGCGCCCGCTGCCGCTCGACCGGCGGCCCGAGATCGGTGCTTCACTCGCAGGCGAGCAGCAGAGGAGCGACGACGATGCCGCGTCTCCGCCAGGTGCCCCGCGCCGAGGCCGCGCCCGCGGTGCTGCCCATGTACGACCGCCTCTTCGCTGGGCGCGACCCCGTGGCCGAGCCGGGCACGGCCACCGGTACACCCGGCAACTGGTGGACGGTGATGGCGCTCTCGCCGGAGATCTTCCAGTCGTTCGTCGGCCAGTTCGGCCTGATCGACAGCAAGGACCGGGCGCTGCCGCCGCGCTTCCGCGAACTGGGCATCACGCGCGCCGGCTTCGCCGCCGGCAGCCAGTTCGTCTTCTCGCAGCATAGCAAGGCCTGCCGCGCGGCGGGCATCTCCGAAGCGCAGATCGCGGACATCCCGGCCTGGGCGTCGTCGGAGCGCTTCGACGCGGCCGATCGCGCCGTGCTCGCCTACACGGACGAGCTGGTGCTGGCCGACGGCCGCGTACAGGATGCGACCTTCGCCCGGCTGAAGGCGCAGCTGGTGGACGAGGCGATTCTTGAACTGACGTTCATCGTGTGCAGCTACCGCCTGCACGCGACGATGTGCCGCGCCCTGCGCCTTGAGTACGACGACGTGCCCGAGCGCATTACGGAGATTCCGGCGCCGGCGCAGCGCGCCGCGGCGGCCGACATCATGCGGCAGATCAGCCGCGAGTAGGGCGCGCCGCCGTTCGGCCCTCAACCCCTTCCCCTTCTCCCAATCCTGGGAGAAGGGGCGATCCCGGGCAACACGACTCGAATGGCGACGGGTTAACCGCACCGGCCACGGAACGCCCGACGCCGGATCGTCTCCTTCCCGCCAGGATTGGGGGAAGGAGACAGGAGAGGATGAGGGCCGATCGCCGCGCGCACTATGCGGGCTGCTCTGCCGACTTGAAGATCACGACCGCGTTCTGGCCGCCGAAGCCGAAGCCGTTCGCCATCGCCGCGCGTACGGGCAGCGCACGGGCCTTGAGCGGCACGTAGTCGAGGTCGCAGTCCCGGTCGGGGTTGTCCAGGTTCGCCGTCGGCGGCACGATGCCCTCGCCGATCGCGCGGATGCAGACGAGCGCAGAGATGCCGCCCGCCGCACCGAGCAGGTGGCCCACCATCGACTTGGGCGAGCTGATCGCCAGCCGGTAGGCGTGCTCGCCGAAGACGCGCTTGATCGCCTGCGTCTCGGCCACATCGTTGAGCGGCGTGCCGGTGCCGTGGGCGCAGACGTAGTCGATCTCCTGTGGCTGCATGCCGGCCGAGCGCAGTGCCCGCTGCATCGCCAGCGCGGCGCCCGCGCCCAGCGGCGCCGGCATCGTGATGTGATAGGCATCGCCGGTAATCGCGCCGCCGGCGATCTCGGCGTAGATACGGGCGCCGCGCCGTGCCGCCGCATCCGCACGCTCGGCCACCATCACCACGGCGCCCTCGCCGAGCACGAAGCCGTCGCGGTCGCGGTCGAAAGGCCGGCTGGCGCGATGCGGCTCGTCGTTGCGGGTGGAGAGCGCCTGCATATTGCCCAGCGCGGCGATCGCGAGCCGGTTGATGCCGGCCTCCGTGCCGCCGCAGAGTACGGCATCGGCCTCGCCGCGTTGCAGCAGGTGGAAGGCATCGGTGTAGGCCTGCACGCTGCTGGCGCAGGCGGCCACGGAGGTGATCACCGGTCCGCGCAGCCCGAAGACGATCGAGGGCTGGCAGGCGGCCATGTTCGGCGCCATCACCGGCACATAGAAGGGGCTGACGCGGTTGGGGCCGCGCCGCTCCAGCACCAGCGTCTCCTCGGTCGTCTCGATGTAACCGCCGCCGCCGGTGTTGATCACGGCACCGACCAGCTCGGCGTTCTCTTCGCTGACTGCGAGCGCCGCGTCTGCGAGCGCCAGCTTCGCGGCGGCGACGGCGTACTGCGCGAAGCGGCCCATGCGCTTCGCCGCCTTGAAATCCATATAGTCGCGCGGGTTGAAGCCACGCACCTGCCCGCCGATCCGCACGGGCAGATCATCAACGTCGAAACCCTCAAGTCGCTCGATGCCAGACTCGCCGGCCAACAGCCGTCGCCAGGTCTCCTCGGCCGAAAGCGCCAGCGGCGTGACCGCGCCGATGCCGGTGATGACCACGCGCCCACCGTTTGCCGCCAAGCCACACCTCGTCTACAGGTTCGAGCGCCGAGCCGGCGTGGCCGGTGTGCGCGTCTCACGCCATCAACCATCAGCATACGGTGGATCGGCTGGCGGCGGTCAGAACAGCGCTCGGCCGCCCTTAACACGCGCCGTCTCGCCGTGCCGCTCGCCGGCGGCCGTGCCCGTGCCGTTGCGTGAGCGGCGGCCGCGTTCGGGTACGACGGGCAGGCCCGCCGCCCGGGCCTCCAGCGCGGCAGCGTAGTAGCCACGATACGCGGGCGGCAACAGCGCCGCCACGTCCGTCATCACCTCGTCAGCGATGCCTTGCAGGCCTAGCCGCCGCACATCGGCGCGGCCGAAGCAGCGCGGAGCGCCGAAGTGGATGCAGACCGGCCGGCGCCGGCCCCGCGGCCAGGGCCAGAGCCGCAGCCGCTCCGTGCCCCAGACGGCCACCGGCACGACCGGAACACCCGCCCGCGCCGCCAGCGCGCCGACACCGGCCTTCGCCCGCAACAGGTGAGGCGTGATCACGCCGTCCGGGTAGACGCCGATCACCTCGCCGGCTTTGAGCATCGTCAGCGCCAGGTTCAGCCCTTCGCGGTCGGCCGGAATCGCCGCCATCAGCCGCCAGAAGCGGCCGAGCCAGCGCGACTGCATGCCCGCCGGGCGCGCGAGAAAGTGCAACGTGCGGTGCACGCGCACGCCGATGGCGTAGCTGTCGTTGTTGTCGACGTGGTTGGCGACGATGATGAACGGCCCGCTGGCCGGCAGGTTTTCGGCGCCCTCGATGCAGAGATGCGCCCATGCATGCAGCATGACTGGCACGACGCCCCCGAGCATCAGGCGGTATAGCCAGGAGGGGCGATACAGGGCGGGATCCAGCGCGTCGTCCTCGCTCATCGATCTGCGGCTATGCTCCGTCAGCGACGCGATCGCCGCGCGGCGAACCGGCGGCAGCATCAGTATACCGCCCGGCCGGTCTACGCTGATGGCGCGGGCTATGTGACCACGAGCAGCTCAGCGCGGCGCTGCACGCGCGGAGCAACGTCGTAACGGTCGATCTGGGCGCAGAACTGCAGGTCCGCGCCGAGCCCAAGCGCTGCGAGCGCGCGGCCGTGCTCGGCCACGGCGAAGGCTGCCTCGGCGTCGCGGCCGAACGAGTCGTAGAGACGCAGCGCTGCTTGGGCGGCATCGCCGATCTGGGGCGCGGCGGGCAGCAACTCCCGCGCCCTGGCGATGAGTGCGCCAGCGCAGAACGTGTCTTCGAGGCTGAAGGCCGTGCCCAGCTCCGTGCCGGAACAGACCAGCGCAAGGTCGAGGCTGCGTGCCTCTGCCTCGGCCAGCGCGGCGCGCACCGCGGCCGAGACGTTCAGCAGACTGCCGGCAAAGACCGCCGGCGCTGCGGCGACGCGCACCAGCGCCTTCGTGCCGTTGCTGGTGAACAGCACCGCGCATTTCCCGGCCAACTCCAGGCGGGCGAACTCCTCCGGCGAGTTGCCGTGGTCGAAGCCGGCCGGCGGCAGCCCGCCGATCTCGCCGCAGAGCAGCCGCACCGCTTCGTCGCCCGCGTTGCGCAGGGCGAAGGCATGAGCGATCTCGGCGACGACCGCGACCTCGCGCACACCACGCGCGATCAGCGTGGCCAGCGTGGAGGTGGCCCGCAGCACGTCGATCACGATGCAAACGTGCCGTTCCGGGTCTTTGAGCAGCGCGGGCAGCAGGTACGTGTCGATCCGCATAGACCTGTTCTAACCGACGCGGCGACGGGCGTCCATCGCCGGCGCCAGACGACATAAACGGCCTCATGCGTCCGGCTGCCGTCCCGCCGCCGGCAAGGCTCATGCTATCGTTGAAGGCGTGAGCAGCAGCGACGGCCCGATCGGCGTGTTCGATTCCGGCGTGGGCGGACTGGCCGTGCTCTGGGCGCTGCACGCGCGGCTGCCGCACGAACACCTGCGCTATTTCGCCGATCAGGCGAATTTTCCCTATGGCCCACGCCCTGCCGATGAGGTGCGTGACCTCGCACTGCAGGCGGGCCAGCGCCTCGTAGCGGCGGGCGCAAAGCTGCTCGTCGTCGCCTGCAATACGGCTTCGAGCGCGGCGCTGCCCGCCCTGCGTGAGCAGTTTTCCGTGCCGGTAGTCGGCATTGAGCCCGCGGTCAAGCCGGCCTGTGCGGCGTCGCGCAACGGCCGTATTGGCGTGCTGGCAACGGCTGGAACGGCGCAGGGCGCGGCGTTGACCGCGCTCGTCAGCCGCGTGGCGGATGGCGCCGCGGTGATGCGTGCTCCCGCACCGGATCTGGTCGAGCTGGTGGAGCGCGGCGACGTCGATTCGGCAGAGGCGCAGGCGCGGGTCACGGCGGCGCTGCGGCCGCTGCGCGCGGCGGGCGTCGATGTCGTGGTGCTTGGCTGCACGCACTTCGCCCTGCTGAAGCCGCTCGTGCAGGCAGTTCTCGGCCCGCGGGTGCTGGTGCTGGAGCCTGCGGATGCGGTTGCGCGACAGACGGCGCGGGTGCTGTGCGAGCGCGGGCTGGAAAGGCCCGGCCGCGAGCCCGGCGCAATCGTCTACACCAGCAGCGCGGGCGAGGCGCACCTGTTGCGGCAGGTTGAGCTGCTGAGCGGAGGAGTGCTGTGCCGCTGACGTTTCTGGAAAAACTGGGCGCCGCGGCGCAGCGGAACCGCAGCAGGCTCTGCGTCGGTCTCGATCCGGACCCCGCGCGCATCGCCGGCGACATCGCCGCCTTCAACCGCGCCATCATCGAGGCAACGGCCGATCTCGTCTGCTGCTACAAGCCGAACATCGCCTTTTATGAAGCGTTGGGCCGGGCCGGCTTCGAGGCGCTGAAGGCGACGATCGCCGCCGTGCCGGACGGCATCCCCGTGCTGCTGGACGCCAAGCGCGGCGACGTGCCCAACACGGCCGCGGCGTACGCCCGCGCCGTCTTCGACGAGTGGGGTGCAGACGCGGTGACGATCAATCCGTATCTCGGCGAAGATTCGCTGGAGCCGTTCTTGCGCCGGGCCGAGCGCGGCGTGTTCGTCGTCTGCCGCACCTCCAACCCCGGCGCCCGCGACTTTCAGGATCTGCGCGTGCGCCGCGAGGACGGGGGCGAAGAGCCGCTCTACCTGAGTGTGGCCGAACGGGTGAACGGCTGGAACCGCGGTGGCAACGCCGGCCTCGTCGTCGGCGCGACGTATCCGGCCGAGTTGGCGCTGGTGCGGGAGCGCTGTCCGGAGCTGCCGATCCTCGTGCCCGGCGTCGGCGCTCAGCAGGGCGAGCTTGCGGCCAGCGTGCGCGCCGCCGCCAACGGCCGGCCGTGGGGCTTCCTGATCAACGCCTCGCGCGGCGTGCTCTACGCCGGGAACGCGGGCGAAGACCCGGCGCAGGCCGCCCGCGCCGCTGCGCTCGCCTTGCGCGAGGCGATCAATGGCGAAGTGAGCGCCGCATCGCCCGCGGGCTGAGGGAAAGCCATGCCTGAAGACGCCGAGCAGACGATCACGCTCTACCGCCCGGTCGGCCAGAAAGAACTGGACCTGATCGCGGAGAGCGGCTACACGCGCTTTCCCCCGCGGCTCGTGCATCAGCCGATCTTTTATCCGGTCTTGAACGAAGAGTATGCGACGAAAATCGCGCGCGACTGGAACACGAAGGACGCGGCCTCGGGCTACGCGGGCTATGTGACGCGGTTCCACGTGCGCGCCGCGTTTCTGGCCAACTACGATGTGCAGCAGGTCGGCGCGCAGATTCACAAGGAATACTGGATTCCCGCCGAGGAGCTGACCGCGCTCAACGCCAGTATTGTCGGGCCGGTCGAGGTGATCGCGGAATTCAAGCGGCCCTCCTGATGCGCTATGCTACCGGTTCGCCTTCAGCCCAGCGCGAGCGCGATCACGCCGGCGACGATCGCGCTCGCGCCCGTGAGCCGGCGCGCGGCGTCGCCCTCGCGCAGCAGCCGCGCGCCGAAGGCGGCGCCGAGCACGATGCTGATCTCGCGTGCCGGCGCCACGTAGCTGACCGGGCTGAGCCGCAGCGCGATCAGCACCAGTCCGTAGGACAGCGGGCTGAGCACGGCCACGCCCAGCAGCGCCGTGCGGTTGCAGCGCAGCTCGTCGGCCGCGCGCTTGCGCCGCGCAGGATTCGCCAGTACCGGCGCGGCCATCGCCAGCGCGATCACCACGATCGTGCCGTAGTTGTAGACCAGCGGTTCGACATGCTGCACGCCGCGCTTGTCCCATAGCGTATAGCCGGCGATGCAGACGCCGGTGACCAGCGCGTAGACGATCGCGCGGCCGGCGCCCGCCGGCAGGCCGCCCCGCCGGGGCGCCGTCATCACCAGCACGCCCAGCACGATCAGCGCCACGCCGCCGAGCGCCAGCGCCGATGGCCGCTCGCCGTAGAGCAGCACCCCGCCTGCCACGGCGATCGCCGGGCCGGTGCCGCGCGCCAGCGGATAGACCAACGACAGGTCGCCGATGCGGTAGGCGCGGGTGAGCAGCGTAAAGTAGGCCACCTGCAGGCAGCCGCTGAACGCCATCCAGGCGAGGCCGTGCCCGTCGGGCGCGCCGTTGGCGAACAGCACCAGCACGGCGATCAGCGGCAGGTAGATCGCGATCGCCAGCGTGGCGAACAGCCAGGTGAAGGCGATCGTGTCGCGGGCGCGCTTGGCGAACAGGTTCCATGTGGCGTGCGCCACCGCCGCGCAGAGCACCAGCGCCACCGTGAGCGGAGACACCGCGCGAGTCCTTGCTGGGAGCGTTGCCTCAGTCTGCACCCCTGCGCCGGTTTACCGCCAGCGCTTGCGCCGGCCCGGGACACCTAACCCTGCTTCGCCTGACGGCAAAGCTGTCCCTTCCCGCCTCGGCGCGTGATGTGGATTCAATCGAGGGCTAGTAGCTAGTCAGCGAGGGTCTGTCGGTTATGGCAAGCGTCTGGCATGCTGAACGGCATGAGAACGAAACGCTTTCGCGTGACCCTGACCGACGGCGAACGCCACGACCTGCGTGCCCTCATCCGGAGCGGCACCGCCCCTGCCCG
>Ga0207416_1001928_pt1 | contig 24679 bp, 20 predicted proteins | sample PaiPotPPM11metaG_FD_184107 | JGI IMG/M metagenome (GOLD analysis project Ga0207416, IMG submission 184107) | Iron sulfur acid spring bacterial and archeal communities from Banff, Canada, to study Microbial Dark Matter (Phase II) - Paint Pots PPM... ... | reverse complement strand
AGCACGGGGCGAAGAAAATCGTTGTGGTCTCTTCATCGGGAACGATCGCCGTGGGCCCGGAACCCGTCTCCCACAACGAAAAGGAAGGCTACAAGGTCGATGTGGTGGGCGAATGGCCTTATTACCTGAGCAAGATTTTTGCGGAGAAGCTTGCCCTCCGGTATGCGGCGCAAGAACAGCTTCCGGTTGTTGTTGTTAATCCGAGCCTGATTCTCGGCCCCGGAGATGTGTACGGCTCATCGACTGGGGATGTGGCGCTTTTCCTCGAAGGCCAGATTATGGCCATTCCGTTGGGTGGACTCAGTTTTGTGGATGTGCGGGATGCTGCGGCCGGATTGGTTTCAGCCATGAAGCTGGGCAAGCCGGGCGAACGTTACCTCCTGGGCGGTCCGAACTGGACCTTTCGCAAGCTGATCGAGAGCGTCGCGCAAATTTCCCGGAAACGCTCTCCCCAGATGCAGCCGTCGCTCCGTTTTTCACTTCTCAGCGCCAAGATGCTTCGGGCGGTTCTGCCTTTATTCGGAAAGCCTTTTAAGCTGGATGATGCCTCCATCAAAATGTCAGCTCTCTTTTGGTACTGTGATACGGCCAAAGCACGGAACGAATTGCATTTTGAAACGCGCGACCCGATAGAGACCTTGAGGGATACCGTAGAAGATATTCTGGCGCGGCAGGCCGTGCGCGGTTGAGACGGCCGCAAAGTATTTGCGGCACAAGACTGGTTCCATCCGAATCGATTACCTCTTCTGATGACACCCACTAAGAGAATAGCCGTCATCGTCAATCCCCATGCAAGCAGCGGCAGGGCCGGCAAAAGGTGGCCCCTGATTTCGAAGCAACTTGAAGCGAGGATCGGCCCGTTCACAACGCGCTTTACGGAAAGGCAGGGCCACGCCACCCAGTTAGCCCGCGAATTGTCCGGCCAGGGATTTGACATGATTATTGCTGCCGGGGGCGATGGAACTTTCAATGAAGTTGCCAACGGTTTTCTGGACCAGGGCAGCCCCGTCAACTCTGAAGCGGTTTTGGGAATATTGCCGATCGCAACGGGTGGCGACTTGCAGCGGTCTCTTGGTATCGGCTCGCGAATCGAGGATGCCATCGAGGTGATCGCATCAGGAATGCCCTGTTGGATTGACATGGGGAGAGTGATTTGCACGGCGCGGGATGGCTCGCGCCGGGAGCGATATTTTCTGAATCTTGTCAGCTTCGGCATGGGCGGAGCCGTGGCCTCCCGGGCGAAGAATTTCCTAAGTTTTCTGGGTGGAAAAGCCGCTTTTTTGTGGGCTACCTTTCTCGTGCTCCTGCGTTATCGCGGCAAGTCAGTTAATCTTTTCCTGGATGATTCCCCCAACCCGGTCCGGACCTTCGTCACCAATATCGCCGTCGGAAACGGCCAGTTTCATGGCGGGGGAATGCATCCGTGCCCTCGGGCGGTACTCAATGATGGGATCCTCGATGTGACGGTGATCGACTACATGACGATTCTGCCATTGGCCCGTGATATCAAAATCCTGTATTCCGATAGCGTTCTTCGCCATCCCAAGGTTCACTCCTTTCGGGCCGGAAAGGTTGTCGCCGAGGGTGATCCAGAAACGTTCATTGAGGTAGACGGCGAGCCCCTGGGTGCGCTGCCGCTGGAAATCACCGTCCTGCCTCGGAGAATCAAGGTGCAGGTGGGTCCGGCGAGCGGCCTGCGCTAGGGTTGAATATACTGACTACCCCGCTACAACAAACAAACCGCGCCACTACCAGTTAACCCAAGTCCATTGGCTGTTTTATCGCCTTGCCAAATCCTTCACTCGGTTCACACTGGCAGGGTTCAGTGTTTGTTGAGTATCCTGCCTGGAGCGGGTATTCCCCATACCTACATTGGTAGGTTCCCCCCATTTTGACGGTTCCGGCCATTGCACAATGAGCCAGTTCGCTTTCCAATATGTCCCATTCGCTGTTTTCCGGTTTTGAGGTTGCCAAACGTATTGATAATCATGTAGTTTGTTTGCTTGGAATCGTTTGTTTTTCCCAATCACCGGTGGACGGAAATGAGATGTGAGGAGGCCGGGTGTTCGCCACAGTTTAGGTTTTGATTCAGAGCTTGGCCTGGATATGCTTTAACCTGGACTATTCACAAAGATTTATCGAAGACCGGAAGGGCACGGTTTTAACCGTGCCCTTCCGGTCCTACAAGGGAGCTTCATGAATAATCCAGGTTAAGGGTAGTTGGCCGGGTTGGCGAGCGCCGGTCTTCACTTTCGATAGATGCAGCCAGGGCACGAGCTATTCAGTTGGGTCTGAATCTTAAAATTCCGCGAAGACGAGGTGAGCCATGAGCACGACTCCATTGACCAAGGCGCCACAGGAAGGCGGGCTGGTTCAAATCCTTCCTAAGGAAGCAATGATTCGCCAGAGGCTGGAAGACGAGCGCCACCGGTTGGAGCAAGAGGCTGGCTTGGCGAGCCGTTCCACTCAAAAATTCCGGAAGCCGGCGGAGCGGCCCTTTATCCGCTCGGAGCGCGATAATACCACCATCCTTTTTGGCGGACTCACCTGGAAACACGAAAAGCTGGTGCACGGCGCGCTGGAAAGCCTCGGCTACCGGTGCGAGGCCCTTCCCGTGCCGAATAAGAAGGCCTTTCAGCTCGGCAAGGAATACGGCAATAACGGCCAGTGCAATCCCACCTATTTCACCGTCGGCAATCTCGTCGAATATCTTCAACACCTTGAAGAAAAAGGGTTAAACAAGAAGGAAATTGCGGAGCGGTACGTCTTCTTCACGGCCGGCGCTTGTGGCCCTTGCCGGTTTGGAATGTACGAAGCCGAATACCGGCTGGCTTTGCGCAATTCCGGGTTTGATGGCTTTCGCGTTCTGCTGTTTCAGCAGGGCGGAGGATTAAATCAGGCCGAAGCGGCGGCTGGCTTGGAAATGAACTTAGATTTCTTTCTCGGCATTCTGAATGCCTTGAACGTTGGTGACATCGTGAATGATGTGGCTTACCAGATTCGCCCGTTTGAGGTGAACGCCGGGGAGACAGACCGCGTCCTGGACGAATGCATGGACCTGCTCCAGGAAGTGATGCGGCGGAAGCAGCCGTGGACGCTTGAGGGCAAACTGGGGTCGTTGCTGAAAAAGACCTCGTTTGCGGGCACCGCAGAGTTTGCCGGCAAGTTCCTGAATCAGATTTATGGGGATGAATATGTGGCCGCGCTCCACGAAGTGCGCGAGCGGTTCAACGCCATCCCGGTGGACCGTACGCGGGTGAAGCCCATCGTCAAAATCACCGGCGAATTCTGGGCGCAGACCACCGAGGGCGACGGCAATTTCAATATGTTCAAGTTCCTCGAAAAGGAAGGCGCGCAGGTGCTGGTAGAACCGATTGGAACTTGGATTATGTACATGATTCACCAAGCCAAGCAGAAGATCAAGGACGAGCGCGGCGTGGATTTGATTGCGAACGGGGTCTCCAAGTGGAACCTCAGCAAGGTTTTTGGAAGCCACTTGAACACTTCCCAACGCGTCGCCAAGCTCACCATTGCCGAGAGCATCTTCAAGCGCGAATACAACCGCCTGATCGAAGCGCTGGGATCCGTGGCCCACCATTTGACCGATCAATACGAAATGCAGCGGCTGGGTCATCCCTTCTATAACTCCCGCGCCGGCGGCGGCGAAGGCCACTTGGAAGTCGCCAAGAACATCTATTACTCAAACAAAGACCTTTGCCACATGGTGCTGAGCCTCAAGCCTTTTGGCTGCATGCCCTCCACTCAATCGGACGGAGCGCAATCCGCTGTAGTTTCCCAGTACAAGGACATGATCTTTCTGCCCGTCGAGACTTCCGGCGAAGGTGACGTGAATGCTCACAGCCGGGTTCAGATGGCGTTGGGCGAGGCCAAAAATCGCGCCAAGAATGAAATGAAGTCCGTGCTTTCCGGCGCCGGTGTGACGCTTGAGGACGTTCAAAGTTTTGTGAGCGATCATTCCGAAATGCAACGGGCCCTGTACAAGATCGGCCACAAGAAGGGCGTGATCGGGGTGGGGGCGAACTTCGTTCTCCATGCTGCGGAGCGGATGAAGGTGGAGCGGCGTGAAACCGTTGCAGTGGGGTAGGGAATTTCCCTATGTGGCTCACACCTTCAGACGCGCGGCTTTTTGTTGGATAAAGGAGGTAAGACTGAAGGGCTGCGCTACTTACTCTCGTCTCGCAAAGCGCGCCTTCGGAGGCGGACGTGATGCAAATTGCACATATGACCCTCTTGTCAGTCGTCTTGTCTGTGGGTGGCGCCCTAGGACAGAGGAGAGGTCACGTGGCGGATGAAGCGGCGATCCGCGACCTCATGGTGCGGTTTATGGACGCTTGGAACAAGCACGATGCCAAGGCATTCGCGGCCGTGTTTGCGGAGGATGCGGACTTCACAAACGTGCTTGGAGTTCACGCTCGCGGGCGGGCCCAAATCGAAAAATTCCATGCGCCCGTTTTCGCCACGATTTTCAAAAAAAGCCACCAGTCGTTGGATAATATTTCGGTTCGCTTCTTGGGGCCAGACATTGCGGCCGTGGATGTTCATTGGGAGATGACCGGGGCGGTCAAGCCAGACGGTAGCCCCTGGCTACTTCGCAAGGGGTTGCTGAACTTTATCATGACGAAGAAGGCGCAACACTGGCAAATCCTGGTGATGCACAACATGGATTTGCCGACGCTATAGAAGGCGTGTAGCAAGTATCTTTCTGACCGTAGGGGTTTTTTGCGGGTGGCGCACACATGGCGCTGTTTACGGTGTACGCGGCTCTAACAGGTTGCTGAAAAACTCCGAAATAACGAGGTAGCGACGACTTTACGTCGCCACAACCCCAATGTTGCCAACACGTCGATGGCGGGATGAACCCGCCTCTACACGTTTTTCAGCAACCTGCTAAAGCAGGTAGTCCACACTTGGTTTATTAGGCTGGGGCTTTTCAAGGCCGACGCAACAACCGCACGGGTCCAAACGGGCCTTGCGCTATCGGGAGGGGGGAGAAAGAAGAAGGGTAAGAAAATGGCAGGAAATGTGAAAGCAGTTCCGCAGGGTTATCACACAATTACGCCGCATCTGGTGATCAAGGGCGCGGACAAGGCGATTGAATTTTACAAGAAGGCCTTTGGCGGAGAGGTGAGAGGCGGCATCCACCACACGCCGGACGGCAAGGTGATGCACGCTGAACTCAAGATCGGCGACTCCGTGGTCATGCTGGCTGATGAGTTCCCAGGCATGGGGGACTGTTCGTCGCCCCAGACGCTGGGCGGCACCACCACCACGCTGAACATTTACACGGAAAATGTCGACCAGCTCTTCGCCCAGGCTGTCAAGGCCGGCGCGACGGTTACCATGCCGCTGGCCAATCAGTTCTGGGGAGACCGATACGGCCATGTGAAGGATCCTTTCGGGCATTCCTGGGCGCTGGCACAGCACGTCGAGGATGTTGCACCCGAAGAGATGGAACGCCGAGGCAAGGAAATGTTCGCCAAGGCGGCCCAAAGCCAGCGGGCAAAGGCCTGAAAATAGGCTGCCTTTTTGCGAAACGGGCAGGTGAAGTTTCTGAAATAATGGCCTGCCTGAAAATTCCAGGGCGTGCCCCTCACCCGGCTCTTCTGCTGCGCAGGATCGACACCTTTCCCCGCTTGCGGGAGGAGGGCGGGTGAGGGGTCGCTTGCATGCTTTTCAGGGTGCGCTGACTGAGGAAATAGAAAGGAAACATGAATATACCGGGCGCGAAGGACTTAATGGTCGGACTCGACATCGGTTCGACCACCGTCAAGTCTGTCGTCGTGGACGCGACGAACCAGAATATCGTTTGGAGTGATTACCAGCGCCATGACACGAAGCAGCCCGAAAAGACGCTGGAGTTCCTGAAGCGGATGGAAGCGGATACCGGGATCAAGGCCGGTGACACCCGCATTTTTATTACCGGAAGCGGCGGAGGAACCATCGCTCAGTTTATCGGGGCCAAGTTCGTTCAGGAAGTGAATGCGGTTTCCTTGGCAGTGGAGCACATCTATCCGGAGTGCGGGTCCGTGGTGGAGCTTGGCGGCCAGGACGCCAAGATCATCATTTTTAAGGAGGATCCGGAAACCGGCCGTAAGAAGAAAATCCCTTCGATGAATGACAAGTGCGCCGGTGGCACGGGCGCCGTGATTGATAAGATCAACGCCAAGGTGCGCATTCCAGCCGATCAGCTCTGCAAGATGGGCTATTACGGGTTGAAGCTGCATCCGGTGGCGGGCAAGTGCGGCGTCTTTGCCGAAACGGACATTAACGGCCTGCAGAAATCCGGCGTTCCTCCCTCGGAGCTTATGGCGTCGTTATTTGAGGCCATCATCCAGCAGAATCTTGCCGTTCTGACTCGCGGCAATACGCTGCGGCCGGTGGTACTGCTGCTGGGCGGTCCGAACACCTATATCCAGGGCATGCAGGATTGCTGGAAGCACAACATCCCCAAAGTTTGGGAGGAGCGCAACTATCCATTGCCCGAGGGCGTGGACCCCAAGGAATTGATCCGCGTCCCCGATAACGCTCAATATTTCGCGGCGCTCGGCTGCGTCCGTTTTGGAATGGATGAGGACGCGAACATCGGAATTTATAGGGGCTACGAAAAGCTGGAGTGGTATATCAACGTGGGCCGGGTCGAGGAAAAGCAGAAGAAAGGATCCGCGGGCCTTTACAAGACGGAAGACGAGCTTGAGTTGTTCAAAGGCCGTTACCAACCTAAGAAGTTCGTCCCACGACCCTTCAATTCTGGTGAGCACGTCCGTGCTTTCATGGGAATTGACGGAGGCTCCACCTCCACCAAGGCGGTGCTGCTCAGTGAGCAGGGCGAAGTGATGGTGAAGTGTTACCAACTCTCCAAGGGCAATCCCCTGGAAGACACCATGGAGATGTTTGCCAATCTGCGCAAGCAGGTGGAATCGCAGGGTGCGACGCTGGAGCTTCTGGGTGTGGGCAGTACGGGTTACGCCAAAGACATCTTGAAGGACGTTTTGCAGGCCGACGTCGCCATCGTGGAAACCGTTGCCCATACCGAAGCCGCGCTGCACTTTTATCCGAAGGCCGACGTGATTTGCGACGTGGGCGGCCAGGATATCAAGCTGATTATCCTGCAAAATGGCCGGGTGAAGGATTTCAAGCTGAATACCCAATGCTCGGCGGGCAATGGCTACTTCTTGCAATCCACCTGCGTGGGCTTTGGTTATGACGTGATGCAGTATGCAGACCTTGCCTTCAGCGCCAAGGCCATGCCCATGTTTGGGTACGGCTGCGCCGTGTTTATGCAGTCGGACATTGTGGATTTCCAGCGCCAGGGTTGGAAGCCAGAGGAGATCATGGCCGGCCTGGCAAATGTTCTGCCCAAAAACATTTGGCTCTACGTCTCCCAGATTCCGAATCTGGCTTCCCTCGGCTCTACGTTTGTACTGCAAGGCGGCACGCAGCACAATCTGGCGGCGGTGAAAGCCCAGGTGGATTTCATCGAGTCCCGCTTCCGGGACAAGGGCGCGAAACCCAGCGTCATCGTCCACGAGCACTGCGGAGAATCCGGCGCCATCGGCGCGGCGCTCGAATCTCGCCGGCTTTACAATCGCGGTCTGCGGACCAAGTTCATCGGCTTCGAGGCGGTCGAAGAGATTACTTATTTGACCCACCGCAGTGAAGATACCCGCTGCTATTTCTGCAAGAATAAGTGTATGCGGACGTTTATTGATGTGAAGATTTCGAGCGCCGATGAATCCTGGAAGAAGTCAAAAATCCCCCTGGCGAAGGGCGTGAAGCGGTTGATCGTGGGCAATAGCTGTGAAAAAGGCCTGGTGGAGGATGTGAACGACATGCGCGAGATCAAGAAGGGTCTCGACGCGGCGAAAAAAGACAATCCCAACATGGCCGAGGTGGGCGCGCGGGCCGCTTTCAAGTCGTATGCGCCGCCCGTTGTGGCTGACCCGCTGCCGCGCTTTGCCATCACTGCGGGACAGAAGCAGCGCATTGAGCTCATAAAGAAGCGCAAGGATTTGCGGATTGGCATTCCTCGCATTCTCAATATGTACTCGGTCATGCCCATCTTCAGCGCCTATTTCGAATCGCTGGGAATCCCTGCCGAAAATCTGATCTATTCAGACTACACGAACGAAAACCTCTACAAAGATGGCGCCAAGCGCGGCGCCATCGATCCCTGCTTCCCCTCCAAGGTCGGCATTCCGCACGCTCACAATTTGCTGTACGTGTTGCACAAAAAGAAGCCACTCGACATCATCTTTTGTCCGATGATTGATGACCTGCCCAGCGATTTGAAGTTTGCCCAGTCCCACCGGTCCTGCCCGACTGTGGCGACTACGCCGGAAGCCATCAAAGCGGCATTTACCAAAGAGGGTGACATCTTCAAAGAGAACGGCATCCTGTTTCTCGACACCTTTGTTTGTCCCGGCAAGCCGGCCCTGCTCACCAAGCAGCTCTACCAGCAATTCGCAGATATTCTCGGTGTTTCCGAGGAAGAAAACATCAAGGCGATTAACGAGGGCTACAAGGCGCAAGAAAAGTTTATGAACGGAATCTTACGGGCGCAAGGCCGCGAGATTTTGAAGCGGCTCGAAGCGGAAGATAAGATTGGAATCGTTCTCCTGGGCCGCCCCTATCACAATGATCCGGGAATTAATCACGAGATCATGGAGGAATTCCAGAAGATTGGTTACCCGGTCCTTACGCTACAATCGCTTCCCATCGACGATGATATTCTGGAGCCGCTCTTCCGGGAGGACATCGAAAGCGGTGACATCGAGCACCCCATGGATATCCGGGATGTCTGGAAGAACAGCTACAGCGAAAACACTTCGCAGAAAGTGTGGGCGGCAAAATTCACGGCCCGGCACCCCAACCTGGTGGCGCTGGAGCTCTCCAGCTTCAAATGCGGCCATGACGCTCCCATCTATACCGTGGTGGAAGAAACGGTCACCAAGTCCGGGACGCCCTATTTTTCCTTCAAGGATATTGATGAGAACAAGCCGGCGGGTTCTATCAAAATTCGCGTCGAGACCATCGGTTACTTCCTGAAGCGTTATCGCGAAGACATGATTGCGCGCAAGCAGAAAGAACAAGACATCGACGGTAAACTTCGGGAGTTTGAAGCCCAGCTCCGCGCCCAGATGGGTGCTTTACCGGATGCGCTGCCGGTGGGCATGCCTCCAGCGCCGTTTGAGGTTGAGAGCCCGGTGGGGATGAACGCCATTCGGCGGGAAGAGTAGGGTGCGCCCAGTGGATGACTACATGAATCCTCCGGACATTGCAATTTCAAATTTGGAATTGGAAGCGTAAGGCACTTTCCGGTAATTGTCGTGCGTGGGATTCAGTCCATCGGACAAAGACGAAAGGTATCCGGCATGGCGCTTGAGTCTGACAAAATCATGTTCGAGGTTTACAAAGAGACCACCTACCAGGGTCGCTACAAGGTGATCTATTTCACCGAGCTTCAGGATCACAACAAGGAGTATGAGATTAACCGCGCCATGGCGGGCGAGCATTTCTTCGATGGCTTCATCCGAAATTTCAAAAAAGACCAGGCTAAGGCTGCGATTGATCAATTGCTGGACCGGCTGAATTCCGGCGAGAAAATGGACGCTACGCAGTTTGAAAAAGAACTTCAGCCATTTATGCCCTCTGCGAGTGTGACTTCAAACACGGCAGGTTAGCCGGGTGCGGGCAGAGAGTGCGGTTGACACGGGAATTTCTTTTGTCGTCTCTGTGCGCCTCAACCCGCGTTCATACCCATGTCCTTCTGGAAAAAGCACGTGATTGAGCCGGCCCTTGACGCCGGCATCGATGAGGAGATTCGATCCCAGCTTGCCGTCATTGCCCACGAGCCCTCCTCCGCCAAGGCATGGTTTGGCCTTGGAAGCCTTTATCACGTTCGAGGCGACAAAAAGAAAGCCATGGATTGCTTCCTTGAGTCCATCAAGATTGACGAGCATTTTTCAGCGGCTCATGTGGCAATCGGCAGACTTTATGCCGTCGATGGCAATATCGGTTTGGCTTGGAAATCCGCGCGGCAAGCGGAACGCCTGGGAGACAGTTCGCTCTGCGAGCAACTCTCGCGTTACACGAAACCACCCGCTACGGCTGAATCCTCAGAACCGTCCGTCCAGAAATAAATCCCAATTCCGGGTTGCACGTCCGGACTCCCCGCAGCATCGCCAGGAACCATGCCATTGTCCCTTTATTCCAGCGCTGCGATCAGACCGGTAGTAAATTCCTCGGTTGAAGCCGTTCCGCCCACGTCCCGCGTCAGGTTTTTCCCTGCTCCGTAAATCTTGTCAACGGCCTTTGTGATCCGGTTTGCGGCGGTGTTCTGACCCACATGGCGCAGCATTAAGACGGCGGAGAGAATCATGGCGGTCGGATTCGCCTGGCCCTTGCCGGCAATGTCCGGGGCGCTGCCGTGAACGGCCTCGAAAAGGGCAATGTCCTCTCCGATGTTTGCTCCTGGGACCAAGCCCAGGCCGCCTACCAAGCCTGCCCCCAAGTCGGAGACAATGTCGCCGTAAAGGTTTTCAAGCAGCAGCACGTCAAAATTCTGCGGTCTCATCACCAGTTGCATGCAGCAATTATCGACAATCACTTCGCCGTATTCGATCTCAGGGTAGACTTTGCTGACGCGGCGGACACTGTCGAGGAAGAGTCCATCGGACAGTTTCATGATATTGGCTTTGTGGACGGCGACAATCTTCTTGCGGTTATGGCGGCGAGCGTAATCAAAGGCAAACTTGGCGATCCGTGTTGAGGCGCGCTCCGTGATCACCTTCAGGCTTTCAACCACGCCGGGGGCCACGGTATGCTCCAAGCCGGAGTAGAGGTCTTCGGTGTTTTCCCGGACGATAATCAAGTCAACGTCCGCGAAGGGTGTTTGAATACCTGGGAGGTTCTTTACCGGGCGGAGATTGGCATAGAGGTCGAGTTTCTTCCGCAGCCCAACGTTCAGGCTTCGGTGGCCGCTGCCGATAGGGGTGGTTAAAGGCCCTTTCAATCCAACCCGGTTCTTGCGGATCGATTGGACAACAGGGCTTCCCTGCGGGTCATCTTTCCGACGGCCTGCCAAGGCGTGGGTGTTCTGCTCATCCCACTCGATGTCAGCTTTGGCGGCCTGCAACAGGCGCAAGGTGGCGGCCGTTATCTCCGGGCCGATCCCGTCGCCAGGGATCAATGTTACGCGATTGGCCAAATTTCCTCCTTCCAGGTTCGGGATGGTTCTCTTGGGTTTGACGCCCCGGTCATTGAAACATGGGCGCCAGAATTAGGCAAGCAGCGGCGGAAGGGGGTGGTGTCTCAGTTTGCTTGCTGTAGCGGCGCTCTATGAGCGCCGAATTTTATTTATCAACACCTTCCGGCGCTCATAGAGCGCCGCTACAGCAAACTGAGACACTACCCGGAAGGGAGATCGCGAGCCTACAACGCCAACCGCCGCAACCGCAGTGCGTTCGAAATGACTGAAACTGAGCTGAAGGTCATTGCGGCGCTGGCAATGACGGGGCTCAGGAGCAAGCCCAAAAAAGGGTAAAGAACTCCGGCTGCAAGGGGAATCCCAAGGGAGTTATAGACGAAAGCGAAAAATAAGTTTTGGCGGATGTTGCGCATGGTGGCGCGGCTCAGCCGCCGCGCTCTGACAATTCCGTCAAGGTCGCCTTTGACCAAAGTAATTGCCGCGCTTTGAATAGCAACGTCAGCTCCCGTGCCCATGGCGATCCCGACGTTGGCGATCGCCAGCGCGGGCGCATCGTTGATACCGTCGCCGGCCATCGCCACAAATCTCCCTTCCGATTGCAGCCGCTTGACGGCCTCGCCCTTCTGGCCGGGAAGAACATCTGCCTGGAATTCGTCAATACCAAGTTTTCTGGCAACCGCATGGGCTGTGCCTCGGTGATCTCCTGTTATCATCACGATGCGAATTCCTTCGTTCTTTAGCGCCCGGATCGCTCCCGCCGCCGATTCTTTGATGGGGTCGGACACTGCGAGCAAGCCCGCGGGTCGCTGATCCACAGCTAGGAACATGATGGTTTGCCCTTTATGCTCCTGGGAATCAGCGATTCGAAATAAGTCTCCGGCTTCGATTCCTCCTTCTTCCAGCATGGAGCGGTTGCCAAGCACGAGCGAGTGATTCTCAACCTGACCCTCTACGCCCTTACCTGGGATCGCCCGGAATTGATTAACCCCAGCCAATGGGATTCCCTTGGCTTCAGCCCCGGCAACGATGGCAGTGGCCAGCGGGTGTTCGCTTCCTCGCTCGATGCTCGCCGCCAGTCTTAATACCTGGTTTTCATCGAACCCGCTCGACGCTTGGACCCCGGTGAGCTTGGGTTTACCTGCGGTCAGTGTTCCCGTCTTGTCCACCACCAGCGTGTCAACTTTTTCCAGCGCCTCCAGCGCTTCGGCGTTCCTCACCAACACCCCTGCGGTAGCGCCTCGTCCGGTACCCACCATGACGGCCATCGGCGTCGCCAGGCCCAGGGCGCAGGGGCAGGCTATGATCAAGACTGCCACGGCATTAACGATGGCATAGGCCATGCGAGGTTGCGGGCCGAAAATTGCCCACACAACAAACGTCAATATTGCAACCCCCACGACGGCAGGAACAAAGTACGCCGATGCCACATCGGCCACCCTCTGGATGGGCGCCCGGCTGCGTTGCGCTTCGCTGACCATGCGGACGATGTTGGCGAGCAATGTATCGCTTCCCACTCTTTCCGCCCGCATGATCAGCGTTCCATTATGGTTTAACGTTCCTCCTGTCAGCCGGGAGCCGGGCTCCTTGCTTTCAGGAACCGGTTCGCCGGTGATCATGGATTCGTCGACGGAACTTGATCCCTCGATCACAATTCCGTCAACCGGGATTTTCTCACCCGGCCGGACGCGAAGATGATCCCCAGGCTTTAGTTGAGCCAGTGGCACGTCCCGTTCGGTTCCCTCTGCTAGCACCATCCGCGCCGTCTTGGGGGCGAGACCGAGAAGGGCCTTGATGGCGCTTGAAGTGCTGCTCCGAGCACGCAATTCAAGCACTTGTCCAAGAAGCACGAGCGTAGTGATGGCTGCGGCAGCCTCGAAGTACACCTCGACCCGCCCGGAAGCGTCCCGGAAGCTGGCTGGGAAGATGCCTGGCAGAACAGTAGCAACCAGGCTGTAAACATAGGCTGATCCCGTGCCAATTGAAATGAGAGTGAACATGTTAGGGCTTTGGTTGATGATGGAACGCCAGCCCCGCTCAAAGAATGGCCAGCCACCCCAAACAACAACGGGGGTTGCGAGCGCAAGTTCAACCCAATGGAGCGATTGATGAGGGAGCAGGCGCAAAAGGGGTGAACCGGAGAGCATTCCCGTCATGCTGGCGATCAATTCCGGAATCGTCAGAATAAGGCTCACCCAGAATCGCCGTTTCATATCGGCGTATTCCGGGTTTTCTTCTTCCTCGAGCGACACGGTGCGCGGTTCAAGCGCCATGCCACAAATCGGGCAGGATCCAGGTTTCAGCCGAACCACTTCCGGGTGCATTGGGCAAACGTATTCGGTTTGGGATTTTGACGCAGCCGGAATCAATGGTTCAAGCGCCATGCCGCACTTGGGACATGGTCCTGGCGAAGGCTCATTCACTTCCGGGTCCATGGGACAGGTGTAAGCGGCCGGCCCCGCTTGGGCGGGGGTTGCAGCCGGTGTGCGGTTGCTGGCCTTTTTGCGATCGTCTCCCGAAGTTATGAAGGACTCGGGATTTGCCTGGAATCTCTCCTGGCATCCGGGATTACAGAAGTAGTACTTTTGACCGCGATATTCGAGAGTCCCCGCCGCGGTTCCAGGATCGATCTCCATGCCACAGACAACGTCTTTCACCCGGCTGGGCGCAACCGCATCGGTCCCGCTGCCGGGGTGCTTCAAACCGGAATCGTGTTGCTTGGGTTGTGGCGAAGCCATGAAATTCCTCGCTTGTCCGAAAGCGGTTCCGTAATGTTGCAGGATAAGAAACCGGGGTTTTACTTTCCCAATTAATTCGATGCGACGAAAGGACGAACCGGTACGTGGGATGATGTTGCCACGATTTTGTCTGCGGTGACCGGGGAAATGTTCGAAGCTGATTCGCGCTAACCTCAATGCTGTTCACTTAGCGGATGGCGCGCACAACTTACGCAGGTGTCATTCTGAGCGCAGCGAAGAATCTGCTTTTCCCATTGATTTACAAGCAGATGCTTCGCTTCGCTCAGCATGACATTCGCCCTCGGTTGCGGCCGAAGACTGCGCTACGCTTAAGTGAACAGTGTTGGCCCTAACCTGGATTATTCACAGAGTTTTATTCGAGGACCGAAGGGCATGGTTTTAACCATGCCCTTCGGTCCTCCAAGGGAAGTTCATGAAAAATCCAGGCTAATAGGGCGCGGCCGCAGATGCCTGCTTCGCACCGGCTTGCGCCTTCCAGTCAGCAAGCGCCTGGATAAATTGGACCATGCGTGGGTCGTCCCAATCGATCGGGCCGATGACCTTTTCAGCCAGGCGCCCGTTCCGGTCAAAAATGTAGGTTTCGGGAAATATAGAGGTCCCGAACCGGGACGAAAGGAACTGGTTTGGGTCTCTGGCGACCGGGAAAGTGATGTGGTGAGCTGCAATAAAGTTGGTCAGAACCGCTGCATCCTGATCCACACTGATGCCCAGGACTCTCACGCCGAGAGGTTTTACGCGCTCGGCAAATTTTTCCAGGCTAGGCGTTTCCATAACGCAGGGCGGGCACCAGGTGGCCCAAAAATTGAGAACTAGAATAGCGTGGCGGTTATCTCTTAATGAAACCGTTCCCGCCGGCAGGAGCGGAATCGCTAGGGCAGGGATTTCAGTTCCAATTTTGAGCGGCTGCGCTGGACGGTTTCTAAGGCCAAGGAAGGCGCCCAATAAGGCTGCGCAAAGAATACCCACCATCCAGATAGTTGCAGGTTTGCTCATCGGGCTTCACCTCTATTATACTGTGAAGCTAAGCAGGAAATCAGCGGAAACAGACGTAGTGACGCAGTTTGCTGTAGCGGCGCTCTATGAGCGCCGGAAACCGTTGAGGATCCAAGTTCGGCGCTCATAGAGCGCCGCTACAGCAAAGAAACTGAGACACTACCGAAACAGACAAAATCCGCCGAATTTTGAGAGACCCAAACTCCCCCATGGAACTCTGCGGCGTAAATGAAAAAACCGGAGCCAATGTTTCCGTCATCATTCCGGCCCGCAACGAAGAGGCTAATATCGCCCGAAGCGTGCGCTCCATTTCAGCGCAGCATGAAGTATATGAAATCATTGTGGTAGATGACCAATCGCAGGATCGGACCGCGGAGATCCTGGCCGGGCTCGCTTCAGAAATTCCTCAACTCCGGATCATTCGGATCGGCGCGCTGCCCGAAGGGTGGACTGGCAAAGCCTATGCAGTGACCATCGCCGCCAGGGAAGCAAAGGGCGGTTGGCTGCTTTTCACTGACGCGGATACGGAACACATGCCGGGAAGCCTGCAACAACTTTTGGGGCAAGCTGAAACAAAACAAATTGACTTGCTCTCGGTTTCTCCCGGCCAGCGAATGTTAACGTGGTGGGAGAAAGCGGTCCTGCCTCGAGTTTTCCTGGAACTTGCAAAGCGTTATCGTTTTGAGGAGGTGAGTGACCCCAACTCTCCTCAGGCCGCAGCCAATGGCCAGTATATTCTGATCCGGCGCACCGCCTATGAAATGGCGGGCGGACACGAAGCGGGGCGCAAAACCATCCTGGAAGATGTGGACCTCGCCCGCCGTGTGAAGCAGAATGGCGGGCGTCTCCTTTTCCTGCCAGGAAGCCCCTGGGTCCAGACGCGAATGTACCGGCAATTTGGAGAGATGTGGACCGGCTGGTCAAAGAATCTCTACCTGCTTTACCAGCAGGATTTGACCTCGCTATTGCAAACTAGTTTTCGAATGGCGGGCTGGAATGTCTTGTTACCCCTTCTTCTCTTTGTCCTCCCTTTTTACCTGCGCGCCGGCTATGCGCTGGAGGGGTTGCTAGTTTGCTGGGTATCCGGTTGCACTCTGCTTGCTGCCCAATACGTGAAATACCGTGATGAGTTGAATAATCTGGGATATTCTCCTTCGCTTGCCCGATACATGGCGCTGGGTTCTGCGTTGTTCGCTCTGCTCCTTCTGAATTCGGCGCGCATTTACCGGGCGGGTGGCCGCGTCCATTGGAAGGGCCGTGTTTATGCTGCCAAGGAGAGTTTATGATTCACCTCACACGCCGGATTGAATTCTCCGCTTCTCACTACTATCACAACCCGGCTCTCAGCCACGATGAGAATCAAAGGTTGTTTGGCAAGTGCAATAATCCTCATGGTCACGGTCACAATTACACGCTTGAAGTGACGGTGGCCGGCGAAATTGACCCCCGGACCGGAATGGTCCTGGACTTAAAGGAACTGAAAAAATTGTTAGAAACCGAAGTCATGGACCGGATGGATCACCGCTTCCTGAACAAAGAGGTTCTCGATTTCCAAACGCTGATTCCAACGGCCGAAAACCTTGCAATGGTGATTTGGAATCTGCTTGCCCCAAAAGTATCTCAGGGCAGACTCCAGCGTGTTCGTCTCTACGAGACCTCTGATCTATACGTCGATTACTACGGAGAATGATGGTCCATCTCACTCGCCGGTATCACTTTTCTGCGGCTCACCAATTGCACAACGCGGCCTTGAGCGGCGAGGAGAATGCCAGAATCTACGGCAAATGCAATAACCCTTTTGGACATGGCCACAACTATGTGCTGGATGTGACGGTTGCCGGGCCTGTCGATCCCTCCACTGGAATGGTGATGGACTTGGGCTTTCTCGACGCGGTCGTAAACCAGGAAGTGATTGAGCGCTTCGATGAAGTTCATTTGAACCTGGATACTGAGGCTTTCCGGCAGGTAATACCGACGACGGAGAATTTGTGCATTGAGATTTATCGAGCCTTGAACCAGAAGCTCAGCCATCCTGGTGGAGCATCCCAGGCGTCCTTGAAACGTGTGCGCTTGGAGGAAACGAGTTCAAACTTTTTTGAATATGCAGGATAGATGACGAGGAAAACGTCAGGACGGCGCTGGAAAACTCATTTAACCGTTATCTTGAGTGGAGCGAAGGATATAGCTCTCTTCTTAATCCAAATTCGAGATACTTCGTTGCGTTCAGCATGATGAACCGGCGTTTTTGAGGACTGGGTGGATGCCGGCGCCACAATTCAAGTGGAGATTTCCAAGTGATTGAAGAGGATGTTCGAGAATTGCTTGAAGCAACGCAGCCGGCAGAGGCGGACGGTCTGGCTGACAACATTCGCGACGTGATTCGCCGCATCGGTGAAGATCCGGACCGTGAGGGGTTGGTCAGAACCCCCATGCGGGTGGCCAAGTCCCTGCGTTTTCTTACCACCGGCTATCGCCAGGACGTGGATAAAGTTCTGAACGGTGCGCTGTTTGACGTTGCCTACGACGAAATGGTGATTGTGAAAGACATTGAGATTTTCAGCCTCTGCGAGCATCACCTGCTGCCTTTCTTCGGACGGTGCCATGTGGCCTATATCCCCACCAATAAGGTCATCGGCCTGAGCAAGATTCCCCGCCTGGTTGACGTCTTCGCCCGGCGCCTGCAAGTGCAAGAACGTCTGACCACCCAGATTGCTGAAACTATCATGGAAAAAATCAATCCGCGGGGAGTCGGCGTCGTCATTGAGGCGCGGCACCTCTGTATGATTATGCGGGGCGTCGAGAAACAGAACTCGGTTGCTGTCACGTCCGCGATGCTTGGAGTTTTCCGGAGTGCTCAAAGAACCCGCGAAGAGTTTCTGACGCTCATCCGCCGTCCTGCAAGCTGAGGGTTAGCCGCCACGAGGCGGTCCAGGAAATTATTGTCTTCCTCACCATGATGAAATCCGGACCAAAAAAAAGGGCGGTTCACGGTAAAGCTGGCCTTCAGTTCAGTGCGCCAAAAAACCTGGAGGGCCAAGTCGTGCTCGTCACGGGAGCAAGCCGGGGTATTGGTTTTGCAATTGCCGCAGCCTGCGCGAACGCTGGGGCAACGCTGGTGTTGGTGGCGAGAGGATATAAGGCGCTCCGCGAAGCGGCTGGCCGCCTGCCCTGCAGGACGTTCTTCTTCCCGGCCGATGTGAGCAGCGCAGCCAGTGTTCAACAGCTCTTCAAATCCATTAAAGCGAAGATTGGCCGGCTCGACGTTCTAATCAACAACGCCGGGGTGTTCACCTACAAGCCGTTCCTTCGAACGACCCTTGAGGATTGGGAAAGAAATATTGGCGCAAATCTTAGTTCGCTTTTTCTGATGACCCAAGCGTCCCTGCCTTTGTTGCTGCGCAGTGGTTCGCCTCATCTCGTGAACATTCTTTCCGTTTCAAGCCGCATCGCATTCCCCAATTGCTCAGCCTACACTGCATCCAAGTTCGGCGCGCTCGGGTTCACTCGAGTTCTGGCGGAAGAATTGCGCTCGAAGGGGGTGCGGGTCACAGCGGTGCTTCCTGGCGTCACAAGCACGCGCATGGCGGACGAGTTTGATTTTAAGGTCCATCGCGAGCGGCTGCTGCAGCCGGAGGACGTAGCGAGTGAAGTCTTGAATGCGCTTTTGAAGCCTCGCCGCTCCAATGTGGATGAAGTTCTGTTGACGCCCTCGACCGGGGCGCTTTGATTGTGTTCCCAGCCAGTGATGGGGTAGTGGTACAGTTGGCTGTAGCGGCGCTCGGAGTTTACCCGCCGGGGCGGGAGCGCCGGGAATTTTTGGGAATGAAGGCTCGGCGGTTGCAGACCGCGGCTACGGTAAACAAACTGCACAACTACCCGTGTGCCGTGGTGTCTTCACGTTGCCCGCCCTGAGCAAGTCCGCTAAACTTGGCGGCGAAGGCTTGGCATTGGGAGCTAAATTGTCTCTGCGAAATCGAATTGCATTGGTGACCGGCGCGTCCCGCGGGATTGGCAAAGAAATCGCCCTGGTTCTTGCCCGGGAAGGCGCGCGGATCGCGGTCAGTTACCGCACGAATAAACATGCGGCGGAGCGGGTGGTGGGAGATATTCGCGCTTTGCGGACGGAGGGCCTGGCGCTGGCGTCGGATGTGACCGATCCCGCCCAGGTCAAGAGGCTGGTGGATTCCGTGGTCAAGCATTACGGCCGGTTGGATATTCTGGTGAATAACGTTGGAGACTTTCAATGGAAGACGGCGCTCGAATCCTCTCCCGGCGAGTGGCAAGGCATTGTCGCGTCCAATCTTTTTAGCGCCTTCTACGGGTCGAAATTTGCCCTGCCCGCCATGAGGCGGCAGCGTTGGGGCCGGATCATCAATCTGGGCTCAGCAGGCGCCGAGCGGGCCTTTGGCCAGGCGAAGATTTCAGCCTACTTGGCGGCAAAAGCCGGCGTCGTGGCCTTGAGCCGGTCATTAGCTTTGGAAGAAGCGAAGAATGGAATCACCGTGAACGTGGTCAATCCGGCCATCATTGACGATCCGGATTTGTCGTTGGATGAAGCGAGCCGTGTGCCCGACGCGCGCTTCCCGGTGGGCCGCCCCGCAACCTCGTGGGATGTCGCGCAAGCCGTCAAGTTCTTTGCGTCTGAAGATTCTTCTTTTATTACCGGTCAGGTTTTGAATGTAACGGGTGGATGGATGCTGTGAATCCGCCTTTTTGACGGTCCTCCAATGGAAGTTCGTAAATAGTTCAGGTTAGAGATCATGAAAATTCTTACTGCTGCCGAGATGCAGCGGATTGACCGCCTCACCACCGATCGCTGCGGTATCCCCAGCCTCACGCTGATGGAGAATGCCGCCCAGAGAGTGGTTGAGTTTCTCGCAGAGCATTACGCGCCGCTCGATCACCAGCGAATCACGATCCTTTGCGGGCGGGGAAACAACGGTGGGGATGGACTGGCCGTGGCCCGCCTCCTGCGTGGATTGGGGTTGAGCCCCCGCATCGTCTTGTTTGCGGATCCCTCAAAAGTCCGGGGAGATGCCGCTGCAAACCTCGATCGTTACAAAAGCTACTGGCCCGTTTCGATTGTCCAGACCGTCGAGGAGTGGGAAAAGCTGAAGCCGGAAATTGCCGATGCCACGCTGATCGTCGATGCGATGCTGGGAACGGGCCTTTCAAAGCCCTTGGAAGGACTTCTTCTGAAGGTGGTGCAGGATCTGAACGCTGCTTCTGCAGCTTCCAAAGTGGTTGCGGTGGACCTTCCAACGGGTCTCTCCGCGGACAGCGGCCAATTAATCGGGGAATGCCTTCGGGCCGGGGCTTCTGTCACTTTCACGGCTCCCAAGCATTCGCACGTTTTCCCGCCCGCTTGTGAACAAGTGGGCAAATGGGTGGTGCGGGGAATCGGGACGCCGGACGAGCTTCTGGAAAGCGATCCGGACCTTTTCCTGGATCTGACTCAGCCGGAAGATTTAACTTGGCTCAACCTCTCTCGGCCCATGGATTCGCACAAGGGCAACTTCGGGCATGTGCTGGTGGTGGCAGGATCGGTGGGCAAGACCGGCGCAGCGGCAATGGCTGCCAAGGCTGTTCTTCGGGCAGGAGCCGGTCTGGTGACCGTTGCTACACCTCGCAGTGCGCTCGCCTCGGTCGCGGGCTTTGGGATGGAGTTCATGACGGAACCTCTGCCGGAGACAAAAGATGGGACGATATCGCTCGAGGCTCTCAAAGGAAGCTTGCTGGAACGAATTTTGGAGGGCAAGACCGTCCTGGCGATTGGCCCGGGCCTCGGAAGCCATCCGGAAACAAAGGAATTTGTGAGAAAAGTGGTGGATGAAGTTGATTTGCCGGTTGTTCTCGATGCGGATGGGTTGAATGCCTTTGCCGGCCATGTGGACAGGATTCAGCCGCGCGGCCGAATTCGCATCCTGACTCCACATCCGGGGGAGATGAGCCGCTTGACCGGTATGGGGACGAGGGAACTCATGGACCGGCGGTTCGAAGTGGCGCGGGAATTTGCCATGTCTCATGACGTGGTGGTGGTTTTGAAGGGATCAAGGACTTTGATTGCCGCCCCCAGCGGCCGGGTTGCGGTGAACCCTACCGGAAACCCGGGTATGGCGACAGGAGGAACCGGGGACTGTCTGACTGGACTGATAGCCGGGTTATGCGCCCAGTTCCGCTCACGTCCCGTTGAGGCAGTAACAGCCGCTGCGGTCTATTTGCACGGTCGAGCCGGTGACATTGCAGCCGCAAGGCAGGGCCAGGCTTCGATGATTGCGGGCGACCTGCTTGAGGCTATTCCAGAAGCTTTTCAGCGATTGGCGGGATGACCGGAGCTACGGCACGACTTTTGAAGCGTTGCGAAGGGGTCGTGTCACGCGAGCCTTCCATACTTTTCTTCGGGTGCAGGGCTGTGGCGGTGGTCGGAGCCTGCCCTGACAGGGACCGCCGTCCTTGCATTTTCAATGATTTCCGGCGCTCCAACCTCGGCGGGTAACCTCCGAGCGCCGCTACAGCAAACTGTTTCAAGTCCAGAGGGCAGATCTTTGGAAACCCGGCAGCTTTATGATATTGTGACCCACTCGCCGGAGGAGACCGTGGCCTTCGGCGCCAAGCTTGCTGCCCACTTCTGTCCTCCGGCTGTGGTGCTTCTCGAAGGGGATTTAGGCAGCGGCAAGACGACGCTGACCAAGGGTATTGCCGTGGGACTTGGGGCGGCTCGTGAGGATGAAGTCACCAGCCCATCGTTCACCTTGGTACACGAATATTGCCGGGATTCCGCCGCCGGAAGTGGCGCAAGCTTGAATCGCGTTTTCCATGTGGACCTGTACAGGATCGAGGACCCCCGCGAAATTCGGACCTTGGGTCTTGACGACATTTTCGATTCGAACTCAACTGTAATGATCGAATGGGGTGAGCGGCTTCAGGAGCAACCTTCGGGACCGTTTTTCAAGGTGCATTTGGAGTATTTGGATGATACCCGGCGCCGGATTCAAGTCATGGAATTTTTGGACGAAGGGTAGCGCCGGGCAAGTCCCGGCGAACTCAACGCTCAGTTCATGAATAACCCAGGCAGGAGTAACGATCACAGAAAATATTTCATGAGGAGAGGAAACGGGAATGAGTGGAAGTTCCGCGCCCAAGCCTTGGGCGTTGATTGTGGGATCATCCAGCGGCTTCGGTGAGGCTGCTTGCCGCGAGCTTGCCCGCGAGGGTTTGAACATTTTTGGAGTGCATTTTGACCGGCGGTCGGCCCTGGGCCACGTCAACGAAGTCATTGAGGCTATCAAGGCAGAAGAGCGCGACGTCCTTTTCTTTAATGTCAACGCTGCGGACTCCGATAAGCGCGCGGCGGCGTTGGACCAGATGGAGGAGCACTGGCGCTCCGCAGGGGGCGGGCATTTCGTCAAGGTTTTCATGCATTCCATCGCGTTTGGCTCGTTGCAGCCTTACATCGGGGAAAGCAAAGACGGCGAAGTGAGCCAGGCGCAGATGGAAATGACGCTTAACGTCATGGGCAGCAACCTGGTCTACTGGGTACAGGAGCTGATGCGCCGCAAAATGATGAGGTCTGGCAGCCGCATCTATGCCATGACCAGCGCCGGCGGCCACAGCGTAATCCCGAACTACGGTCCCGTCTCTGCCGCCAAAGCCGTGCTGGAATCGCACATTCGCCAGCTTGCTTTTGAGTTGATGCCCCACGGCATTACGGCGAACGCTATCCAGGCGGGCGTGACCATCACTCCCGGATCGAGCAAGATTCCCGGCATCGAGCAGCTTGCCGAGTTCGCCAGGATGCGGAATCCCGGCGGACGCCTCACCGCGCCGGAGGACGTTGCCCAGGCCATCGCTGCGCTGATGAGCGATAAGACCTATTGGTTGACCGGCAACGTCATCCGCATTGATGGCGGCGAGGACATTGTCACCTAACATTTTGCCTGGCAAATATCTGGATCGCAGTCTCGCTGTAACGCCGCCGCAACTGGCGTTTTTCAACAAGCGGACAGAAGGTTTTTTCGATGACCAAAACTGGGGTAGTGGGTCAGTTTGCTGTAGCGGCGCTCTATGAGCGCCGGAAACCGTTGAAGATACAAGTTCGGCGCTCATAGAGCGCCGCTACAGCAAGCAAACTGAGACACCACCAAAACTTGAGATTTCTTGACTTTACCATATGGGCTGTGGACAATATGAACCATTGATCTTCTTTCTTTCCTGCGTCGGGTTGTAAGGTTGCGTGGCGGACATGAAGTTTCCGTTGCCGTTCTCCCGGATATGCTTTTTCGCCATGTTTTTTAATGGTTTGCAATTTCCTCGTCCATACCCAAGAACAATAGTACGACTGGTTTGGAGCACGCCAGATCCCGAAAGCGAGAATACTTGTTTTCGGACACCGGATTTTAACCGGTTTGTAATTCGGGTTTAACCTGGAGGCTGTAAGATGCATTTTGCCCAAGGGCCCTCTTCAGGAACCCGGTCAAATCTTTACTTCATCGAGGGGGATTATCCGCCATGTCTAAAAGCCGTTGTGGAATCATATTTTCAGGTCTCCTGGTTGCCGCACTTCTTGGAATGGTTCCAGCCGCCGCCCAGCAATCGACCGGCGCCATCACGGGTACGTTGACCGACACATCCGGAGCGGTCATTCCGGGCGCCACGGTGAACCTGAAGGGCCTGGATACGGGCTTGCAACAGAGCACCAAGACCAATTCGGCCGGTGTCTACCAATTTTCCGCCGTGCCCATTGGGCGTTATTCCGTGACCTTCGTCAAGGATGGCTTTGATTCTCAGGCTCACTCGCCGATCCTGGTACAGGCTCAGCGCACCACCACCGTGGACGGCGCCCTGCCGCCCGGAAAAGTCTCCACCACGGTCACCGTCAGCGGCACACCCATGCTCAACAAAGTGGACACCACCAACGGCTATGTGCTGGGCTCAGCCACTATTATGGCCACACCGCTCGGCACGGGCAGCTTCACTCAACTCGCGGTTTTGAGCCCTGGCGTTTCCGCGGACCTGTTGAGCGGATCTGGAACTAATGCCGGCCTCGGCAACCTGGACATTTGGGCCAACGGCCAACGCGACAGCAGCAACAGTTTTTCATTCAACGGCATCAATTCCAACAACATCTTCAACGGCAAGTCCTCCAGCTTTGTCTCCGAAGGCCGCTGGGATTTGAACACCGGTGAGAGTTTTCTGGCTGGTGGGCAGATCGCCACGAGCACTTCCGTGTATGACGCCATCGGCCAGGGTTTGCCCACGCCGCCGCCCGAGACCATTCAGGAAATGCGCGTCAACACCTCGATGTATGACGCTTCCGAAGGCGCCAACAGCGGCGCCCACATCGAGTTGCTGACCAAGTCAGGGACCAACGATTGGCACGGCACGGCCTACGATTACGTCCAAAACAACATCTTCAACGCTGCCCCCTTTTTCTTTAACGCCGACCCTGCTATCCCTCTGGACCAGAAGGTTCCGGCCCTGCATCGCAATGTCTTTGGCGCCACGCTCGGCGGGCCGATCAAGAAGGATAAGCTGTTCTTTTTCGCCTCGTATCAGGGCGTGCGCGATCACGACCTCCTGCAATCAACCTCAACCGCCACGGTGCCTCTGCGGCTTACCAACGACCGCAGCGCCGCCACGCTCGCCCAGGAATTCGGCGTTTCCGCATCCGCCATCGATCCTGCGGCCCTGAAGCTCATGAACT